>Ga0134126_10001867_pt1 | contig 26750 bp, 17 predicted proteins | sample KB31752_FD_96881 | JGI IMG/M metagenome (GOLD analysis project Ga0134126, IMG submission 96881) | Terrestrial soil microbial communities with excess Nitrogen fertilizer from Kellogg Biological Station, Michigan, USA - KB3-175-2 | ecosystem: Environmental > Terrestrial > Soil > Unclassified ... | reverse complement strand
TGAAGGGGCACCCCGTGATGCTCAACCGGGCCCCGACGCTGCACCGTTTGTCTATCCAGGCATTCCAGCCGAAACTCATCGAGGGTAAGGCCATTCAGCTGCACCCGCTGGTGTGTACGGCGTTCAACGCCGACTTTGACGGTGACCAGATGGCCGTTCACGTGCCGCTGAGCAGCGCCGCCATCCTGGAAGCGCAGCTGTTGATGTTGTCTTCGCACAACATCCTCAACCCGCAGAACGGTACGCCTATCACCCTGCCTTCGCAGGACATGGTGTTGGGTCTCTACTATATCACCAAGGGTAAGAAATCCACCCCCACCGAAAAGGTGAAGGGTGAAGGCAAGCATTTCTATAGTGCCGAAGAGGTGATCATCGCCTATAACGAAGGCCGCGTCGATCTGCATGCTTATATCAAGGTCAAGACAAAGGTCCGGGGCAACGACGTGCTGGAGAATAAGCTGCTCGAGACCACGGTGGGCCGGGTGTTGTTCAACCAAACGGTGCCTCACGAAGTAGGTTTCGTGAATGCCCTGCTGACGAAGAAATCGCTGCGCGAGATCATCGGTAACATCATCAAGTGGACGAATATCCCCAAGACGGTGAAATTCCTGGATGATATCAAGCAGCTGGGTTTCCGCATGGCCTTCCGCGGTGGATTGTCCTTCAACATCAATGACCTGATCATCCCTGATACCAAGGAAGACCTGCTTGCCAATGCAAAGGGCGAGGTTGACGAGGTATGGGAGAACTATAACATGGGTCTGATCACCAATAACGAACGCTACAACCAGATCGTAGACATCTGGTCGCGTGTCGATACCCGCATCACCGAGACACTGATCTCCGAGCTGAGCAGCGACAAGCAGGGCTTCAACTCCGTGTACATGATGCTGGATAGCGGCGCCCGCGGCAGCAAACAGCAGATCAAGCAGCTGGCCGGTATCAGGGGTCTGATGGCCAAGCCGAGGAAGTCGGGCTCTACGGGTAGCGAGATCATCGAAAACCCGATCCTGTCCAACTTCAAGGGTGGGCTGAACGTATTGGATTACTTTATATCTACGCACGGTGCCCGTAAGGGTCTGGCCGATACCGCGCTTAAAACGGCGGATGCCGGTTACCTAACGCGTCGTCTCGTGGACGTCGCGCAGGACGTGGTCATCACCGAAGAGGATTGCGGCACGCTGCGTGGTATTGCGACCTCTGCGTTGAAAGACAACGAGGATATCGTAGAACCGCTGTACGACCGAATCCTGGGCCGCACGTCGCTGCACGACGTATATGATCCCGGCTACGATAAGCTGATCGTTGCCGCTGGGGAACAGATCACCGAGGAGATCGGCAAGGCGATCGAAGATGCCGGTATCGAGATTGTCGAGATCCGGAGCGTGCTCACCTGCGAAAGCAAACGTGGTGTGTGCGTGAAATGTTATGGCAAGAACCTGGCAACGGGTTATACGACGCAGAAGGGTGATGCGGTAGGTATCATCGCTGCTCAGAGTATCGGTGAGCCCGGTACCCAGCTGACCCTTCGTACCTTCCACGTGGGTGGTGTCGCCGGTTCTGCTTCGGTTGAATCGACCATGACGGCCAAGTTCGAAGGCACGGTTCAATTCGACGGTCTGCGTACGGTAACTGCCAAAAACAACGACGGTGAAAATGCCCAGATCGTCATCGGCCGTACCGGTGAGGTGCGGATCATGGATGTGAAGAATGACCGCCTGCTGATCACCAACAACGTGCCTTATGGGGCTACGCTGGTGGTGAAAGACGGTCAAAAAGTAGCGAAAGGTGAAGTGATCTGCAGCTGGGACCCTTTCAATAACGTCGTTATCTCCGAGATCGCGGGTAATGTGAAGTTTGACGCAGTAATCGAAGGCATTACGTATAGAGAAGAGGCCGACGAACAAACCGGGCATCGTGAAAAAGTTGTAATTGAAACCAAGGATAAGACGAAGATCCCCTCGATTAATGTCGAAGGCGGCAAGGAAGTCAAGAGCTATAACCTGCCCGTAGGTTCACATATCGTAGTAGAGGGAGAGGAAGAGGTGAAGGCCGGTCAGGTTATCGTGAAGATCCCCCGTGTATTGGGTAAGCTGCGTGATATCACCGGTGGTCTGCCCCGGGTAACGGAACTATTCGAGGCACGTAATCCGGGTAACCCGGCTATCGTTAGCGAAATCGACGGTGTCGTAGCCTTTGGGAATATCAAGCGTGGTAACCGGGAGATCATTGTAGAAGCGAAGGACGGCGTGGTCAAGAAGTATCTTGTTCCCCTTACGCGCCAGATCCTGGCGCAGGACGGTGACTTTATCAAGGCGGGGGCACAGCTCTCCGACGGTCAGGTCGCGCCCGCTGACATCCTGAGTATCAAAGGACCCTTTGCCGTACAGGAATATGTGGTCAATGAGATCCAGGAAGTTTACCGGTTGCAGGGTGTGAAGATCAATGACAAGCATATCGAGGTCATCGTACGTCAGATGATGCGGAAGCTCACGATCGTCGATCCGGGTGATACGCGTTTCCTTGAAGAAGATACGGTGGATAAATTCGAGTTCCTCGAAGAGAACGACTGGATCTTCGACAAGAAGGTCGTCTCCGATCCGGGTGAATCTACGAAGCTCAAGGCGGGCCAGATCGTAAGTCTGCGCGAGGTGCGGGAGGAGAACTCCATCCTGCGGCGTAACGACAAGAAGCTGGCTGAGTTCCGGGATGCCAAGGCGGCCACTTCGGCTCCGCTGCTTCTGGGTATCACCAAGGCTTCGCTGGGTACGCAAAGCTGGATCTCGGCTGCTTCCTTCCAGGAAACGACGAAGGTGCTTTCTTCGGCCGCTATCCAGGGTAAGAGCGATGACATGCTGGGTCTCAAGGAGAATGTGATCACGGGTCATCCGATCCCGGCTGGTACGGGTCTGCGGGACTTCGAGAACATGATCGTGGGCAGCAAGGAAGAGTATGAGCTGCTGCAAACGACCCGCGAGGCGATGCAATTCGATGAGGAGGAGTAAACTGGTGGGTTTGCCGCCAGATTGTTAAAAAAAATATAAGAAGGAGGCAACTTGCCTCCTTCTTTTTTATATTCGCACCGTATGAAGCATATCTCTACCATTCTTAGCATTATCGCACTCGGTCTCATCGTCGTCCTCTTTATCACCCAAAAGCAGCAGCTGCAGGATATGAAGAAGCATGTGGAAGGTGAAAAGCGGGATCAGGGCAGCGGGTTCAAGGTGGCTTATTTCGATATGGATTCGGTGGAGGCGCATTATAATGGTTTCAAGGATGCGCAGGATAAGGTCAAGACGCAGACCGATGCCATGAACCAGGAGCTGAGCAGCCTGGATCGTTCCAACCAGAAGAAGATCGAAGGCTGGCGTGAAAAGGGCAACACCATGACGCAGGCGGAGGGTGAACAGGCCCAGCAGCAATACCAGCAGATGCAGCAGGAGTTCGCCAGCCGCAAGCAGGCATTGGAGCAGTCGCTATATAAGAGCACCGAAGACTTGAAAACCAATATCAGGAAGTCGATCGAAGGCTTTTTGAAGGACTACAACAAGACGAAGAACTTCTCTTATATCATCGAATACGATCCCAACAGCTTTATCTACACCAAGGATACGGTCTACAATATCACTCCCGACCTCATCGACGGGCTGAATGCCGGCTATAAAAAGTCGAAGTAAAACGGGGGAAGAGTAGTATATTGTATGCTATGGAAGCAACCAAAACCACCGCGATTGCGGAGCCCGTGTCTTCCGGGCAGACGACCTTCAAGCCTAGTTTAGGGTTATTGGATGGAACCATGATCGTCGCAGGATCGATGATCGGGTCCGGTATCTTTATCGTCAGTGCGGATATCACGCGGAATGTCGGCAGTGCCGGCTGGCTTCTTTTTGTATGGCTGATCACGGGGTTCATGACCATTGTCGCTGCAGTGAGCTATGGCGAGCTGAGCGGCATGTATCCCAAGGCGGGTGGGCAGTATGTCTATCTGAAAGAAGCTTATAACCCGCTCACCGGCTTTCTGTATGGATGGAGTTTTTTTGCGGTGATCCAAACCGCGACCATTGCCGCGGTAGCGGTTGCCTTTTCAAAATTTGCCGGTTATTTTTTCCCCGTTCTGGAGCTGAGGCCCGAGAATGCAGTGCTGCAGCTCGGCAGCTTCATCCTTTATAAGGCCCAGATCGTTTCGATCGTCCTGATCGTTTTTCTCACCTGGGTGAATACCCTGGGCATCAACGGCGGCAAGTGGATCCAGCGCATCTTTACCATTACGAAATTGGTGTCTTTGTTCGGGCTGATCGTGCTTGGGTTCGTGATCGGGACCAAGGCGGGGATCTGGAAGGCGAATTGGGTGGATGGCTGGAACATGCACAAGCTGATCCCCAGCAAGGACGGGGGGAGCATTATCGGCAGCAGTCCGGTGATCGGGCTGGCGGTCCTTGGGGCCATTGCTGCGTCCATGACGGGCTCCATCTTCTCCAGCGATGCCTGGAACAATGTGACCTTTATTGCCGGGGAGATGAAGAATCCCAAACGGAATATCGGGCTGAGTCTTTTTCTGGGTACCCTGATGATCACGGTGATCTATGTTTTGGCCAACCTGATGTATATGAGCGTGATGCCGATGCATGATATCGCTACCGCTCCGCAGGACCGGGTGGCTGTTTCCGCGGCCAACGTGATCTTTGGCCAGGCCGGCACCTATGTGATCGCGATCATGATCATGATCTCGACGTTTGGGTGCGATAACGGGCTGATCCTGGCCGGCGCGCGGGTCTATCATACCATGGCGCATGATGGGGTGTTTTTCAAGTCGGCCGGAAAGCTCAACAAAAACGCCGTACCCGGATGGTCGCTTTGGGCACAGTGTATCGTGGCGTCGATCCTTTGTGTGAGCGGCAGGTATAGCGACCTGCTCGATATGATCGCGTTTGTGGCAGTGCTGTTCTATGCGCTCACGGTGATCGGTATCTTTATCCTGCGGCGCAAGCAGCCGAACCTGGAACGGCCTTATAAGGCATTTGCCTATCCGGTGTTACCGGCGATCTATGTTATCCTTGCACTGGTGTTTTGCGTGGCGTTGATCTTCCAAAAGCCGACCTACGCGGGATTTGGATTGGTCATTGTATTGATTGGTATACCTTTGTATTATCTGGCGGGAGCCGGACGTGCGCCCAAGACGGAGGGGCGCTGACGGTCCGGCGGAGGGCTAAGCACAATAATTCGATATGACGGATTTCAAGCAACTGTTCGGGAATTTTCAGCAGATCAAGGTTGGGGTGATCGGTGATCTTATGTTGGACACCTATCTCTGGGGGCATGTGGAGCGTATCTCGCCGGAGGCACCGGTGCCTGTGGTGGCGGTGGAGCGGCGGGAGTACCGGATCGGCGGTGCGGGGAATGTAGCCTTGAACCTGGCTTCGCTGGGCGCCAAAGTGAGCGTGCTGTCGCTTATCGGCAACGATACGGATGGTACGTTGCTTACCGGACTGTTGAAAGAAAAGGGGATCGAGACCGGGATGTTGGTGACGAGCGATAGCAGGATGACTACCAACAAGGCCCGGGTCATGGGCCGGAATCAACAAATGATGAGGCTGGATTGGGAAACGACGCAAGATCTCGGTGCGGCGGAGGAAGATGCGGTGCTCGCGGAGGTGCGGCGTTATATCGAGACCGAGCGGCCGCAGGTAGTGATCTTCGAAGACTATAATAAGGGCGTGCTTACGCCGCGGGTGATCCGCGAGGCGGTGGCGCTTTGCCGGCATTCGGATGTGATCACGGCGGTGGATCCTAAACGAAAAAATTTCTTTGCGTATGAGGGCGTGACCATCTTCAAGCCCAATTTGAAAGAGGTAAAAGAAGGGCTGAATCTGCTGGTCGAAGAAGTGAAGCTGCCGGTATTAATGGAGATCCATGAGCAGCTTGCGGAGCGGCTGAAGCATGAGATATCTTTCGTCACTTTATCCGAGAAAGGCGTCTTTGTCCAAAAAGGGCCGGCGGCGACGCATATCCCGTCGCATTTGCGCAATATTGCGGATGTTTCGGGGGCGGGCGACACGGTCATCGCCGTGGCTTCGCTGGTCTACGCTGCGACGCACGACATGCGGCTGATGGCGGAGGTCGCCAATATCGCGGGCGGGCTTGTTTGCGAGGAGGTGGGAACTGCTGCAATCGCAAAGACACGTTTGCTCGAGGAATGTGAGCGACTCGTGCGCTGACCAAGCCGGCGCAGGCCGAATGGGCCTGTTGACAGTTTCGAACAAATTGCCGCGGGTGTTAACGGCTGTTCAATACTCTTCGATTATTCTTCAAAAATATTAGTCGGGATTTCGTGTAGTTTCGCGCTATGTCCAAGTATACATTAGCTATTCATGGTGGCGCGGGTACGATCCTGAAAGAGGATATGACACCCGAGCTGGAAGAGGCTTATCAGGCCGGGTTGCGGCAGGCGATGGATGCCGGTTTTGCGGTATTGGAGCAGGGGGGATCGGCATTGAATGCGATCAAGGCAACGATAGTGATCCTCGAAGACAATATGCTTTTCAACGCCGGGCGCGGGTCGGTATTCACGAAGAAAGGCGTGCAGGAGATGGATGCCGCGGTGATGGATGGGCGAACGCTGGATGCCGGTTCGGTCACGGGGGTGCGGAATGTGCGCAATCCGATCGAGCTGGCGATGGAGGTGATGCTCAACAGCAATCATGTGTTTTTGAGCGGCAAGGGAGCGCAGGATTTTGCCATCAAGCAGGGGATCAAGCTGGAACCCGATGAGTATTTCTTTTCGCAGTTCCGGTATGACCAGTGGAAGTCGATCCGCGATTCGGATACCTATTCGCTGGATCATACGCACCAGCGGCTGGAGGAGCTGATGCGGGACAAGAAATTCGGTACTGTCGGGGCCGTTGCCTGCGATCAGAACGGAAATATTGCCGCGGCGACGAGTACGGGTGGGATGACGAATAAGAAATATGGGCGGATCGGGGATAGCCCGATCATTGGCGCCGGAACCTATGCCAATAATCTCACGTGTGGTATTTCGTGTACTGGTCATGGTGAGCTGTTCATCCGGGCGGTGGCGGCGTATGATGTGAGCTGTCTGATGGAATACAAGGGCCTTTCGTTGCAGGAGGCTATGGAGGTCGTGGTGCATGAGAAGCTGATGGCCATCGGCGGCGAGGGTGGGATGATCGGTGTAGATGCGCAGGGGAATGCCGCGTTGGTCTTCAATAGCCAGGGCATGTACCGTGGTTTTAAAAGCAGCGACGGGGCCAGCTTGGTTGCGATATATCGAACGGACGGAGTCCGGTCCGACCAGTAGGTCAATTATTAGCGAACATCATGAAAAAATATGCGGTGATCGTTGCCGGTGGGGCCGGCACGCGGATGGGCACGGATACGCCCAAGCAGTTCCTGGAGCTTTGCGGCCGGCCTATCCTGTGGTATACGCTGAATACCTTTCTGAGTGCCTATGAGGATATGCCCGTGGTGCTTGTCGCGCCGGGACATCACCAGGAGACGACGCGGGCGCTGGTCGCCAGCACGGCTTTCCCGGAGCGGATCGAGATCGTGACGGGCGGGGCTACGCGGTTCGAGAGTGTTCGCAACGGTCTGGCGACGATCGGCGACGAGAGCGTGATCTTTGTCCACGATGGGGTCCGCTGCCTGGTCAGCCGGGAACTGATCCATCGTTGTTATGCCGCTGCGGTGGAACATGGATCGGCGATACCCGTGGTCGATTCGAAAGATAGCGTTCGGCTGATCACTGCTACCGGGAACGAGGCGATCGACCGGCATCGGATCAAGCTGGTACAGACTCCACAGACGTTTCTCAGCAAAATATTGATCCCGGCTTATAAGGCAGCCTATCGGGAGAGCTTTACGGACGAGGCTTCGGTGGTCGAGGCGGCAGGGCATCCCATCCATCTTGTAGACGGGGAGATCGATAATATTAAGATCACGGTCCCCAGTGATCTGACGATCGCCGAGCGGGTGTTATCGTTTTAGCCGGAACCGGAAAGCCAGCGTTTGTCTTAAAGCCCGGATGCTTCCCCGTAGAAAATAGGCGTTGATCCTGCTTTTTCTTGCCGCTATATTTTCGGTAGCGGGCACAGGTATCGAGAGAACCCGCATGCGGTTATGGACAAACCAGGCGGTCAGCAGAACATTTGGGGCAAAGCTGTTCGGTGGGATATGGGGCAGGGCCCGGGCGAGTGCAGGTCCGCGAAAGAGCCGGTAAGGACAGTTGACGTCTTTGGGACTGGCGCCGCCAAAGAGGATGCGGAGTATAGTGCGGGAAGCACTGCTGATGAGTCGTCTGCCGGTGGCGGCGAATTTTTGCCTGCGCTCACCGAGCAGCAGGTCATATTCCTCGCGCATGCGCCAGAATTCCGGGAAGCTGCCCGGTGTCAGCTGGTGGTCGGAGTCGATGTGCAGTACCCAGGGCGCCTCACAGGCATGGTGGTAACCGGCAAGGACAGCCGGCCCATGCCCTGCATTTGCCTGGCTGTATACGAGAATGTCCGGCGAAGTCTGCCCGTATGCCGTCAGGAGGTCCAGGCTATGATCCGTCGATCCATCGTTTATGAACAGGAACCGGTAATCGATGGACATCTTGTTCAGCAAGTTACACCAATCGTCGATAAGGGCTTCGAGGTGAGCCGCTTCGTTATATACGGGAACCACTATCTGCAACTCTTTATGCATGTCGATCGGCATTGCTGGCGGGAAGGATGGATTTTTCGAACAGCTCAAGTGCGCGGTGGATGGTCTGGTCCATATCGTAGTATTTGTAGTCGCCAAGCCGACCGCCGATATAGGTGCGGGGTAATTTTTCGGCGAGCGCTCTGTATTGCATCAGTAGCCGGTGGTTGGCTTCTGATGGTATGGGATAAAAAGGGGCGTCGCCGTTATCGGGGAGGGAATATTCCCGGAAGATCACGGTTTTGTCCGTCGGATAGACGCGTTCCAGATGGAGGTGGCGCGGTTCATGGATGCGGGTATAGGGAATGTCGGGTTCGGGGAAATTGATCACGGCATTGCCCTGATAATCTTCCATAGGGATCACTTCTTTTTCGAACCGGAGGGTGCGCCAGCTGAGGTGACCCAGCGAATAATCAAAAAAGCGATCGATAGGGCCGCTGTAGATCAGTGTGCAGTTCCTGGCCAGCCGATGACGGATATCGAAATAGTCGGTGTTGAGCAGGAGCGTGATATTTTTATGGCTAAGCAGACGATTGAACAGGTGTGTGTAACCTTCTTGGGGGATACCCTGCCATTGGTCAAAGAAATAGTTTTCGTTGTAGTTCTTCCGGAAAGGAAGCCGGTTGAAAATGGAGGCCGGCAGGTCGCGTGGATCAAGCTGCCATTGTTTGAATGTATAGTATTTGAAGAATGCTTCGTAGAGGTCGGGGCCCAGGAGAGCGATGGCTTGTTCTTCAAAATTAGCGGGCGGACGTTCGGCAGAGCCGCGGACCCTGGCCATGAAGGCGTCGACTTCATAGGGCCGAAGGTTGACGTTGTAAAATGTATTGATAGTCTCCAGGTTGATGGGAAACTGATACATCCTGTCTTTGTAGGAGGTGAGGACCTGGTGCCGGTAGGTATTGAAAGTGATGAATCGGTTTATATAGTTCCATACTTTTTCATTGGCGGTATGGAAGATGTGGGTGCCGTAGCGGTGGCATTCGATGCCGGTTTCGCCGTCTTCTTCGGAGTAGCAGTTACCGCCGATATGTTCCCTTTTTTCGATGACGAGGACCTGACGGTCGAGCAGGCTCGCGATCTGCTCTGCCAGGACGGAGCCCAGGAGGCCGCTGCCTACGATCACGTAGGGGAAGCTATCCAGGTCAATGTTGCAATTCATAAGGAATATTTACTGCATCCGGGTGGAGCTGCCAGAGGGTAATACCGGGGGGGCCACCCAGATCGAGGGGTTGATAGTGTTGTTGCAAAAAGGTTTTCCACCAGAGGGCCGCGGCGGGATTGGCAAGATGCAAACTTGGGTCATTGGAGATATCGATCACATAGCGGGTGTGGTGTGTGAGCAGATCCCGCCCTATGGACATGAGGATATGCTGGTCCGGGTCCCAACTTGGGTACCATTTCCAGAAATGAAGATAGATCCAGGGCGAGGGCGCCAAAATCCGGTAGTCGTTATATACTGTCGCCCAGTTACCGCCAGCGAAAACATAAACCTGATAATCAGCGAGCGGTTGACGGCCCAGGAACTGGTATTCCGGTGTATTCCTGACATACCATTTGTCGTTCGGGAGATGAGTAGCGTGTTGGAAGGCGGCGTAGACCATGGGTGCGCACATCAGAAAGCCGAATACCGCATGGCTGATCCTACTGCGAAGAAAGGGATGATCCGCGACGGTCCATACGACAAATACCTGGATAGGCAACGTAGTGGAAAGCGAAACCAGGTAATAGTCGAAAGTCAGGATATTTTCGGCCATTTTACCGGAGATGAATTCCGGTAAGAAGGTAAGGCCGTTGGCCAGTAATGTGACAAAGATCAACCAGCCTTGTTTCGTCCGCCAGCCTTGTTTCATCTGCAGGAGAAGAGTGGTTACCGCCATCGTCGAAGAGATCAGCAGGATGACACCGATCTCTGAAGTGGTAAGTGCGGCATGGATAGTCCTGAATTGCTCGTTGAAGGGAAGTTTCTGGGCATACCATTCAAAGTTAAACAGGAACGCATCGCGCCAGAATGCGATCAGCGCATGATGGGCGGCAAAGTATAGGAGCAGGGGTCCTGCGATCACCAGGCAGCCCGCGGCCGCTTGGATCGATCTTGCCAGGAACTGGCGTGCCGTCGACAAATCGGTGCTAATGGCATAGATGAAGAACGGCAGAAAGATGAGCACCTGCTCTTGTTGCATGAAGAACGTTGCGGCACCCAGCAAGCCAAGCCAGAAATGACGATAACGCGATCGGCCTGTAAGGACGCAAAAAGCGATCATCAGGAATATGGCGGTATACTCGCGGGTCAATCCCATCCCGTGGCAGACGAAGTAGTTGCGGAGGAGGAGATTGAAGAGTAATGGCAGGATGATGGGGAATGGCAATTGTTTTTTCCGGCAGCGATGATAGAAGAAGACAGTAGCGCCGGCCGTAAAAAGCGCAGCAATGATCCAGGGTCCCCAGGTACCCAGCCAATAACCCAGCCAATTCAGGAAGTAGATCATTGGAGGCTTGTGATCAAAAAGGTCGCGGTAGGGGACACCGCCTTTTGCAAGCAGCATACCGGCATACCGGAAGACGATCTGGTCGTTGTTTTCGGTATCTACCGGCGGGCAATACAGCAGGCTGAGGAGCAGGCTGCTGCTCAAAACAATGAAATAACCTCTTCTGACCGAATTAGTCAGGAGTAAATTGGTAGGGCGATGGGTCAATGTTTAAAAATGCTAATAAACCAGGGTAACCGGTTGTACCGATAAAAGTAATATGGTTGGTCCTTACCGCCAAAATTTTTATAAAACCGGGCGACGCCGGGAAGTTCGGAGCCTTCGAAATCCAGGGTCAGGCCGCTGCCTGCCCATTCCTGGACGAGCTGGTCGAGGAGGTAGTGGTTTGCTTCGTGCCGGCGGCCGGCGGCTGGGGTGGTAGACTGCAGCAGATAAAGACGGTTTTGATCGCGCAGCAGCAGGGCGGTGGACAGGATCTCGCCGCCGGGTGTGGTGGCAGCCCGCAGGACGAGCTGATCGCGGGCGCGGCAAAGCCGGCAAAGGGCTGCAAACCGGGCATAGTCGTCGGATCGCACGTGCGGGGTCCTGGTGCCGTATTCCGTGCGATAGCTTTCGAGGGTAAGGTCGAGATCGGGTGAGGTGGAATAGACCAGGGGCGAGCGAGCGGCCAGCCGGAGGTTGCGTACCAGGTCTTTCTTATAGTTTGCGGCCAGTTGTGGGTAGGAGGCGTCCAAGGAGAGGATATAATTGGTATGTGGTTCGAAAGCGGGGAGGGCGTTGGCGTGGTTGAGGAAGATCTCCGCGAAGCGGAAATGCTTGCGGGTGGTTTGCAGAAAGGCCTCAATGAGGCCAGATGGTAGAGGCTGGGCGGAGAAGATGCCCGATTGTTGTGTAAACGGCGGTTGATAAAGATATTTAATGCCGTATTTGCGGCGCCAGGTCAGGGGCATGACGGCTTCGTAGTCGCCGAGGATCAGGGCGTCCCACTGGTGGGCCGCCATGTGATCGAGGTAGAAGTGGAAGCCGTAGAGAAGGGAATTGGCGGCCCGGGCGATGCAGGCATCCCAGCGGGCGGTGTCGATCTCGTGCCGGGGGACATAGCGGATGGGGTGGCTGGTGCCGCGCGAATGGCCGATATTTTGGCTCGTGGTCATTTGCCGACAATGAGTTTCCGGAAGTCGATGTTTTGGATATCGATGGCGAAGGAGATCTTTTTCCCAAGGCTGTTCTGGTCGGGAACGGTCTTGAGCTGGCTGGAGAAATCGCTGCTGTAGACCAGTGGGGCGTAGATATGGAAGATGTCGTGGAAAAAGTCGAGCTCGAAGCCCCCTACGTAAAGAAAATGATTGGTGGGTGGCGTATCGCCCCAGGCCTGGGCATAGGTGCCAATGTCTAAGAATAGTTTCAGGGGGAGCCATTGGGGGACGATCTGGCGGGGCAGGGTGGTGCGGAGGTTGAGGGAGGCGACCCAATTATCGCTACGGCCCTGCAGGCTCTGAAAGAGATCGGTACGCAGGAGGAGCTCACCATCGCGGTTCATGATCTGCTGGCTGGCCAGGCCCATGAATTCCGAACGTCCCACGAAATAATTCTCATAGGTATAGTCTTCACTGCCCCGGATGGCGGTGAGCTTGGGCTCGTAGCGGGTGATATCGCTTTGGGTCTCACCGGAGGCCAGGTAGCCGAATTTTGCGGCGAAGAGCCGCAGGTCGAGGCCGCCGCCTGCGGCGTAGTTGAAGAAATAATTGCCGGTGAAGTTGATCCGATAGAAGCCGGAGGCCTGCTGTAGCTGCAGGTGCGCCCTATACGGGTAGAGCACGCGGGTATCGCGGATGTCGAAGTTCAATTCATCGAGATAGCGAAAGCTGTATTTCCCGGCAGTGGGGTAGTAGAGCGAGTCGGTGCTTTTTTGGACATAATGGTCGAGCGTGTTTTCGCCAATGAGATAGGTCTTCCATTCGAGTGCGATCTCCCGGGTGCTATGGGGATTGTTTTGGGGAAAGACGATACGCAACGAGGGTGTCAGCTTGTAGAAACCGCCGAAGAGCTGGCGGCCGTTGCTGTCCGCGGCGCTGCTCGTGGAAAAGCGTGTGCCGGTGATGCCCAGGCGAATTTGTTGCAGCCCATGTTCAGGGTAGGTGGTCCAGAAGAGGCCGCCGGTGCCGTCGAGCCGATGGCTTAGGGTACCATAGAGCGGAGCCAGGAAGAACTGAACGGGGCTGGGTGGAAGATTGAAATTATGGATCACGGCGCCGACCATGATGTGGTCGTAGTCGTTGAAGGCGAGGAGCGGTGCGAGGCCGAGGTATCGGATGCTGTCCGTATGGTGCAGGTTATAGCCGAAGGTGGGTTTCAGCCGGCAATGGGCGGGCAGGGGTGGAAGGGGGCCTTTCCGGTGGAGGAGCGAAAAGAAGGCATCGAGGTTGCGGTGGCTGGTTTGGGTGATGGTTGCCTCGAGATCATCCGGATAAGGGTGTTTGAACTGCCAGGTGCGGAAATAGGTGCGCATACAGCTATCGAAAAGCGGGGTACCGAGACTATCTTCCAGCAGCTTCAGCCAGGCGCCTGTTTTCGAATAAGCGATATCGTTATAATTTTGTCGGGTAAAATCCTCTGACGAGGTGGAGATCGGCTGGTCCTTTTTCTCTGCGGCGCGGGTTTCGATGAGCGCGAGGCCAGGGTCTTCGGTGTAACCGTAGTACAGGCGCTCGTAGCGGTTGTCGTAATAGGTGTCTATGCCTTCGTCCACCCAGGGGAAACGGCGTTCGTTCGTGCCGAGGATGCCGTAGAACCAGTTGTGGCCTATTTCGTGTTCGATGGTGAGGTCGAGCTCGCGGGCGGTGGGCTGGTTATTGATCACCGTGATGGTGGGGTATCCCATGGCGTCCGAAGTGTCGGAGCGGGACTGGACGGCGGTGACGGTAGTGTAGGGGTATTCGCCGATGAGGGTGGAACGGAACAGGACGGCACGTTTGATGTAGGCAATGCTTTGTTTCCAGCCGGGGCCGGCGGTAGGTGTATAGTAGGAATAGACGTCGATGATGCGGCCGGAGGGCAGCCGGAGGGTGTCGTGATCGCGGTGAAAATGCCTGTCCGCGAACCAGGCGAAGTCGTGGACGCTATCCTGGTAGTAGTGATAGGTATGGTTCGTGGAGTCCTGCAGGTTACCGGTTGCCGCGATGGTGAAGCGTGTGGGTACGGTGATGTGGACGTCGAAGCTGCCGAATTCGCTATAGAACTCGCCCTGGTCGAGATAGGGCATGGGGTGCCAGCCCTGCTTGTCATAGACGGCGGGTTTGGGATACCATTGGGTGATCTGGTAGGAGGGGGCGGATGCTAATGGCGATCCGACGTATCCGCTACGCGAGAAGAGATGGGGCAGCTGGACGTGAAAGGGTGTGGTGATGGTCGTTTCGCCGCCGGGTGGGAGGGGGCGGGGCAGGACGACGCGGATGACGTCGATGTATTGTGGGTGATCGTCTACGCGGGCTTCCTGGCCGTCGACGCGGAATTCGAGGCGGTTGATGTAACCACGGTCCTGTTTGTCGGAGAAATAGAAGTCGGTGCGGCCGTTGTCCAGGAGCTGTTCGCTGAAGGCGGTGCGGTCGTTCTTATAGGCGTTGGGCCAGCAATGGAACCAGATATAGTGCAGCGTGTCGGGGGAATGGTTGATATACCGGATGCGGGCGAAGCCGTCGAGCGTATGTGCAGGGTCGCGCAGGGTAACGTCGATGGTATAATGCACTTCCTGCTGGAAGTAGCTGTCCTGGGCGAGCCCCGGGAGCCGGAAGAAACATACGATGAGCAGTAATACTATTAGCTTTTTATGCTCCATGCGGTTGTCAAATATAAGTTATTCGGAGTTATGGAGATTGGCGGACAGGAGGCGGGTGAATTTTCGGGCGCCGGAGTCGTTGAGATGTATGGCGTCGGAGAAAAGGCTGTCATGCAAGCAAAAATCGGACGAGCGGCTATAGTCCAGGAATGTAATATGTTGGCGGCGACATATGTCGGCGGCGGTGTGGATCGTCGATGAACCGTTAGTCAATGGATAATAGACGGGTGAGATGATGACGGCCAGGCGGCAGCCGTGCTGACCGGCAAGGGCAATCAGTTGTTGGAAGGCGGCCACGATCGTGGTGTCGGGTGTGGCGGATAGCCATGCGGCGGAGAAATCATCCGCGAGGGCGGCCTTGCGGATTACGGCGGGCATAGCAGGCAGGGACATGAATCTCGGGATATAGCCGCGGTTCGTGCTGTCGTCGTCCGTATCGGCGAATGAGCGTTTAATGATCTGCAAGCTCAGGGAGTTGTAGCAATAAAGGTAGGAGAGGGTTTTGATCGATTCCCATGGGCCTCTTTGGTCGAGGATCGGGGCGATCTCCGGGTTGGTATGGTAGTAGGGTAAGAGAACGGCGAGCTGGTTGAAATCGGATTCTTCGGGGGCGAAGGCGGTGGGGAGGAGGTCGAGGATGAGGGCTTTGGGTCGATAGCGTTTGAGGACGGCGGTGACGATGGCTTGCGAAAAGAAGAGGCCCTGCCTGTCCTTCCCTGCGTTGTAGCAGGCGAGGTGCAGGCTGTCGGTGAGGATGTCCGGCACATACTGATGTACGGCCCTGGAGGAGCCGAGAACGAGCAGGGGCGCCGTTGTCGAGTCGATCACATAGGTAATGTGTCCCTGCTCACCATGGGTAATGCGGGCGTAGGCATGGGCGAGCCACCGGCCGATGAGCTGGTCGGCGAGGAGGAGGCCTGCGGCGATGATGACCAGCTTTCCTATGAACTTCCGCGCGCTATGCATGAGCCTTTATCGGTTTAAAATTGAAAATAGATGAACTGGCTGGCATTGAAAACGCCAAACAGCAAGATCAGCACGATGAGGGCGGTACAGGCAGCCAACCGGACACCGGGGTGGCGGTGATCGAGGAGCACATGTTGTTTGCCGAAAAGCGCCGTTTTGATATCGGCGCCGATGATACAGGCGATGCCCATGAAACAGCAAAGCAGGAGCACCTTTTCGCGGAACTCTTCGGGTCTTTGCCAGGGGGTAAGGGGGCTCAGTATCCGCCGGATCATCATAACGGCGTGGGATACGTTTGCTGCCCTGAAAAAGATCCAGGTTAAGCACAAAAAGGTAAAGGTCAACAGACCGCGGAACATGGCAAAGGGCAGTAGCAGGGATCGGGGGCGGCCGGTGTTCAGGGCCTTGCCGAGTCTGTACGGGGGGCTCTTCCAGTGATCAGTAAGCGATTCGAGGATCACGGCGCCGGCGTGAAGCAGGCCCCAGATGACGAAGGTCCAGGCCGCGCCGTGCCAGAGGCCGCTAAGGAGGAAGACCACGAGGAGGTTGAAGCAGGTGTTTATGGTGCCGAGGCGGCTGCCACCCATGGGGATATAAAGATAGTCCCTGAACCAGCGGGAGAGGGTCATATGCCAGCGACGCCAGAAGTCCCTAACCGAGGCGGCGAGATAGGGCTGGCGGAAGTTTGGCGCCAGGGTGATGCCCATGGTCTTTGCGGCGCCGATGGCGATGAGGGAGTAGCCGGCAAAATCGCAATAGATCTGGAAGGGAAAGAAGAAGACGGCGAGCAGCAGTGCGAGGCGGCTGTGTGTTTCGGGGTCGTGATAGATATAGTTAACGTAAATGCCCAGCCGGTCCGCGACGACCACCTTCATAAAGAAGCCGATGAGCATTTTTTTGAGGCCATCGGCAATACCGTTGTAGTTGGGTGGATGTCCATTATGCAATTGCGGAAGCAGTTCCGCGGGACGTTCGATGGGGCCGGCGACGAGCTGGGGATAGAACATCACATACAGCGCGTAGATGCCGAGGTGTCTTTCCGCTTTTTGGCGGCCTTTGTACACTTCGATGGTATAGCTCATGGCCTGAAAGGTGTGAAAGGAAAGACCGAGGGGAAGGGCAAGCCGCCATAGGGGAAAGGGAACGGTTTGGATATGGGCGAGTGCAAGCAGGTGGTTGACGGTATCGATAAAGAAGTTGTAGTATTTAAAGAGTGACAGGGCGCCGAGGTTGGCGGTGAGGCTCAAGAGGAGGAAGGCTTTGCGTCGTTTGCCGGTGGCGGATTCGATACAGCGGCCGGCGATGTAGTCGATCCCGATGATGGTGAAGAGGACAAGCAGATAGGCGGGGATGAAGGACGCGTAGAAGTAGCAGCTCGCGATGAGCAGGAGCAGCCAGCGCCACCGGCAGCCGATGAGGTAATACAAGAGGGTGACAATGCCAAAGAAAAGCAAGAATGAAAAGGAGTTGAATAGCATAGGATCTATTTACCTTTTCCCCTGAAGATGATCAGAATGGTGTACAGCATGATCTTCCAGTCGAGCATCAGGGAGATGTTCTCGAGGTACATGAGGTCGTATTTCATGCGTTCGAGCATTTCGTCGACGTTTTCGGCATAACCAAATTGCACCATCCCCCAGGAGGTGAGCCCCGGCTTTACTTTCAAAAGATAACGATAATAGGGGGTATGGGTGTATAGTTGCCGGATATAATATTCCCGTTCCGGCCGTGGTCCTACGAGGCTCATTTCGCCTTTGAGGATATTCCAGAGCTGTGGCAGTTCGTCGATGCGCCATTTGCGCATGGTCTTGCCCCAGGAGGTGATCCGGGGATCCTGGTGTGAAGCGAGGGCCGGGCCGTTAATTTCGGCATCGCGGATCATGGACCGAAATTTATGGATGCGGAATTTTTGGCCTTTGAAGCCGATGCGGTCCTGGGTATAGAAGATGGGGCCGGGGGAGGAGAGGCGGACGCGAATGGCGGCATAGATCATGAGGGGGGAGAGGAAGAGCAGGCCGCCGATGGCCGCGGCGACGTCCATGATGCGTTTGATGTTCTGTTGCCATTCCGGCATGGGGCTGGTGTAGATATCGCTGAGGATGGCCCCGAGTACATTGCTGGTCCGGACGGAGCCGGAGAGGATATCTAGGGTATTGGGGATGATCTTGATGCGGACGTCCTTGTTGCTGAGCTTTTCGACGATGGTCTCTACCTCCGCCCGGGCGGAGCGTTCGAGAGCGACGACCACGAGGCGGATATCGTATTTGTCTATAGTGAGTTCGATCCCGGCCGGGTCGCCGAGCTGGGGGAGGTAGCGGGCGATGCCGTTGTTCGGCTGGTTGGGGTTGCTCACGTAGCCGGTGTAGCGATAGCCGGAGGAGCTGAGGCCTTCTTTGGAATCCTTATAGATCTTGGTGGCGACGGCGTCGCAGCCTACCAGGAGGGTATTGAAGATCACCTTCCCCTGTGTCACCTGGAGGCGGATGATGCCGAGGATGATGAGCCTGCCGAAGAGCGTCAGTAGAAAGTGGGCGAATAGGAAGATGAAGTAGGTCTTGTAGAAATAGTGGTAGTCTTTAACGGGGTCATTGATGACGATGGCAAAGAAAATGGTGGTGCAGCCGATGAGCGAATAGACAAAGGTGTTGGAGATCTCGCTTAGCCGGGATTTCTGGTAGAGCGAGCCGTAGGAGCCTGCCAGGGTATAGAGGATGAGCCAGCCTACGGGGATGGTGCTCGTGCCCAGCCAGAAGCGCTGGGTTAGCAGCAGGTGGCCTTTGACGAAAATGGGTTCGGTGAGGAGGTAGCGGCGGCTGAAGTGGAAGACGATCGCGCTGAGGACGGCGGTGATATAGTCGCTGAGGATATACCAAAAGACGGAGATGGTATGTGTTCTTTGACTAGCTGCCATGCCCATCAGCTGTTGATCGTATTGTGTTTTATTTTTTGCAGGATTTGGTGGGCGATATCCATGGCCCTGAACCCATCTACCTCGGATACCAGGGTAGGAGTGTTGGTCAGGATCGCGTCGCAGAATTTTTCCAGTTCCATTCTGATGGCATTGACTTCCGGGACGGTGGGATTGGAAAGTGCGATCGTTTTTTTGCCGTTCGGGGTTTCGATGTCGAATGCGAAGACGTCGTAATCCTGGGGCGTTTTGAGCTTGATGATCTCCGTTTTTTTGTTCAGGAAATCGATGCCAATATAGGCATCTTTCTGGAATAACCGCATTTTCCGCATTTTCTTCATGGAGATGCGGCTGGAGGTAAGGTTGGCTACGCAGCCGTTATGGAATTCGATGCGGACGCTGGCGATATCCGGGGTGTCCGTCATCACGGCGACGCCGCTGGCGGAAATGTTGCCCACCTCGCTTTTGACCACACTAAGGATGATGTCGATATCGTGGATCATGAGGTCGAGGATGACGCTGACCTCGGTGCCGCGGGGGTTGAATTGCGCCAGGCGATGGACCTCGATAAAAAGGGGGTTGAGCGGGATGGACTGAACGGCGAGATAGGCGGGGTTAAAGCGTTCGACATGGCCCACCTGGAGCTTTACGTTCGATTCCCGGACGAGCTTTACGATCTCGCGGGCTTCTTCCATGGTGTTGGCAAGGGGTTTTTCCACAAATACGTGTTTGCCTTTGCGGATCGCTTTTTGGCAGAGGTTGAAGTGGAGTGGGGTGGGGGCCACGATATCTATGACATCGCAGGCATCCATGAGGGCGTCGGCGTCGGTGAAGCGTGGGAGTTGGTATTTCTGGGATACTTCCGCGGCATTGATATCTTCAGGGTCATAGAATCCAACCAGCTCCGCTTGTTTGATCTCTTTCCAGTTATTCAGATGAAATTTTCCGAGGTGCCCGACGCCAAAAACCCCTACTTTAAGCATTTAGTGTATTTTATTCTGCGGCAAAACTATGCAAAAAATAGGGATATAAGGTTTTGCCAGCTAGGAAGAAGCCTCTGTAGATAGTTTTATGTATTTGGTCAGGTTTTTTACCGTGATGGGCGTATTGGGGCTCGGGAAGAAGCGGGACCGGATATAGATGCGGATCATGGCGATCAGCAGCAGCGATTCCAGCAACAGGAAGAACTCATAATACGCCTTGTAGGTATCGATGAACATCACGCGCATGGAGATGCCGTCGGCATATTCTTCGCCCGACATGGCGGTGACCAATTTTTTGAGCGCAGGGCCGATCAGCGGGAATTTCGACCAGTTCGTATACCTGACGTCTTCGTATTTGTATTTCGGATCGTAGTCTGCGGGAGTCTGTTTTGAGTAATAGGCCCAATCGTTATGGACATCGTTGAAGCTGGCCAGCTGGTGATTTGGTCTGACGAAGGCCAGGTCAAACGTGGGATCGAGGAGGACCCAGTGGGTACCCGTATAGGCTTCTACCACGTTGTGAGCGGCCCATACGTTGCCGGCTTTCATCTGGGCGATGCGAACGGGGTAGTGGAAGGTGCCGATGATCCGCGCGAGTACTTCGGAATATGATCCGCAGGCGCCTTTTGTCGTCATCAGGTCAACCTGTGTGGAATGAAAGAGGGTGGCGGCGAGGCCGAGGTCGATGGACGCGTGCTGGAAGGTCGTGGCCCTGTTGACCAGGAGGTCATGGCAGGCATGCATGGCTTTCACGACCACAGAATCGTGTGTGTCGTCGGCGTCGATATGGGTTTCGATCTCGGAATGAATGACTGCAAAGAGCCCGTTCTCATACCGGGACTGCATGACGAAATAAAAAATCGAAGCCAGGATAAAGCCATTCACGAACATCAGAAAATGCAAATTCTTCCCAATCTTCTTGCAAAAGAGGTATGCTTGCTTCATAGTGCTGCGTATGTAGGTCGTAGTTAGAGTTATTCACTAGGATTATATCAATAACGAAACAAGTAATTGGCTTATTATAGTCTAAGCGAAAGCACCTACTATTCTTTTTTAAAACGCCAAAAATTTTGTTTCATTGTAGGAAAGACTCCCGTTTTGGGATTAAAATTGGATTAAAAAATGGCCGTAAAGGGCTTTTTCGCGCCTGTTGGGTTAAAACGGTGTTAAAAATAGCCTCAAAAGAGAGGGGTGAGAGGTAGGAAAAAACTTTTAGGGGTCAAGATTAAAAAATCATTAAATCCACTTTTGGGACCCTATTTTTTTGGGGTTTTTGGGGATTTGACAGATTAAAACGGGATTAAAAACGATCATTTAACCAGATAATCCTTCTGGTCCGGGCCTACGCCGGTGATCCGGAGGGAGTGCCAGCTGGTGGGGAGGCGGGTAGGCAGCTGGATGATGCCATTCGGGGTGATCTCGAGACCGCCGAAGCCATCGAGGAGGGCCTGGAGCACTCCGCCGGCGCCGGTGGCGAAATAGGGGTTGGTGCCGGTAGCCGTTTCGGCGATGACGCCAAAGGGTGGGCGGAGGTTGGGGGTATAGCCCTGTTTGAGGATGGTCAGCGCTTTATCGGGCTGGCCCAGGCGTTCGTAGAGGATGGAGAAGATGGCCTGGGTCATAGCGGGGCCTTCGCCGACGCGGGGCTCGTAGTATTCGAGGTCTTTGCGGATGGCGGCGGGGCTGGTGACTTCGTGCAGCGGATAGGCGAGGAGGTTGACGTCGGCCTGTTTGATGGGTTCGCCGTGGTAGGTGGCATGTTCCTTTGTGGTGCCGTCGGGGAAATGGAGGATGGGGATGTTATTACGAACGTCCGTCCAGTCCGGGTCGGGGGTAAGCCCCAGGACTTTGGCGGCTTCGGTGGCGTCGGCGAGGTTGGCGCGGGCCGCGGCGTTGGTATAGGCGTTGTTGTCGACATTTTCCGCCCATTCGTCGGCGGCGACCACGTTGCGGATGTCGTAGTGGCCGGGGCCGTTGCGTTCGACGCGGCTGGCCCAGAAGTCGGCGGTGGCCCGGAGGATGGGCCAGCCTTTTTCTTTGAGCCAGGTTTTGTCGCGGGTCACACAGTAGTAGTTCCAGGCGGCGATGCCTACGTCGGCGGTGATATGGTGTTCGAAGGGGCCGCTGAGGGCCCATACGGGTGTTTCTTCGTTGCCGCTGGCGGCGCTTTCCCAGGGGTACATGGCGCCTTTGTAGCCATGTTCTTTTGCGTTGCGGATGGCCGCGGGCAGCCGGTTGTAGCGATATTCCATCAGGGAGGCCGCTATCTTAGGTTGGAGAAGGAGGAGGGCGGGGTACATCCAGATCTCTGTGTCCCAGAAGGTATGACCATTGTAGCCGAGGCCGCTGAGGCCCATGGGGGAGAGGCTGTAGTCGGTACCTTCGCGGGCGAAGGAATAGAGGTGATAGAGCATTTCGCGGATCTCGCGCTCGGTTTGTGCGTCGCCGTCGATGAGGATATCGCTTTTCCACAATTCAGCCCAGGCCTGTTCGTGGGCTTTGATGAGGTCTTTGGTACCCTGGAGGGTGGCGAAGAGGGTGAGCCGTTCGGCTTCGTTGAGGGGGTCGTCGTTGTGGGCGGAGGTGAGAGAGCTGCCTACTACTGCGAAATGATAGGTGGTGCCTGCTGTGAGATGCTTCTTAAACTTCAGCAGGTGCATGTTGTTGTCCCACATCTCATGGATCGTGATGGGTTCGTTGGGATGTGGTTCGTCGAAGATGAAGCTATTGGAAGCGGCCATGAGTAGTTTTCCGGTGGGGCTTTTGGCGGTGGACGTGAGCAGGGAGATGCGAACGTGGGGGCGGTCGATCTCGTTGTTGTAGTTCTCTACGTCCCGGAGCATGTCCGGGGCTTCCATCACGGTGGCGGGGGTGATATCGATGTCTTTGTGTGCGGTGATGGTGACGTCGACGAGGCAGGTGAAGGGCAGCTGGCGCAGGGAATACCATGTATAGCTTACGGTGGCTTTATCCTGGTAGTCGAAGGTGGTGGTCAGGCAGGCGCGGCGCATGTCAAGTGTCTGGCGGAGATGGGTGACCTGTTTAAAGCTTTCGATGCGGCGATCGTCGATGTCGAGGTTGAGGTTGACGAAATTGAAGGTCTTGAGGATATTGCTGACGCGGCCGCGGCCATAGAGGTCAAAGGCGCCCTGGAGTACTACGTCTTTGGCCTTGAAGGGCTCGGTGGAGGAGACGAGGCCGATCATACCGTTGGCCACGGTGACGCCGTAATAATTGGCGGGGTCGATGGTATCGGCGTGGATGGTCCAGGTGGAGGTGTCATTCCGGTTTTGTGCGTTGGCGGGCTGGCTTATTGCGATGGTGCAGAGGAGCAGGAATAGCGGGGAGATGCGCATGAGTTTTGCAAATCGTTTGTTGCAGGAAATACGTTTTGGCAAAAATTAACGCATTTCCTGCAACGCGCTAATGTCTGTCCTTCGGACAAATCGCCAAAGGCGATTTCTGTCCGAATTTACCATTTTATGCTTAATTTTTCGGCATGAAAAAATGGTTGCTGATCGCAGGGGCGATCGCCATCGCCGGTGTGATCTATTTTCTGATACCTTCCAGGCGTACATTGTCCAAGAGTGTTATCGGCCGGCGAACGATGGGTGCCGTGGCCCGCAATTTTAAAGATACTTCGAAGTGGGATGAGTGGTGGCCCGTTTCCGCGGGTTATTCCTATACGATCTCCAGGCTTTCTTATGGGGATGCGCAGCTTGTGGTGCGGTGGGGGGGTGATCATGCGCTGGATGGCCATCTACGGATCGCGCCCTTGGATGGAGATTCGGTCCTGATCAATTGGGAAGGAGCCGTTTCCTCGTGGGAGGAAGGTGCGGACAACAGGGCCGTGGATACTATCCTCGGCGCTTTAAAGGCCTATGTCGAAGATCCCGTTAGGTTGTATGGCGCCAGGTTCTACCGGACGATGTCGACCGATTCCGTGCTGGTGGCGATCATTTACACGTCTCCGGTCTATCCGGGTGTGGGTGAGGTATACGGCAGGATCGATAGTCTGCGGCAGTATATTGCCGGCCAGGGTGCGAGGGAGATGAATCCGCCGATGTTGAATGTGACGCGGCTGGGGCCGGGCAGTTACCGGGTCTCGGTGGCTATATCCGTGAGCCGGTCTTTACCGGGCAGGGGGACGATCGTGCCCAAACGATTCGTGCCCTGGAAGATGGTGGAAGGGGAAGTGCATGGTGGCATTGCTACCGTGGAGCGGGAGATGGAGGAGATGTGGAATTTCAAGGCCGATTATAATTTGCAGATCATGGCGATGCCGTATCAGAGCCTGGTTACGGACAGGCGGCAGGAGCCCGATACCACCAAATGGGTGACCATTGTATGTGCGCCTATTTCGTGAACTCCACCACGCGGGCACTATCGTTGTTCCGGGCCAGGATGAAGGCTTGTTTCCCCGCTAATTCTATCGGCGCGATGTGGCGGACCTGGCCGGTGATGGTGACCCCGTTCATCGGCGTGGCAGTAAAGCTGCCATCACCGTGATTGAGGAGGATGGTGCCGAAGTCGGCATCGTTCCTGCCCATCTCCATGTTGTTCTCATAAAAATTTCCCATCAGCAGGATGTCGGGGAGGCTGTCGTTGTTGGCATTGACGATGACGGCATCGCGATAGGGTGTGAGCTGTGCCTGCCAGGGAAGCGGGTGCACCGAAAAATTTCCATCACCCTGGTTCATCAGCACGGTGTTGGCGAAATAGTCGGCGGTGAGCGTGTCGGCTTTTTGCAGTTTTTCCGCCGAGAAGAGATCGGTGAGGGTCGCCTTGGCGAAATCGCCGGCGTAGAGATATTTCTTTTTGATCTCGGGGATCTGTTTTTCCAACTCTTCCATGGTGGCGAAGGGCAGTTCGCGTCCGCCGATGTAGTAAGTGAGGACCTGGTCCTTTTTGCCATTGCCATCGAAATCGTAGTAGTACATACGTACGGGTTGTTTTTCGGTGGCTTTGAGCTTGCTATTGAGGCCGAGGTTACCGGCGATGAGATCGATGCGGCCGTCGTGATCGAGGTCGACCGGCAGCAGGAAGTTCCACCAGCCTTTTTTATCGGTGATGATCTTTTTGATAAAGGTGCCGTTGTGGTACAGGAAGGCGACAATCCCGCCCCATTCGAGGGTAAGCAGCAGGTCTTTATGGCCGTCCTGGTCGAGATCGAACCAAAGGGCTTTTGTCACGAAGCCGATATCGGCGAGGCCGGGAGCGTATTTGTCGGTGACATCGGTGAAATGGCCAGTGCCATCGCCCTGCAGGAGATAGGAGTGTGGGCGCTCGCCGTAGTCATTGGGCACGCTTCTGCCGCCGATGAACAGGTCGGGATAGCCGTCGTTGTCGAGATCGCCCGCGACTACGCAGGAGGCGTTGACAAAGAGGTGGTCGAAGGCCGCAGTGCGGGCGTGAAAATTGCCGTGGCCATCGTTCAGGAAGACGCGGGGTGTAAGGTGTGGATCAGCGCCATAGAATTCGTCGCCGCCGCCGGCGAGAACGAGGTCGGGTTTGCCATCCTTATTGACATCGGTGATGCAGGCGTCGACGTCTTCGAAGGTGCTGTCGTTGTCGAGATCGGGTTGTCGGGTCTTTATGAATTTGCCTGTTTTTGTCTGAAGGAAAATGGCGCTTTTTTTATACCGGGAGGCGCCGAGGTAGACGTCGTCGAGGCCATCGCCGTTGAGGTCGCCGACTGCGAGGCCGGGTCCTTCGGTGGAGAGCATGCGGGGGATCAGGGGTTCGCGATCGAATTCGTTGAATTCGTTCTCCTGGTGTTTATAGAGCAACCCCGTGGACGTGGTGATATCCTTCATGGGTCTCGCTGGATTTTTGAAGTGGTCTTTGATGCGGCTATAGTCGAATTTGGGCAGATGGGGCTGCCAGGTAAAGGTGGGCCGTGGCGTAGCGGGGTTGAGGGTGACGGGCTGGCAGGTATTGTCCGGCCACACGAGGAAGGCGGAGTCGATAGTGGTTTTGTCGAGGCCGACGTGGATAGGCGTTTCGGCGCTGGAGAGGAAGCCGTGTACGGGGTATTTCTCGTAGGTACGGATGCCGCCGTTTGCGAAGAGGATCAGCTTGGCGCCGAGGGCATTGATATTTTGTGCGGGGCCTTTTAGTTTGATCTCGACGAAGGCTTTGCTTTTCGTGTCGTTGCATTTGTTTTGATAGAGGAGGGCGGGGCCGTTGATGTTGTTGACGACGATATCGAGGTCTCCGTCGTTGTCGAGATCGGAATAAAGGGCGCCGTTGGAGTATGCGGGCTGAGCGCCGGCGATGTCTGCTGCCATGTCCGTGAACATAAGGTTGCCATCGTTCCGGAAGAGTTTGCTGGGGATCTTTATCTGCGGCGATTTTTCGATGATATCCATGTCCTGGTGGTCGTTACCGGAGGATTGCATGTGTTGCTGGAGCTCGCGATCCGACACGAAATTGATATAGTCGATGTCGTTGAGTCGCCGGTAGATGCCGTTGGAGATGAAGAGGTCTTTCAAGCCATCGTTGTCGAAGTCGAACCAGAGGGGTGACCAGGACCAGTCTGTCGCGGCCACGCCTGAGTAGAGGGCTACCTCGCTGAACATGCCGTTGCGGCGGTTGTATTGCAGATCGTTTCGGCTGTACTGGTAGTTATAGCCGAGGCGTAGTTTGAGTTTGAAGATATCGTATGCATTCTCCCCTTCGGCACTTTTAAGCATGAGGGGGTCGTAGGGAAGCATGTCGGTGGTCATGATCTCGGGGAAGCCGTCGTTGGTCGCATCGGCGATGTCGCAGCCCATGGAGAATTTGCTCGTATGCATGAGGTGTTCGTCGAGCTCGTCCCTGAATGTTCCATTCTTTTGGTTGATGTAGAGGTAGTCGTTCTCGTGCAAGTC
>Ga0134126_10001866_pt1 | contig 26754 bp, 30 predicted proteins | sample KB31752_FD_96881 | JGI IMG/M metagenome (GOLD analysis project Ga0134126, IMG submission 96881) | Terrestrial soil microbial communities with excess Nitrogen fertilizer from Kellogg Biological Station, Michigan, USA - KB3-175-2 | ecosystem: Environmental > Terrestrial > Soil > Unclassified ... | reverse complement strand
TATCAAGCACTCAACATATCATGGCATAAAAAATTTAAATTTACTATATAAATGTAGCGCCTCATTTTTTATAACATTATGATTTGGATAGATTTTTATAATTTATTTTACGAAGTCAAGACACCGTAAAATTTAACACCATAATATTTAGTCCAAAATTAAATTACTACTCTCCATCATTTATGTTGTATAATAACTTGCGTATTATCTTAATTAATTAATTTCATAGGAGATTGAAATGAAAAAATTTTTATTAATCAGCTTATTTATTTTATCGAGTTCTTTAATATTTGCAGACCAGGCACATAAAGCAAAACATAAGAAACATAAAGCAACCTATCAGACATATGAAACAGACGAATATGAAGAAGACTATACGGTATATAAAACAGGAGATCTGATATATGATTGGGACCAGGATTATAATAAAAGATATAATAATGATGTTGTGTTTAAGATAGGTAACGCTGCTTATTCTTCGCCAATAACATTAAAATCTGTAACGGTTAAAGTTGATGATGAGACCTGTGTAGATAAAACAATGGATACGAGCATAAATCCACGATACCAGCTTAGGGTTGGCTCATTGCCGTTAACCAGCTGTTTTGACCTACGTCAAAGAGTAAAATTCATAGACGCGGTAGATTTAGCATCAGGAACTCCTGAAGTAAGGTCAGATACAATAACAAAAGATGCAGTTGTTAGCGTAAATTACATTAATAAAGATGGAGTTAACACCCAAAGAACTTCTACATTTAGAATTTCATTTTTTAAAACTTCACGCTAAAACTTTTTTAATGTTCTAAGCATAAGGCTATAATTTTCAATTAGAGTCATTATGCCAAAATAAAATTCACCATTATCTAATGGTGAATTTTTAATATTCAGACTCTGTCATTGCGAGCGAAGCGTGGCAATCTACACTCTAACATAATATGGTTTTTTATAAGGCGGGTTGCACCCACACGGCCTCCCTTTTTTGCTTGATCAAAAAAGGAAGCAAAAAAATCAAGTCCTTATGGGATTTTTTAACGTCTAAAATAACGTAATTTGCCTAAACCCAGTATAGATGATAAAATACAAGCCGCTGATATGTAATGGTTTTTTATTTGATGGTTATTTGATAGAAGCTGGCTATTTAAAGTGTGATCAACGTACCTGCCGAGCTTATTTGAAATGCTACGTAGTTAATATTTCTTGCTGCATTTGCATGCAATTAAATTAATCGTTGCGAACTTTTAGCAAAACTATAGCATCCAATTCTGCTACAATATATAAATATTTTACACCTTGAAATCCTTGAAACATATTCTGCTATCAGCATCTGTCAATTCTTTGCGAATACTCGCAAAACTTTTACATACTTTTTTAGTATAATCCACCATACATTTTAATCTATAGCCGTTTTTTCGAATAAGCGGTTATATGTAATTAAAATAGAATAAAAAGTTGACTTAATTCACTAAATTGGTGTACACTATGCATATAAACGACATTTTTAATGTAAAATTAGCAAAACAAGCTCAGAAGGATTTAAAGAAAACTCCATTTCATGTGGCGTATAAGTTGCAGGCTTGGATTGAAAGTATTGAACATTCTGGTTTAAATAAAATTAGACAGATACCAGGTTACCATGATGAACCATTAAAAGGTATAAGGTATGGACAGCGTTCAATTAGATTAAATAAAAGCTACCGTGCAATTTACATAATTATAAACAATTCGATTATTGAATTCGTAGAGGTCCAAGAGGTAAATAAACATGATTACTAAAAACAAGATGACACAGCAAACTTTAAAAACTGTGGAAAAAATAACTGGTCAAAAACTAACATTAGGTACACTAATTTATAGTATCAGACTATGTGAGGAAATGACGCAAATAGAATTTGCAAAATTGCTTAATATTTCTAAATCTCATTTATGTGATTTGGAACATGCTCGTAAGTTAGTTAGCCCTAAATTAGCTGCTCAGTACGCTAATAAGTTGGGTTATGATGAGGAGCAGTTTATTAGGCTGGCAATTCAAGCTAGCATTGATAAGGCAGGCTTAAATTACGATGTTGAGTTAGGTGTTAGACCTAAGAAAATAATTATAAAACAAAATAAGAAAGTTGCGCATATTACTGCTATTGCCCGGTAGCATTAGTTGAGTGGAAATTGACTTTGGATGGTCAAGAACCACTTAAAATAGAGTCTTAATATGAGCACAATTGACTAAATTTATAGCAGTTACCCTATTAGCTGCTTGGTATATTGCAAATTAATGGGATTATTGAAATAGGCTGATTTAATGAAACAGAAAAAAACCAATTATAGATTTTCTAGCGAGATGTTAGAAATAATGACTGGCTTACATAAAGCAGGATGCGTTGATAAATTAACTATGCGTGAATTTGAAGAAATTCATTTTACAAAACCCAGACAGTTTACTGCAGAAGAGATTGTCGAGCTTAAATAGCGAGAGAGTTTAATCTTTGACTAGGGATTTTTATTGGTTTAGTGTTGGTTAACGTGCAAATAATGAAATATATAATAATATGTATAAAATGTTAAGTAAAAAGATGAAACAAAGTAGAAGATTAAATGAAGTACATGAGTCTGTGACTAAATTTCATAAACTTGGAATCGTGGATAAACAAACAATGCTGGAATTTGATCAGTTATGCATTGAAAATATAGAAGAGGTGGCTCTTTGTCACAAAAATACACCTGATATTACGCCTAATGATGTTACTAAATCTAGTAAGTCCTAATACAATCAAGCCTATATAGGTAATCCACATATTTTAATCCCAAAAAATATTCTACTCTTAGTGAGTGAACATACAGGTTTAACTTTACCGAAACCTTGCATTGCGGTAATTTGGCCACGGTACTGAAATTCAGTATTGTAATTTTTTTAAGGTTATGAGAAAATAACTCATAAAGCTTATTTTTTCAAAACTGCTTAAAGAAGCTGGATTTGATGATACAATATGATATATCCCTTGTAGAAATAAATTTTTTTGGAGTACGCAAAACGATTACAAGAAAAATAATTGGAATTTTAGCTGTTAGTCTGCCATCTGGCGTCGTTAGATCATTTATTGTATTGGCACTGATTTTTTCAAATGCTATGTGTTTTGCGACTGAGGCAGAAGAAGAACAACGGTTGAACGAGATTGTTGGGAAAATTGTAACGCAGGTTAAACGAGATAGATCGGCAACATGGTTGATGCACGAAAATGTAATAAGACTGGAAAAAAAACTGAAGAAGCAATATAACATGGAAAATATAGAACCCATTTATAATGGCATTCTAAAAAAGATTGGGAATACAGTTAACATTAAATGTGAATTTCCGAGTATACTCGGTAGTTATATGAATGCTTTTAAAGAAGCTCCAATTAATTGGGAAGTATTAGCTCGAATAAATCAACCATTAGTAGATAATTGGAATGCACCTCCAGAAGAACAATTAGTTAATTGTGATCAATATGCATATTATGCATTTAGTGCTGTTGTGTTTGACATTATGAATAGAAAAATTGGTAATGATGAACATTTACCGCTTCTTTTTACTTCAGTAATATTTCTAGGTACTAGAAAGGAAAAAGGAAATCATATAGTGGTTTTGGTTGAAGGGGCTAGTGGAAAGTTTTATCTTGTTGATTCTTGGAGTGACAAAGTTGCAGAAATATCAGGATTTGCAGACTCTGGATGGAAAGTGCCAGCCAAGTCTTTAACTAACGTTGATCAAGCATTGATTCTACAAAAGCCTGAACTTATTACTATAATAAACCAAAAATTTGCAGATGAGGGCTATTATGATGTGATGTATGTTAGGGATGATACACAATGGATGCTTTATGTCCCACTTTCAAATCATCTGAGTCAGTTATTGCAAACTCGTAATGACAGCATTAGACCCTTGTATAATAGTATGAGGCCTGTATTCGGATGGAAACCATACAACGATTTATTTGGCCATGAAAACGTAGGCTTGCCAGACAAGTCAACATTTACAGAAACGAAAGAGAAGTCAAGCAAGGAAGAAAAGGATTAGTGTTGCACTTTTAGAAATTTGCTATAATACTTAATGTAATTATCTTGGCATAGCAAGCTGTTTCTCTTCATTGTGAGTAGTTTTTTGTCATTGCGAACGGTCTTTCGTCATTGCGAGCGCAGCGTGGCAATCTGTTCTCTGTCATCCCGCTCTCATCTGTCTTTCCCGCGCACACACTCGTGTGGCAGCGCTTTATAAAGTAGTATTGCTTTAACCATAAATTTTATTTCCCCGCTCATATATTTTTAATAAACATTGCTGGACATGAGGTTGCGCATTATAGAGTAAATATGTTACAATGCCGTCAGTTAATTATGTTTTCTCAGCATATATTCATTTTTTCCAATCTCACAATATTAAAGTCGGGATTTTACAGTTTTTTTGTAGTCATTTAATTGATTAAAATTTGGAGCCAACACATGAAACAATTAAAAATCGCATTTGCCATACTTGGACTTTTATGTATGTTTATCCTGAGTGGATGTGGCGGTAATGGCGGCGGCGGTGGCGGGAGTACTCCATCCGCAGGATTAAGCAGCGATAAAGCGATTACTTCATTTTCATTAAATGGCACTGCTGGTGCAATAGGTACTGGTATAATAAATGGAACAAATATCGCCGTTACAGTACCGTATGGTACAGATGTAACGGCATTAACTCCCACATTTCAGACCACTGGAAAAAGCGTTGCTGTTGGGGATAGGATTCAACCAAGCGGAGTTACACCAACTAATTATACTGCCCCAGTAGTTTATACTGTTACTGCAGCTGATTCTACAACACAAAACTATACTGTAACCGTGACTGTAGCGCCCATTGGAGCAAACGCGATTACCGCATTTTCATTAAGTGCTACGGCTGGCGCAATAGGCACGGCTGGTACAATAAATGGAACAAATATTGCTGTTACAATGCCATATGGCACAAATGTAACTGCGTTAGTGGCTACATTCCAGACTACAGGTCAAAAGGTTGCTGTAGGAACGGCTATCCAGACAAGTGGAAGCACACCCAATAATTTTAGTTCACCAGTAATTTTTACTGTTACAGCTGCGGATGGAACTAATCAAAATTATACGGTAACTGTGACTATAGCGCCAATTGATGCCAAGGCGATTACCGCATTGTCATTAAGTGACACTGCTGGTGCAATAGGTACTGTTGCTGGTACAATAAATGGAACAAATATTACTGTTGCAATGCCAGCTGGTACTAATGTAACTAAGTTAGTGGCTACATTTAGCACTACCGGGAAAAATATTGCCGTTGGTAATAAAATTCAGATAAGCGGCACTACACCCAATAATTTTAGTTCACCAGTAATTTATACTGTTACTGCTGCGGATGGAACAACACAAAACTATACGGTAATTGTGACTGTTGCACCAAGTGTTGCCAATGCGATTACCTCGTTCTCACTAAATGGTATTGCCGGAACAATAAATGGAACGAGTATTGCTGTTGCATTGTTAGCAGGTACAAATGTAACTGCTTTAAAAGCTGTATTTCAGACTACCGGACAGAAGGTTACTGTTGGAACTATCCCCCAGATCAGCGGAGATACTCCCAATGATTTTACTTCACCAGTAGATTATACTGTTACTGGCGCAAGTGGGCCAACACAAAATTATACGGTAACGGTAACAGTACCAGCTCCTGCAGGTAGTGTTAAATTAACAATAATTAATAAATCAGGTTATCCAATGTCTGCTGATTTAACTAGTAGCGCCTCTGGTTCTTGTGCTGGTAAAGTATACAATTTTGCAACAGGGGCATGGACAACATTTGTCCATGATTCCAATGTAATTGATTTACCGATAGGGCAAACAGCACTGAATGTTAATCCTTCTTGTTTGATTGGTGGAGCACGATTCTTTGTTGCAAAAGGCACTAAGAATGAAAACTTTAGTTCAGGAGCTCCTGATTTAGCTACATATACCAATATATTTGATAAAATTGAAATGGGATATCCTACAGGTTCTACTGGGGTTGCTGGTTGGAATATTACAGCAGTGGACTTTTTTGGCATACCTTTTCAAATGACTGATGGTCATACAACAGTTGGTATTAAAACTGGCGAAACCCGCAGCAAGGTTGATGCAAAATTATTAGCTGCATATAATACAGATACAAATATGTACGGTAATAGACTTTTTGGTCCAAACGGAGACAAAAATAATTTTGCCAGAATTTTCTCACCACAACATTTCTATACCAGTATAGGAAGTGAATGGGATAGTGATATTGATGAAAATTTAGTGAAGCTGATTGACAATAATTTTAAGGATCTGGAAGGTAAACAGTTTCGGTATTCTAGCTTTGCGTATAAAGACTTGTCTAAAGGTCTGGCTGCTAATACTCTAAATGCAACCTGTAGTGATAATAATTGGGCAACTTCTTATACTTGTAGTCTAACTGGTATTACTACTGGTAATGCTATAGCCGGAGAAATACAGTATAGTACAACTGCGACCAAGCCTGCAATTGCTGCAAATTTTGCAGGGATGATAGCAACTGTAATTAATCGCGGAGTGCTTGCCAATCCTCTGTCTTGGGGTCCTTCAAATGGTCAGTCCAGTAGTGGAGATGCATATTATCAGGATTGGTTCCTATCCGGATCATACAATGAATATGAGGATGCACTACTGTCTGAAGCTATTGATCATAAAATTTATGCTACTCCATATGAAGATTTCTGGCATATGGATAATAGCTTGCAAATTGGGCCGAATAATAATAGTGTTACTGTAACAATCCTGCCATTTGATTAAGCTTATGGTAAATGCCAGCATGGGCTGTAAGAACAAGGAATAGCTAAAATTAAGCAACCGGAATGTACAATTAGTACATGAGGATTGCGGCTTTTAGCGTATGACGTAGTTTATTGCAGATGCAGGATGAGCAGTTATTTGATAAATTTATTAATCCACGGTGACATTAATGTTGAACTCAGCGTGGTTAACAAAGTCATGATAATCAGTATGGTGTAAATTTGGTTATTAATGATACCAATGTCAAGGCCAACATTCAACAACATTATTTCAAACACCCCGCGCATATTTAATAATGATCCAAGTAATGCTGATTCTTTCATGTTATAGCCCATAAGGCGTCCGGTTGCAATGGCTCCGCCAAATTTGCCAATTGATGCAATTAATGTAATGCCGACAATCAAAAATATAGTAGTATAGCTCCAGATGAAATTCAAATTTGCATTTGTACCGGTTTCAAAAAAATAAGCAGGAAGAAGTAACGAAGTTATTAAATCACTCAACCGACGATTTATTTCTTTAATAAGTTCATTATCCCGCGGTAATAATACCCCAAAAATAAACCCACCAAATACCTGATGTAAGTCAACCAAATCAGATAATGCTGCAGAGAATAAACATCCAACCATAATAAAACCAAGCATGCTGCGCATAGTGGTTATTTTACTCACAATATATCTGATCAATCTTGGTGCAACACCAAAAATAAAAAGTAAGTAATATACAATATCAAATGGTCGTAAATTTGTTATTACCCCACTATGTTGAAAATATATAAGTACAAAACCAAGAACAACCCAGAAAACTATTTCACTGGTAGAGGCGCAAAATAATGCTAAATGCGCAATTCTTTGATTAATCCGTGTGTTATTGGCTAAAAACATTGATAATAGTGGAAATGCTGTCATTGACATTGCCAGAGCGAAGAAAATATCAAAGAGCAATTGATCACGTTTTCCTATCTCAGAAGCCAGGTGTACATGAACGATAAATATTGAGCATAAGTAACCAATAATAAATGGAATGACAAGAGGTAGGGTAGAGATTAAGAGGTTAACCCTACGTTTGATTAAATTATCGTAGTCAAGCTGGCTTCCAACTAGCATCATAAAAATTACAATACCCAGCGTGCCAAAAGCCTGGCAGGTTTCTGGATCAAAAAATGTTTTGGGTAGAGGAATATGTTGTACAATTAAACCAGCAATAATTCCAGCTACAACGATTGGTTTTCCAAGTTTATATAATAGCTGAGAAATAATGAATGTTGCAGTAACAATAACAGACAGGGTAAAAAACAGTTTATCAACATTATCAAACAGGTTTAAACCTATTGCATTTGTATCCATATCTCTCTCCAGGATAAAGATCTTGTGTCAGATACGAGTTTACCACATTAAATTGTGTATGTGTCATCCTCGCGCACCAAAATGTCATCCCCGCGCAGGCGGGGATCTAAAACTTTAATAAAAAAGTTTTGCAAATTCAAAGAAAATGGTGCATAGTAACCTCCTGAGGAGTTAAATTTAGGATGGTGACAAATTATGTTTTATAAGAAGCACATGTTTATATGCTGCAACAAAAAATCAGATGAAACTGGTTGTGGTGCTCTAGGTGGTGATGATGCGTTTGCTTTTGCCAAGAAGTATTTAAAGTCTCTGGATTCATGGGGTGAAGGTAAGTATCGGGCAAGTAAGTCGGCATGTTTAGGGCGGTGTACAGATGGTCCTATCTGTGTGGTTTACCCAGAGGGAATATGGTACACTTATATAGATGAAACTGATATCCAGCAAATTATTGATGAGTACATAATTAATGATAAAGTAGTAAAACACTTGCAAGTATAATCCTAAAAGGATATAAAGATGATAAATACCCAATTTGATTGGACACAGGGCCGTCCACAAGAGAAAAATTTCACAAGCGCGGCCGTTGAAGATTTGATAAAAAAATCAGAAGCAGTTATAAATGATAAAGAATTACACCAGTTATTTACAAACACATTTCCCAATACCTTAGACACTACCGTGTTTTATTACTACACCGATAATGAGCATGATACTTATGTTATTACTGGAGATATAGATGCAATGTGGCTGCGGGATTCCAGTGCGCAAGTTTGGCCATATTTGCCGCTGGCAGCAATAGATAAGCCTCTACAAAATCTAATTGCTGGCGTAATTAATCGTCAAGCACGTTATATTCGTCTTGATCCATATGCCAATGCATTTAATTTTGCGAGCTATGGTTCAATTTGGGAGGATGATATAACGCAAATGCTGCCAGAATTGCATGAACGTAAATGGGAGGTCGATTCACTGTGTTATCACATTCGTTTAGCTTACCATTATTGGCAACAAACAAAAGAAACAAATGTGTTTACGACAAGTTGGTTAGAAACCGCAAAAACAATTTATAAAACTTTTAAGCAACAGCAATTATTAGATGGCAAGTATCATTATACTTTCCAGCGAAATACACCTGTTGCAACTGATACTTTACCCAACGGTGGGCGTGGTAATCCGGTGAATCCGGTAGGATTAATTGCTTCAGCCTTCAGACCTTCAGATGATGCGACGATACTTCCTTTTCTGGTCCCGTCTAATTTTTTTGCCAGAACAAGTTTGCGTCAGATGGCAGAAATAGCCAGAGAGATATATAATGAACAGGTTTTTGCGTCTGATTGTGAGAGATTGTCCGATGAAGTTGAGCAGGCATTACATGAGTATGCGATAGTGAAACATCCTAAATATGGCGATATTTATGCTTATGAAGTAGATGGTTTTGGTGGTCAGATCCTACAGGATGATGCTAATGTCCCAAGTCTTATTTCATTGCCGTACCTGGGTTGTATTGATGTGAATGATGAAATATATCAAAACACGCGCAGTTTTATATTATCCAAAGATAATCCCTGGTATTTTTGGGGAGATCAAATTAGTGGAGTTGGCAGCATTCATGCTGGAGTTAATAAAGTATGGCCCATAGCATTAGCAATGGAAGCTTTAACCAGTAATAACAAAGCTGAAATTTTACAATGTATCTGGCAAATAAGTAAGACGCATAACGGCACCTATTTTATCCATGAAGCCATAAATAAAGACGATGCAAGTGATTATTCCAGACCATGGTTTGCCTGGGCAAATAGCTTGTTCGCCGAATTAATCATAAAATACTACAATTTATGATAAAATCGTGCTAATATGTGACTGCGTCATTCCCGCGTATGCGGGAATCCATATTTAATGAAAAGAAACAATTTATTTCTGGAGAAAGAAATAATCTAATGCGAATATTGCTTACTAACGATGATGGCTACCGAGCCCCTGGTATAAATACTATCTTTAATGCATTACTTGAAGCCGGTCACGATGTTGTGATGGTTGCGCCAGAGTTAAACTCCAGTGGTGCCGGTCAATCAATTGCGGTATATTCACCAATTACCATAACTAAGGTGAGCGACCGGGTTTATTTTGTATCCAGTACTCCAGCTGATAGTATACGCCTGGGGTTAGATGTGGTTTATGAACATAAAAAAAACTATCCGGAGTTAATAATTTCCGGTATAAATATGGGTGAAAATATTGGTGAGGATGTTAATTATTCGGGTACAGTTGGTGCTGCTCGTGAGGGCGTGATGCATGGAATATCAAGTATAGCATTTTCTACCCCTGGACCAACGTTTAATCATCTAGACTCTGCGGCAAAAGTAATCTTAGATTTAATAGCTCGTCTGGAAAAAAATCCGCAGACAATGGTTACACCATTTTTATGGAACGTTAATATTCCTAATAAACCGTATCATCTAATAACTGGTTTCGAAGCTACCAAGCTTGGATTGCGCCCTCCACATAAACCGATGGAGAAGCAGATTACACCTAGAGGACACACGATTTATTGGCAGGGTGAGTCATCTGATCCGGATAAAGCACCGATCGGTACTGACATTGATGTTTATTTAAAACAAGAAAAAGTTTCAATCACACCAATGAAAGTATTACCAACTGATTATAATCAAATGCCAATGATTACAGCCTTAAGTACGTAGGCACCATATAAGCGGTTACTAGAATAAAAGAAGGAGCAAGTAAGCCATGAAAAAGCAATTTATTATATCAAAATTCTACGCGAGCAAGTTAAAATCACAGGAAAACCACGAATCAATACTTTCAAATAGTTTGCGAGTATTGGGAATAGGGGTATTTTTGTCTGTAACGTCCTGTGCAACAAGAAGCACACCACCAGCGCAGGTGGTTAACGCTAGTAAAGTACCACCCTATGCTCAGACGGCTACACCAGCCGCCGCAACGCCGCCACCCGCATCAACCGCAAAATTAGAAGCGGTGCCAGATGATGAGCAGGTGCAATCAAGCCCAGCAACTCCGACGGCTCCAGCGAACACGGCAACAACAACTAATCCTACAGCTCCGGCAACCGCAACACCACCGGCCGCAGTTGCTAGTGCTAATTCAAGTGGCTGGAAGATGCCAACCGCTGGTACTATAGGTGCTTATTCGGTCTCCGGTAAAGGGGTAGATATTACTGGGGTGGAAGGTCAGCCAATAAATGCGGTTGCTGATGGTAAAGTACTGTATAGTGGTAATGGTCTTAAAGGTTATGGTAATTTGATTATTATTCGCCATGATAACACATACTTAAGTGCTTATGCGTATAACAAATCAAATTTGGTTAAAGAAGGTGCAATGGTAAAACAAGGACAAAATATTGCTACGATGGGGAGCAAGGATAACCAGGCCATGTTACATCTTGAAGTCCGTAAAAATGGAAAACCAATTGATCCGCATACAATGTTAGGTGGTTAATATGCAGCATACAATAAGCGTAAAAATTATTGATCAGAAAATGCGTGATTTCTTGCCTGAATATGCAACTACAGGATCTGCTGGGTTAGATTTACGTGCATGTATTGATGAGGCAGCACATATTAATCCAGGACAAACCATTTTAATTCCAACTGGTTTGGCAATTCATATTGATAATCCAAATTTATGTGCAATGATTTTGCCACGTTCGGGGCTTGGGCACAAGCATGGGATTGTATTGGGTAATCTGGTGGGGCTGATTGATTCTGATTATCAGGGACAGTTATTCATTTCAGTTTGGAATCGTGGGGATAAAGTTTTTGAATTAAATCCGATGGAGCGTATTGCCCAGCTTGTTGTTGTTCCGGTTGTTCAGGCCAAATTTAATTTGGTTGATGAGTTTACTGTGACATCACGTGGTGAGCAAGGTTTTGGTAGTACAGGTAAACATTAACTGAATAATTATTGAAGTTACTTGTGCAAAATACAACCAGTATAGCCGTAGAGAACCCATCTCTACGGCTTGATTTAAGGTGAAGCGCTTATTATTGTATTATTATAGAAAGAACATCAAACCAAGCAGGGTCTTTGCCTTTTGTACGGTAAATATGTGTGTTAGCAGCATTTACTACCTCTGGTGACACGCATTTGGCAGCACTAGTTAATACGTTGTTGTTTTGTTGTATTGTCCATGTTTGATCTTTATTTCTGGAAATCTGAAATACGTCGCCATGTTTTATGCTATTGTCAGAAGAATTTGTATTTGCTGTAAACGAGTCAATGAGGACATCAACTGGTCGTACATATTTATCCCCCCCAATTGTATCTATCCATACCGGCACGGATCCGCTTGCCTTTATAAAACTTTTACTTGGATCCGGCTGATTGGTGCTGGTAAAGTCTTGTAGTGACACCTTTACATCAACTTTTGCGGTACTTTTGGAGACACTAAGATCGGGGATTGAGTTTACATAGGCATTACCAGGGGCATACTCAAAAATCAGGGCCTTATAAGTGTTTCTTCCACTGTTAATTCCACTGTCAAAAATACAATACCTTCGTACATTCTGATACTCTGTTGTTACTGGGATGTGTTTCACCTTAACACCATTAGGATACGTTTTAGCTGTTACCTTTAAGACAACCCCACCACTATTTTTACAAACATCCTGCAAGCTCTTCACTGCTAGCGGATTGTCCGGGGTGAGCCACCAATCAAAGTACAATCCCGTTTCTGTAGTACAAATTTCTTTATACGACTGGTTATATTGCAGCGGGTTTGTAGGTTCAAAATCATCACGCGCCCATACTGTGGCGGACCCATTATTCGATTTCCATAAATACACGCATGAGTACCTAATCTCTGGAGTTGCAAGACACGAAGCCCCAAGATCACTGAGAGCAAAAACGCTGCCAACACTGCTAAACAATGAAAGTAATAGAGCACTTTTAAAATTACACATAATGATTTCCTTATAAATTAATTACGCACACGCAGTTCTGAACTGCAAACCTCTCTACCATCCTGAGGGTATTATACCTAAACTTGAAAGAAAAATCAATACGGAATTTCGGTAGAACGGCCCATTTAATTTAGGAATGGTGTGGCAATCTATAAAATTTAATTAAAGATCGCCACGCTTACGCTTGCGATTGACTTGCTTCTTATATTAGCGTACTCTCAGAAAAAATCACACCCGGTATAATTTTATATTTGACTAAGTTTAATTATTAAGTGTACAATGCCGTATAAAGGATATACTTATGAGTACACTAAAACCACATCTTCCAGAACGATTCTCGAGAATAATTGCTCCAACTAGCAAAAAAGTCAAATTAACCAATTACCCTGCTGATTATACAGAATATAAAAGACTTAAACAGTATTCAGCTAAAGAAATGGAACAAATAGCCAAAGATTTATTGGCTGAGGGAATTATCAAATTGCAAATGGCGCAGGAAAAGCTTTGGGCTGCAAAAAAATATGGAATTTTAATTGTATTGCAGGGAATGGATACTGCAGGCAAAGACGGAACTATTAATCATGTCATGAGTAGTCTAAATCCGGAAGTATGTCGGGTTGCCAGTTTTAAAGTACCAACTGCATTAGAGGCATCTCATGATTATTTATGGCGCTGTTCAATGCAGTTACCTGCTCGTGGTGAAATCGTAGTATTTAATCGCTCGCATTACGAAGCTGTTTTAGTAACCAGGGTACATCCGGAAGCATTGGAGTACCTACCTGAAGCTTTAAATGTAGAAAACAGTAAAGATTTTTGGGATCAGCGATATGAAGATATAAATGCCTTTGAAAAGCATCTGGCACGAAATGGTACGCTGATTCTTAAGTTCTTTTTGAATATTTCACATGAAGAGCAAAAAAACCGCCTACTGGAACGTTTGAGTAATCAGGAAAAGTATTGGAAATTGTCACCAGCCGATTTTAAAGAACGTGCATTTTGGAATGATTATGTATCGGCTTATGAGGACATGTTATCTGCAACGAGTCATCGGCATGCACCATGGGTTATTGTGCCAGCTAATGACAAAAAAGTTGCCAGAGCAATTGTTGCTGATTTAATATCTGCCTCGATAGAAGCATTGGATATTGCTTTTCCCGAAGTCACCAAAGAGCAAATCAAAGAATTTCAAAAAATAAAAAAACAACTAGAGGCAGAAAAGAGTTAACAGTTGTTAACGCGTTTATTCGTCATTGCGAGCGCAGCGTGGCAATCTACTGCCGAGTCAAATAGTCTCTTTGAGCACGTATTATTAGAGTTACGTATATGAAGTAATTTTAGATTTATTATTTTTTATTCAATTTAATGTGCTGTGTGGCAGCACGCCCCAGTTACCTTTTGGCTTGAACCAAAAGGTAACCGAAAAGTTCAAGCTCCACAAGATTTTTAACGGAATTTTATATTAATTTAGCTAAAACGGCAAGAACTCGCTCCGCTCAAACATTTGCCGTTTCTATACGCCAAATTAATATAAAATTCCTAAATCTTGAGAGCGATTATTTATATTATCTGTAAAGATCTACTTCAAAGTTTTATAGTACTAATAAATATTGTCCATTGGAATTTTAGGCTAAAATTGAGTAGTTTGCCGTTAAGAAACCAGTTGTGTTTGACCGCAGGGAGTTAACTGGTTTTAGGCAAATTGCTCAGTTTTAGGCGTTAAAAAATTCCATAAGGACTTGATTTTTTTGCATACTTTTTTTGATCAAGCAAAAAAGTATGGCGGTGTGGGTGCAGCCCACTAAAGTATTAACACAAAGATTTCTTTACTACCCCAACGAAAATAAATACTTAATTAAAACCAATCGCAGATGCGGGAGCAAAACTTTCACTATCAAAAGCTATATCACCATTAACCTCTGGTTGTCCAGTAACTTTTAAATTTATAAAATCATATTTACTGCTATCCATCAGATGAGATGGAACAATATTTTGAACTGCGCGAAACATAGTTTCAATGCGACCAGGAAAGCGCTTACTCCAATCCGTCAACATCTCTTTAATAGCTTGCCGCTGTAAATTTGCTTGTGCTCCACATAGATTACATGGAATAATAGGGAATTCTTTCACTTTAGCATATTGGATAATATCTTTTTCATTACAATAGGCTAACGGGCGGATAACTATATTATGGCCATCATCACTAATTAACTTTGGTGGCATGCCTTTTAACTTACCGCCATAAAACATATTCAAGAATAAAGTTTCAAGAATATCATCACGATGATGACCAAGAGCAACTTTATTTGCACCAAGCTCACGAGCGACCCGATACAATATTCCACGCCGAAGGCGAGAACACAAGCCGCAAGTTGTTTTACCTTCCGGAATTACACGCTTAACAGTTGAATAGGTGTCTTCGGTAATTATTTGATACCGTACCCCAAGAGAGGATAGATAATTGGGTAGTATTTCCGTTGGAAATCCGGGCTGCCCTTGATCAAGATTAACTGCAATAATATCAAATTTTATTGGAGCAATTTTTTGTGAACCAAGCAAAATGTCCAGTAGGGTATAGCTATCCTTACCACCAGATAAGCAGACCATGACTAAATCACCGTCGCTAATCATATTATAGTCATGGATAGCACGCCCCACGTTGGCACGTAGGCGCTTGGTTAGTTTGTTAAATTCGTACTCTTTATCCATATTGAAAGGGTATTATTCCTGTGGTGCCAGGCTACGTATAGTTGTTGTACCTTGTATACCCAGCATAGAACCAAATTGGGTAAAAGTCAAATCACCATCATTAACAGTAATACCCCTTAACGGAAACCGTTTTTTTGTCCCAGCATTTTGAAACTCAGGGTAGTACTTGCCTAAAATTTCTTGCAAATTGGCAGCCTGGTTATCCTGCCAGCTAATTGAATAAACCTTATTGGTTTTATTATTTACCAAAAGTATCATCTTCCCTGTTGCGGACGTAGTCTCAAAAGTTGAAGATTTACTAGTTGTCGCAATAAGTTTAGTTACTGAAGTAGTCGTGTTAGTTTGCGCAGCAATTGTCTGATTCATTGTATCACCCAAAGATATAGCACCAGATATTTGTACTAATAACGCAGCTGATAATAAGATTAATAATTTATTCATAATGATTCTTTCTTAATATATCCAATAGCCTTTAGAGGTTGCTGGATAGGTAACTCCATTGATGGTTGCAGTATTGCCGGCAAAGACCATATAAACGGTTCTACCCAGAAAAAATGGCAACCCCCAGTCAATACTGCCGAATCCCTGGATATACATGCCAATATTAGAAAATGCGGTGTTCCCACTGGCTAATAGACTATTTGAATTACCAATATTAAAATTGATTACAGCGCTTGTTGCTGTACCTAAGCCATTGGTGCCTATCATCGTTGCAGCTTCTGCAGTGTTATTTGTTGGGCAGAAGAAACCAGCATTGGCACCACCGCAATCAGGCAAAAATGCAGTTGAGAATACAAATTCATTACTTCCAGTATCTAAAAAAGAAGGATAAACTACAGAGTTAAAGCTACTATTTACGGTTAGGTTGCTACCACTACCATCAATTTTAAACACAGTGGTACTTGCACCTGGGGTATTTGATGAGTTTGATCCAATCCCAAATATGCCATAGCCATCAGCATTGGTAGCACCAGTTGCTGGAATACCCGCAAAAGTTAAAGTTAGACCATTATTATTGGGTGGAGGAAAAAATGTTATTGGGTTGGTTACTACAGATGCAGGTGGTGTTGATATACTGGAACATCTACTACCGCTACAGGTATAATAAAATCCAAACCCTTGATCTGTTTGTAATGGTCCGACTCCAAGAATACCGTTAGTACCAAACGCAATAGGTGTAGGCACGCTTGCTGCATCTGGACAGTTCGACCCTCCTACAGAAGTTGTTGCATTATTTATAATTTGTATTGGGATTGCTTGTGTAGTAGTTGTAGTATTTAGTGTCACATAGGCAAGGTTTATTGTTCCCCAGTTACCTGTTCCATCTCCATAATTAACACATTCAGACACAGGTAAACCAGAAGATGTAACTGCTGGTAAAGAACTACCGGTATTCTGTAGCAAAGAACCAAATACGCGTAAACCATAACTACCAGTATCAAGTAAAACATTAGGAACAGTGTCACAAGTAGTGTTAGTAGGCGTAATATTTTGGCATATGGTAACAGTTACACATGGCGCATTGGTATAACCACATACAGTTGAACCAGGAGTAATTTGTACATGTACATTACTGCCGCTAGTGGGAACTGGAGTTGGTGTATAAGACGATGGTGTGGGAGATGCTGAAGTAAGTGGGCTAGCTCCGCCCCCACCACCACAAGCTACCATACTTAAGCTGGCGGCTGCTATAAGTGTTAATAATTTCTTGTTCAATTCAGGTCTCCTGCTAATATCAATTATATTGTATACGGTTTTTTATTGCAGACAAGATTGTAGCATATTTAATTATATTTATTCGAGTAACTTGCAAAAACTATTTGATAAAAATGTTGCAGATATGAGAAAATACCGGGTTCGTTTAATTTTGTCATTCCCGCGTAGGCGGGAATCTATACTCTAAGATACCCAGCTGCTCTGTGGCGGGGAGAGTTCATTGAGATTAAGTTTATTTAATGATTTATACAGTTACAGAAAAATATTAATTGCATATGAGATTTAAGAAATTAGGGTTATTTTTGTTGCTGGGATTATTCAGTTTAATTCAGCAGATTGCATATGCTGATACTGTAGAAGATGATGGCACTGGGGTGGACGATAGTAGTGCTACTACGGTAACGGTTCCAGCCAAATCAAGTGATGCTATTGGTAATATGCTGCTTCAATCAATTAGTCTAATTGGTATTCCATATCGGTGGGGCGGTAATACACCGGAAACTGGAATGGATTGCAGCGGTTTTATCCGCTATTTATATAAGACATCTCTTGGAATTAATTTGCCAAGAACCGCGGCTGAAATGGCCAAAGTTGGTAAGCGTATCAGCATAGATGATGTAGAACCTGGTGATTTATTGTTTTTTAATACCAGACGCGGGGCTAATACGCATGTAGGTATGTTTATTGGTAATAACAGGATGATTGTTGCTCCCAGGACTGGTCAGGATATACAAATAACTGTTTTAGACGGATATTGGCGCGGGCGTTGCAACGGTGCTAAGCGAATTGTACAAGAAAATGAAGATGATGGTGGTAACACAAGTCTCGAGACTTTTCAAGAGAAGCTTGATGAGGCATTGCCAGGAGGTAGCCATAAAAAACATTCTACTCGCAGCGGTAAAAAAGGTAAATCCAGATATCATAGCAAAGGACATCATACTACTAAAAAGACTAAGGTAAGCAAAAAATCTGTTCATCATAAAGCTAAAAAAACTAAAGCTAAAAAGAGAGCAAGATGACAATTAGGTACCCGATATGGAAAAATGTGGCGGGTGAAAAAATTTCGTGTACTGAAAAAATCAAGGTGATGCAACAAAATATTGAGGAGCTACAGCAAATGGCTCAGGATTTATTTGAAGATGGCATTTTAATGGACATAGATCCGAAGCAACTAAAACAATATCTGCAGGACCTTATACAAAACCTGCATAACCCATATTAGTTTTGTCATTCCCGCGAAGGCGGGAATCACATAAAAGAATTATGGATTCCCAATCAAGTTGGGAATGACAATACAAGTTTTTGAAGAGTGAATAATAATTTATGTTCTTTTCCAAGTTTGAGTTAACCGTTGGCTTACGTTATTTAAGAGCCAAACAAAAAAGTAGTTTTGTCTCATTTATTTCTTTTGTATCAATTATCGGTATTGCATTGGGCGTAGCTGCCTTGATTACTGTCTTATCCGTAATGAATGGATTTCAGCGTGAAATCAGAAGCAAAATTATCGGTGTAACTGCACACATGCAATTAATGGATGCATCTGGCAGGCTAGCCAATTGGGAGGATATTGCCAAAAAAGCTAAATCCAATAAACATGTTGCAAACTATGCACCATATGTTGATGGTCAGGGATTAGTATCTTTTGACGGTAATGTTAGTGGTGTGTTAATCCGGGGAGTAAAACCAGATTTAGAGAAAACAGTAGATGATATTGGAAGCCATATTATATCCGGCGACGGCAATTCACTGGTTTCTGGTAAATTTAATGTTATTATTGGTAAAGAATTAGCCAGGCAGCTTGGAGTTCAGGTGGGGGATAAAATGACGGTTATAACCCCTGATGGTCAGCCAACTCCGGCAGGAATGATTCCGCGTCTTAAACAATTTACTGTTACTGGCATTTTCAATATGCACATGTTTGAGTATGATAGTGGTTTGATTTTAATAGATTTAGCTGATGCACAGGTATTGTTTAAGATGCCGGATAATGCAGTTAGTGGTATTCGTTTAACCGTAGATGATGTAATGAATACCCGGGCAATTAAAGAGCAGTTAGGAAAAGTATTGCCAGATAATGTATTAGCTTCAGATTGGGTTGATCAGCATGCCAATTATTTTTCGGCGGTTGAACTGGAAAAGAAAATGATGTTTGTGATTTTAACTTTGATTATTGCTGTTGCAGCATTTAATTTAGTATCTACTTTGGTTATGACGGTTAATGATAAAAGAGCAGACATTGCTATTTTACGTACAATGGGCGCCAGCAAGCGTAACATTACCCGTATCTTTATGCTGCAAGGTGGCGTGTCTGGGATTATTGGCACCATAAGTGGGACAGTGCTGGGGTTATTATTGGCTGCTAATATTGGACGAATAGTGCATTTCTTTGAAATGTTAACTGGCACCAAGCTAATTAGTAGTGAAGTATATTTAATTGACTATTTGCCATCACAAATTATTCCAAGTGATGTAATTAGTATTTTTATTGTGTCAATTTTGTTGAGTATTGTAGCTACGATTTATCCGAGCCGCAATGCTGCCAAGACTGATCCGGTTGAGGCCTTACGTTATGAATAAAGATATTGATAGTTTAGTTCTTATTTGTAATAATTTACATAAATCATATTTATCGGCAGATGTTACGTTGCCAATTTTACAAGGTGTTAATCTTGAAGTGGGTTTAGGCGAGACAATTAGTATCGTTGGTAGCTCTGGTAGCGGCAAGAGTACCTTGTTACATATTTTAGCTGGATTAGATCAGGCAACTTCTGGTGAAATTATTATAGACAAACAGGTATTAAATGGATTAAATGATGATCAGGTTTGTGCCATTCGTAATCAGAAACTTGGTTTTATCTATCAGTTCCATCATTTATTACCTGAGTTTACAGCGTATGAAAATGTATTAATGCCATTATTAATTCACGGCCACGTAAGTGAGACTAACAAAGATTTTGCCAAACACATACTGGATCGTTTGGGATTAGCTAAGCGATTTTTGCATTTCCCATCTCAGTTGTCTGGTGGTGAGCGGCAACGTGTTGCTATTGCCAGAGCAGTAATTAATAATCCTAAACTGATTTTTGCGGATGAACCTACAGGTAATCTGGATAACCATACAGGTAGTCAAGTGCTTGAAGTATTCTTTGCTTTACAAAAAGAATTACAAACCAGCCTGATCATAGTAACCCATGATCCAGCCGTTGCCGCCTTAACTAAATCCAGCTACCGACTAAAAGACGGCCTCCTCCATCTAGAATAAAAGCGCGTCATTCCCGCGTACATATGTCATTCCTGCATACATATGTCATTCCCGCGTAGGCGGGAATCTATTTCTGTGGTGGGGCGTCATCTTCCAGCAATGAATCAATACTCGGTGCGCTTTCAGTTCCGGTACCCATAGGTGCAGTTTCCCCAATCGCTGATAAGTATGTATCGCGCATTGTGACATATGGATCAAGTGAAGTATTAAGGATTTTATCAAATCCCAAAAATTGAGCCCGATTATTAATTGCATTTAGTGTAAACAATCCGACAGAAATATAATTGTCATTAAATATTAGCCAGGTGGGGTTAAATGCGGTATCGGGGATTAAACCAAGAGCGTCACGTACCGTAGATGGGCCTAGCAATGGTATTACATAGTAACTGCTGGTAGACCAGCCATAAACTCGCATGGTATTGCCAAATGAATTTTTGTTTTGTAGTAGCCCGATACTTGTTGATATATCAAGAATCCCACCCAAACCCAAGGTTGTATTTACGCTGATGCGCATAATATTTTTCATGCTGGACGGACCATCAAGCTGGAGTATGTCGTTACCAAGAGTTACGAAATCACGCAGGTTATTAAAGAAATTTGAAAATACTAATCTAAGCGGCAATGGTACATATGCAATATAGGCTACTGCAGTAGGGCGGATGATTGCTTTATCAATTTTGTCATTCATGCGATAAGCATTCCGATTATAATTTTCAAAACGATCTACTGCTTTTGACGGTGCTTTAGAACCAGACTCTGTGGGGCCACTTACAATGGGTTGTGGTGCGGCTGTCGATTTTTTTACGGGCCCACTGGCGGCAAGATCAATCAAACTGGCGTATGTGTTGCTAGTGCTACAACAAAGAGCTATCAGGCATATATATTTTACCATCGCTTTATTTGAATGCACAATTTTACAACTGAATTTTATACAACTGACACAAGTTATCTATTTGTGGCGTTGAATGTAAAAATTTGACATTTTGATATTTTGATTTTAGATATACTAAAAATGCAACTCCCGCTGAATCAATTAATTTCACGCCGGACAAATCAAAAGTTATGTTGCCAATGCCATCAATTTTCTGATCTATTTGCTTTAAAACCTTTGTTATTTGGGTTACAATAATTTTTTCTGGTAGTTGATATTGTTTCATTCAGTATCACTTTTGGATGCTTGTAATGAGTTAACTTTATCTTGTAATTGCTGAATTAATCCAGCAACTTTTTTGTTTTGTATCACATCATTAAATTGCGTACGGTAGGTAGTTACTAAACTCGCATTCTCAATCTTAATATCATAAGCTTTCCATGGACCCGTGCTGTTTGCCAGGTCATATTCTACTTTAATTGGAGTATTTTTTTCACTATTAGGTAGTGTGATTTGACTCACAACCTCAGTTTTTTGTAAATTTGGTTTGCTAGTATCAGGTGTTGATACTGTGGCGCTGACGATATTAGTTTGAGCTCCTTTAAACCTTGACAAAGCCGTTGAATAAGTTTTGACTAATAATTGTTGGAATAAGCTAACCAACTTTGTTTGCTCTTCTGGTTTCGCCAGTTTCCAATTATTACCCATAGCATATTTAGTCATGAGTTTAAAATCAAATTGGGAAAGAACAACACTCATCATTTGTTCTGCCGCATCCTTATTGATCAGGGCAATAGCTTTATTTGATGTATCGCTCACAACAAAACAAGCAGTTCCAGCGCCACAAGCCACACCACTGGCAATCGTAACTGTAGAGGAACTTGTTGCCGCTGAACTTGCTGCGGGGGGTGTTTTTTTTGCTGCTTGTGTCGTAGTTGTTCTTGATTTTACAACAGAAGTACTTGTGCCAGCAGTTGTGGTACTGCTTGCAAAACTGCTCATGCCTAGAGTGGATATTATAGTAGTAAATAATATTATAGCTAATTTGTTATTAATTGTACTCTTGCTTAATTCAGCCAAAACGTAGTAATGTTTCGTTGTCATATTAACTCCTTTGTTTGTTTATTTTGTGTTTATATTTGTCATAAATTTACTAATTAAGTCTTCCAATACCATAGCTGAAGATGTGATTGATATTTTCCCATCATTTGCCAGATATTGTGAATCTGCCCCAGATTGTAATCCGACATACTGTTCACCAAGTAAACCAGTTGTCAGAATTTGTGCAGAAGAATCGGTGCTAAACTTATAATTCTTGCCAATATTTAGTGCTATCTGTGCTTGATAAGTTTTTGGATTAAGTTGAATATTAGTCACTCGACCAACGATAAAACCCGAAACTTTAACTGGAGCGTCAATTTTTAGTGAACCAATATTATTAAAACTTGCATATAATGTATAGGTTCCAGAAGTGTTTCCACTAAAATTAGAAATTCCTGCCACGCGCAGAGATAAGAATGCAATACATATTATACCAATTAATACGAATACACCGACAAAAAAATCTAAAGCTATACGTTTCATAAGGTTTTCCAATACTTTTTTCTAAAACATTAATGCAGTTAAGATGAAATCAAGTGCTAATACAGTTAATGCAGAGCTGACAACAGTATTTGTTGTTGCCAACGATACACCCAGAGCGCTTGGTTTGGCAATAAAGCCTTGATAAACAGCAATTAAGGTAACCGCGATACCAAAAATAAAACTTTTAATCAATCCGTTCATTACATCTCCATGGAACTGTACACTGCTTTGCATTTGTGACCAAAATGTTCCTCTATCCAGATGAAGCAAAGTTACACCAACAAAATAACCACCCCAGATACCCGCGGTATTAAATAATAGTGATAAAATTGGCACGGCAATAATTCCACCGATGAACTTTGGGGCAATAATTCGTTTGATTGGATCTACCGCCATCACGCTCATAGCGTCAATTTGTTCAGTTGCTTTCATCAGTCCAATTTCAGCAGTCATTCCAGAGCCAGCACGTGAGGCAAATAAAATTGCACTAAGTACTGGTCCCAATTCACGTAAGAGTGATAACGCGACAACGGATCCGAGCATACTTACTGAGCCAAAACGCTCTAAAGTATTATAACCCTGCAGCCCTAACACCATACCCACAAACCATCCGGATACCGCAATAATTACAATTGAGCGCACTCCAGAAAAGTGGATTTCTTTTATGATTAGAGAGAAGTTTTTAAATGGGTAAGCCAGACTCAGTAGTATCTGAAAGAATAAATTAGTAATTCGACCTAAATGCAGAATGAACGTAGTAAACGGACTTCCGATGATTGCAATGGCATTGTATATTCGTTTCAAGATAAATTTCCTGATTGGCTGTCTAATCCTATATAGGTGTTATAGTCTAATGAAGTATCATATTCAAAACTAAATGGTCCGCTAACTTTTCCATCGATAAACTGTCGTACAATTGGATTATTTGTTTTTTGCACTTCTTCGGGTGTACCGGAGGCAACGATTTCTCCGCCTGCCATAAAGTAGATATAATCGACAATTTTTAATGAAGCTTCAATATCGTGCGTTACTAAAACTGAAGTTTGACCTAAAGCATCATTTAATTTTTTTATTAGCATTGCTGAAACATTTAGAGAAATTGGATCAAGCCCGGTAAATGGTTCATCATATAGCATGAGTTCTGGATCAAGCGCAATTGATCTTGCCAGGGCAATCCGTCTGGCCATCCCACCAGATAATTCTTGCGGCATCATGTTCTGTGTACCAAATAAACCGACAGCTTCTAATTTCATAGCTACTATTTTATCAATTATTTCTTGAGGTAAATCGGTATGTTCCCTGAGGCTAAATGCTACATTCTCGTACACGGACATATCTGTAAATAAGGCACCAAATTGAAATAACATACCAAGGTTGCGGCGTAACTTTAATATTTCACGATTATTCAAAGAGCCAACATTTTGATCAAATACACTGACGCTTCCCCTATCGGCCGTATACTGACCTGACATCAGGCGTAGTAGTGTAGTTTTGCCACTGCCACTTCCACCCATAATTGCGGTAATTTTACCTTGCGGGATGTTAAGTGAAATGTTTTTTATAATTGGTTTATCTTCATCATAACCAAAAGTGACGTTTTTAATAACAACAATATTCTTTTCCATAGAACTCCATTTTAACACAAGTGTGAGTCTATCTGTTAAAATCCGGTATTAAATAATACTTGCAAATTAATTCCCCTCTTGAGGGGTGTCAGGTATACCTGACGGGGTGGAGTTAATAATAAAGCCTTTAAATCATTATAGGTAAAACAAATGAAAAACCCATATTTACGCTTAATCCGATTTGACAAACCAATTGGTACGCTATTACTACTTTGGCCTACACTTTGGGCTTTATTTATTGCTGGTAACGGACATCCGCCAGTATATGCTGTTGTAGTGTTTACGCTCGGTGTATTTCTAACCCGGAGTGCCGGATGTGCAATTAATGATTATGCTGATGCCGAATTTGATAAACATGTAGACCGTACCAAGAGTAGGCCATTGGCTAGTGGGGAAATAAGTAAAAAACAAGCGTTATTGGTATGTTTAATACTTAGTGCAACGGCATTTATTTTGGCATATACCACTTTAAAAACTTCTACTTTATTATTAAGTATTCCAGCCTTAATTATTTTTGTGACATATCCATTTACCAAGCGATTTTTTGCGCTACCGCAGGCCTATTTGGGGATTGCCTATAGTTTTGGAATACTCATGGCATTTTTTGAAATACAAAATCACTTACCGCTTATTGCCTGGTTTGTATTTGCTGCTAATTTTTTTTGGGTGGTTGGATATGATACTGTTTATGCTCTGGTAGATATTAAGGACGATTTAAAAATCGGGATTAAGACTTCTGCAATAACTTTTGGTAAATATGTAGTGCCTGCAATATGTGCATGTTACATGATTTTTGCTATCTTACTAGCATATGTGGCTCATTCATTGCATTTTGGCATACTTTTCTGGATATTATGGCTATATGCAGCATATCTATTGGCTTATCAGGTCAAATTAGTTAATAAAAAAGCTAAACTTTTTTCTATGTTTTTACTAAATAATCGAGTGGGGTATATTATATTTGCCGCGATCTTACTTGGTTATATTACCCATCATTAATGGATTAACATTTTTAGCATGGTAAACATTGCGCCACACATTGCAATACTAGCTGTTATACCAACCCCTAAAATCCATTTGATAAATTCACTTCTTAGATTTGCTATTTCTTTTTGTAGGCGCAACTCTAATTCACGTACAGATCCTCTAACTAATTCTATTTCTTTTTGTAGGCGCAGCTCTGATTCACGTACATCTCCTCTGACTAATTCTATTTCTTTTTGTAGACGCAGCTCTGATTCACGTATATCTCCTCTGACTAATCCTATTTCCTTTTGTGACTCATTTTTGGTTGCCAAATCATCAGCATGCCGTTCCTGTTTATTTTCAGTTTTTACCTCATTTGCTACTGTTTTTATAAGGTGAGATAATTCTTGTCCCTGTACCTCAGCGATCTCTTGACTAACACCAACATTGCGCAGTTTTTTGATGTATTCAATAACATCAAAACCAAAATCATTTGTATAATTCATTGCGGCTTCCATTTTAATTACTTATCTTTCCTATATTATATAACATTATGATTGCTAAACAAATTATTTTGAAAAATCTTGTATCATGCAAATACGTGGTTATCAATAATAATTTGATTGATTTGAAGGATTTTACCAAATAAAGGTGTAAAAGTTGCGAGAATTCGCAAAAGTGCGATACAAAGCCATAGGCCAGTGTTGTATCAATGGTTTTGAGGGTTTAAAATATTATTAAATAACTAAAATTTGATTGAATTAAATTTGATATGAACGCATTCAGCGAATTATTTGACAACCTAAATTCCGGCAAATTTTGTAGCTATGTTTTTGGAAGAATTATTTTTAGCGCATCTAAAACTTTATTTTGCGATTTGGTTAGTTCAGTAATAATGCCACGATATTTACCAGAATAGGTG
>Ga0134126_10001865_pt1 | contig 26765 bp, 23 predicted proteins | sample KB31752_FD_96881 | JGI IMG/M metagenome (GOLD analysis project Ga0134126, IMG submission 96881) | Terrestrial soil microbial communities with excess Nitrogen fertilizer from Kellogg Biological Station, Michigan, USA - KB3-175-2 | ecosystem: Environmental > Terrestrial > Soil > Unclassified ... | reverse complement strand
CTCGCGGCAGAACTTCGCTGCCACGAGCAAGGTGCTCAGGCCAAGGTCGCTGTCACGGGTCAGCGGCGGAATGCACAATAAGTTGAAACGAGTCGCGCCTTTGAGGGCGAACAACCCCGTCCCATCGATCGCCGAACCAATGACGTCATAGTCGGTAAGCGGTCCGCCGTCGTCGCCGTCCGGATTCGAGACCGCATAACCGATGATACCGCCGTGAGGTCCGCTCGCCGAACGCTCTGGGCGCTGCGCGGGCACAGGACCGGTCACCCGGACGAGATGCGACTCCAGCAGGACATCCGGGACGAAGCGACCGGATTCCGGCAGCACCGATACCCGCCGGAAAATCTCCTGGTCCTCGATCAACTCGGACGCCGCAGAACGTACCCGCTGCACCACGAGGTTGAAGCGATCCGGCTCGGTTTCGCCGATACCGTCATAGTCGACCGAAGCGCGCAGGTATTCGCGCGAGCCAGGGTTGAGTGCGATCAAACGCAACACCGAACCCGATGCCGGCAGTGTGATGGTGGGCGGGCGCGCGCCGTTCACCACGCGGACAATGAGCGCCTGGCGGCCGCCGTTTTCGAAAAACTGTTCCAGTGCGTAGGAGAGTGTGGAGGGTTGCCAGAGTCCGCCGAAGGTCTGTTGGAATTCGGCGAAGCTCGTCACCGGGACCGGTTGATTTACAGGTCCTTTGAGAGTGCGGCCGACAAAGGCAGCGATCCCAGTCGGCACGCGTTCAATCGCATGCTCAATGACCCGGCTTTGTTCTGTGAGCTCTACGCCGGTAACACGGCTGTCGGCCACTTCGAGCGCCTCGGGAACCCCACCCATTGTGCGCGGCCGACTGTAACATAGCGATAACTTGTGGTCGTCTCTATTTGGCGTCACATGACCGGACGATGACGGTCATCACTCTTTAGCGTCGTGCGGCGCGAGCCTCCTGGACGCTAGGAGCCTGTCTGACCAATGATCGCCGTAGCGAGGACGACCCCCAGCGAGCAGGTTTCGGCGATCGTTTCCCGCGCATAGCCGTCACTATGTAAGGGAAACGATCGCCGAAAGATGCCGCTGCGGGTCGTCCGCAGTAGGCGAGCATTGGTCAGACAGGCTCCTAGTCACCTTGGCGGTGGGAGATGAGCTCGAGGTCGACTCCTGCGCACGCCGCGCATCCTCGGCACGCGCATGCTCGAGGTCGTCCCGCTTACGGGCGATCTCGGCGAGCATTATTTGTAGCCATTCAGACAGTGCCGCCATTTCCTTCAATCCTCGAGCTAATCAGCCGATTTCGAGGCAGAGCCTGCCGTAGAAGTGACGGGCGGTCCAGCCGGATTTGGTTTGGCAACCGCAGGGGCGGAGCTGGTGTGGCCGGCGGGCGGCGCATCAGCGGGCGCGCCAGCGGCCGCAGATGCGGGACTGCCAGAACCGGACGCGGACGAAGTATTCGGGTCGACCTCCGACATCATCTGCCGGAAGGTGCCTTCGTCCATGGGCAGGTCGCTCTTGCCGTCCCAGGTGGAGCCGTCCGGCACGCGGTTTTGCACATGCGCGGCGGACGCCAGGACCTGGTCGACGCTGGCGTCGGCCACCGAGATCGGCACGGGGATGCCCCGCGGCTCTTGTGAGAGGCTGGTGACCAGATCCCAGTTCACTTGTTCGTTGTGCGCCTTGAGCTGCTTCTGCAGGTTTGCGCTGAGGGATGTGCTCATCAGCTTGCGCGAAGCCTTCTTCCAGTTGCGCGCATCATCCTCCAACACGTCGTATGGCTGCAGGTACACCTGGCCCTCGTGCCAGCCGAACAGGTACGGCTGGTTGACGACGCGCACCTGTGTACCAACCCGGACGCTGTCATACAGCTGCGCGATGTCTTCCGGATAGAGGCGGATGCATCCGTGGCTGGAGCGCAGGCCGACGCCCGCCGGCTTGTTGGTGCCATGGATGAGATAGCTCGGCCACTGCAGGTAGAACGCAAACCGGCCGAGCGGGTTCTCGGGGCCCGGGCCGATGACCTTCTCCAGCTCCTCGCCGTTCTCGCGGTGCTCCTTGATGACGGATGCGGGAACGCGCCAGGTCGGGTCGGCCTGGCGACGGACGATCTTTGTCACCCCTTCCGGGGTTTTCCAGCCCATTTTGCCAACGCCAATGGGATGGGTGATCACCACCTGAGGCTCTCCAGCCTTGTGCGGCGGGAAGTAGAACAACCGCATGGCGGCGATGTTGATCACGACCCCGGTGCGTGGCGCGTTCGGTATGACGAACTGCGTCGGTACTACGATCGGGCGATCAGCGCCCGGAAGCCAGGGATCGACCTTCGGGTTCGCACGGAGGATTTCCTCGTATCCGACGTTGAAGCGGCGTGCTATGTCGGTGAGCGTGTCCTCCTTCGAGGTCTTCACGATCTGCACTGCGCCGATGACGTCGTCGTCGGGTGCGACTTCGAAGCGCTGCGCGGCGATCGGAGCCGGCTCAACGGGCGCAGGCGGCGGCGCGGGCGGCGGAGGCGGTGGCGCTTGCTTCGGATGGAACAGGGAGCACGCGGTGATGAGCGCACACAAGCAGGCCGCTACGGCGGTTCGAATCTGAGAGATCTTCATAGGTACGGAAAGTATGACATTCCCTACGGTGCGCGCCAGAGCATGTCGGTGTTCCACTAGGAAATCAGGCTGGCACTGAAGCTCGGCCGCGGGCCGTTCAGCGTCTGTTCAGCGCTCGCGGTTCCACCGTTGCGTCGCCTGCAAGCGTGTTGTTCAGGCGTGGTTGTTCGGCCAACGTGCTTGGTTTCTAGGGTCTGGCGCTGGCGAGGTCCGGCTTCGGCCGGAAATCAAACATCCGGGCGGTGACGTCGGTGGGGAAGGTGCGCACGGTAGTGTTGAAAGCCCGCACCGCCTCGATGTAGCGATTGCGAGCATCCGTGATGCGGGTTTCGGTGTCAGCGAGCTGCGCGCGCAGGTCCACGAAATTCGCGTCGGATTGCAGCTGGGGGTAGGCAGCGCTGATCCCCATGAGACTGCGCAGCGATTGTGTCAGCTGCTCCTGCATCGCCTGGTAGCTGGCAAAGGCTGCCGGATCGTTCAACACCGCCGGTGCCGCCGGCTTCGAGCCCGAGCGGGCGTTCGCCTCCGTGGCTCCGATGAGGGCCTGCTCGGAGGCCGCAAATCCCTTCACAGAGGTGGCAAGGCTGGAAATGAGATCGGCACGGCGTTGGTACTGGCTGACTACTTCGGACCAGGTGGTCTTGACCGCCTCATCCTGCTGTTGCAGGGAGTTGTAACCACAGCCGCAGAGCGCCAGTACCGTGCAAATCAGGCAGCCCTGCAACCCAAAACGCATCCGCTTCTCCAACTTAACTTAATGACTACGCCCCGCTGCGGTGCATTTTCACACGTGCGGGTTAATTTGCCGACTCCATCACAGGGGCGGGCAGATGCCCTTCAAGTTGCATCGCACCCGCGCCGATATTCTTACGAGACCGCCATGGTGGTGGCCATCATGGAGGCAGTTGCGCTTGGTCGGCATCTACAACCCCTGGCTGGTTCTGCTGTCCGTAGCGGTTGCCATCTTCGTGTCCTACACCGCTTTGCGCCTGTCGGCGCGGGTGGCCCGCACGGACGGCCTGCTGTCGCTCTGGCTCATCGGCGGCGCGGTGGCGATGGGCTGCGGAATCTGGTCGATGCATTTCATCGGCATGCTGGCCTTTTCCCTGCCGATCGCGCTGGCATACGACGTACCGACCACTGTCACCTCGCTGGTTCTCGCCATCATTTCATCCGGTCTCGCGCTGGGCATCGCGAACCGACCGCAGATCAGTCTCAAGCATCTGTCTATCGGTGCCCTCCTCATGGGCGGTGGGATCTCCGCCATGCATTACGTGGGCATGGCGGCAATCCAGATCACGCCGATGATCACCTACGAGCCGGGACTCGTCGCGGTCTCCGTGGCGATCGCCGTAGCCGCCTCGTTCGCGGCCCTCTGGCTATGTTTCCGCCTCCGCAAAGGCGGCTCCTGGCTCATGCATCTCACCCGCATCGGTGCCGCGTTCGTCATGGGCGCCGCCATCAGTGGCATGCACTACACAGCCATGGCGGCTTCGCAGTTCAGCGCCGGATCTTTCTGTATCGGAACCGGTACTCTCAACCAGCGCTGGCTGGCGATCATCATCGCCGTCCTCGCCATCGCAGTGCTCAGCATTGTCACCATCCTGCTCGTCTACGATGGTCATCTCGAGTCGCGTACTCGTAAGCACAACGCACAGCTCGAGGCAGCAAACGCTCAACTGGAACATGCAGCAACGCATGACTCGCTGACTGGTTTACCCAACCGGGTGCTGCTGTCTGACCGGCTGGCCCAGGCGACCGCACGGAGCGAGCGGCATTCGTGCGGCTTTGCCGTTCTGGTTGTTGATCTGGACCGGTTCAAGTCGATCAATGACTCACTCGGGCACACCGCCGGGGACGAGATGTTGAAGGAAGTCGCCCGGCGCCTGCGGGTGTTGTTGCGCAAAGCCGATACGCTGGCGCGACTCGGCGGCGATGAGTTCGTGCTGGTGCTCAATGAGATCGCCGGGCCCCGGGATGCGGAGCACGTGGCCAGTAAGGTACTGGCCAGCCTCGCCAATCAGGTGGTTTTATCAGGGTTGGAGGTGCAGATTTCCGCCAGCATCGGCATCAGCGTCTTCCCCGACGATGGCGCGGATGCCGATACGTTGTTGCAACATGCCGACGCGGCGATGTATCACGCCAAGAAGAACGGTCGCAATGCGTTCCAGTTTTTCGCCCCCGTGATGAATGTCTTCGCGCGCGAGAGGCTCGAGCTGGAGAGCGGTCTGCGTCGCGCTTTGGTTCAGGGGGAGTTCGAGCTTCACTACCAACCGAAGGTGGATGTCAGCAGCGGTCGTATCGACAGCGCCGAGGCGCTCATCCGCTGGCGTCATCCCAAGCGGGGACTTACCGCGCCGAGCGGCTTCATTCCCATCGCGGAGGAAACGGGACTCATCGTTCCCATCGGCGCGTGGGTGTTGCACCAGGCCTGCCGCCAGGCTCGCGCCTGGCAGACCAACGGAATGCCGCCGCTGCGAATCGCGGTCAATCTGTCGGCCCAGCAATTCAAACAGACAGGGCTCGTCAATACGGTGCGCGAAGCGCTTGCGGCAGCCCACCTCGATCCCGCCTATCTCGAGCTCGAGCTCACCGAGAGCGCCGTCATGCACGATGCGGAGAGCTCCATTCAGGTGTTGCGGCAGCTCGCCGAGTTGGGGGTGCGGATCTCGGTCGATGACTTCGGCACCGGCTATTCGAGCCTGAGTTACCTGCGGCGGCTGCCGTTGGACAAGCTGAAGATCGATCGGTCGTTCATTCGCGAGGTGGCCGCCAGCCGCGATGACGCCGAGATCGTGCGCGCCATCGTCTCGCTCGCCCACAGTTTGCGGCTGAAAGTCATTGCCGAAGGCGTGGAGACGGCCGAGCAGCTCACTTTCCTACGCAACCTCGGCTGCGATCAGTACCAGGGATTCCACTGCAGCCCGCCGGTACCGGCCGACGAGTTCGAGAAAATCATGCGCTCGGCGCCGCCGGAGGTCCTCTTCGGCAACCCCGGCAGCAACGCCTGCGACACCATCGTCACCCGGGCGTTGCGACGCGCGTAGCGTCAAAGGCCGCAAATTTCGCGCGAGCCAACCCTGAGCGCTTACGCTCGGCTTCAGGAGAGGTCCCCGTGCTCGAGTCAAACAGTGCGGTGATGTCAGTCCGCCAAAAGCGCCGCAGGCTGCGCGCCCCGGGCGACTTGCGGCCAATCAATAAAAAAAGCCCCGAGGTGTTTAGCCCCGGGGCTTCAAAATGCGGACTTTCGATGAAGGGAAGGAAGTCCGCTAGGGGATATCAATAGGGCGTATCAGTGCAGCCGGGCCCAGTGCAGGATCTTGATGTCATCCGAGTCCAGGTCGAAACTTCGTGCCAACAGCGAGCGCAGCTCGCGCGTTCCCCGGACTTGTTCCAACGGGTGACGCAGCTCAACAACCCCACTCCATTCGTTCGCCGGCGGAACCGCCTGTGCGCTGGAGCCTGTGACGAAATGGGTGTAATACTTTGTTGCCACGGTTGAAAGGGTACGGACGCGGGTCATAACCGTCCGTGAAACGATCCACAGATCATCGGGACTTTTTGTAGGGGTTTCTTGCGCCGCGAATTGAAGGCGGGGTGGGGGGGATTGAGACATAATCGAGAGCCTATGCACACTACTGCCGCTCCTGAGCGCGCGCCCGCGCGCGACAGGAGCCGATTCCTGCGCGGGGCTGCTCGCGATAGCGCCCTCTCCTAAAATCCGACACATGACACGTTTCCGCCTCCCGCAAACCCCCGGTTCGAAATACATCACACGCGAGGGCATGCAGCGCCTGCGCGACGAGCTGGAGCAGCTCTGGCGGGTCGAGCGACCCAAGGTGACCCAGGCCGTCTCTGAGGCAGCAGCACAGGGTGATCGCTCCGAGAACGCGGAGTACATCTACGGCAAACGCCGTTTGCGGGAAATCGACAGCCGAGTCCGCTTCCTGCGCAAACGCCTCGACGGCATGATCACCGTCGATCAGCCGCCGTCGGATCCCAAGCGCGTGTTTTTCGGAGCGTGGGTCTGTCTGGAGTCCGAGTCAGGCGAGGAGTCTCGTTACCGGATCGTCGGCCCCGACGAGTTCGATCTCGCGCCCGAATACATCAGCATGGACTCCCCCCTGGGCCGCGCCCTGCTACGCAAAGCCCTCGACGACGAAGTCACCGTCGAGCTCCCCGGCGGCCCGCGCAAGTTTGTGATCGTGGAAATCGACTACTCGGGCCCAAAACCAACCTAGTCGCCGCCGCATTGCACGGCGGTACCGAGTGGGGGCCCTCTCAACGAAGGGCCCACCCAAACCCGTCCTACCAGACAACCCGCACGTTCTTGAACTGCCAAGGATCGCTCTTGTCGATATCCTCAGGAAACAGCCGCTCACGCTCGTGCAGGGGCGTCCAGTCGGTGTACTGGCCCACGACCGGCCCGAGGTACGGCATGCAGATTTCGAGGTTGCGCCTGAAATCCATCTCATCCGGCTCGACAATGCCGCAGTTGGGATTTTCCATCGCCCACACTACACCTGACATAACAGCCGCCGTCACCTGCAGACTGGTGGCGTTGTTATAGGGCGCCAGCTTGCGCGCCTCCTCAATCGATAGCTGCGACCCGAACCAGTACGCGTTCTTCTTGTGCCCCGCCAGCAACACCCCGAGCTCATCGATGCCCTTGGTGATCTCATCCATCAGGATGCGCTGCCGATCCTGTTGAATGTAGTTGCGCCCCACCAGCTCGTGGATCGACATGACTGCCGAGTCGCATGGGTGATAGGCGTAGTGGACCGTCGGACGATGTACAACCTGCGCGCCGTCGCGCACGGTGTAGTAATCAGCAAGCGAGATCGCCTCGCTATGCGTGATACAGAAGCCGGTGAAGTGGCCCGCGCGCGGCGTCCACGTACGCACGCGAGTTCCAGCGCCCGGCTGCATCAGATAGATCGCCGCCATGCAGCCGAAGTCATGCCGCTTGCCGTCGCGCGGGAAGTTACGCTCGTGCGTACCCCACCCCATCTCGCTCGGCTGTGAGCCTTCGCCCACGAATCCATCGATGGACCAGGTGTTGACGAACTCGCCCGCCTCCTTGGGCCGGTCTGTCATCTGACTGTCACGCTCGGCGATGTGCATCACCTTGATGCCGAGCCGGTGAGCCAGATCGCCCCAGTCGCCGCGGGTAGTCGGATTCCCTGCATCCACCTGAGTGTCGGCGGCGATGTTGAGCAGCGCCTGCTTGACGAAATGGGACACCAGGCCTGGATTCGCGCCGTGCGTGAGCACAGCGGTCGGCGCGCGGGCGTTGCCAGGGCGAAGCGCCAGTGCTTCCTCCCGCAACGCATAGTTGGTGCGGCGGGCCGCAGGCACGGTCGGGTCAGTGTAACCGCCCGGCCACGGCTCGATGCACGTGTCGAGGTACATCGCGCCTTTTTCCCAACAGAGCTTGACCAACGCGACACTCGACACTTCGACGGAGACATTCACGAGAAAATCGCCCCGCCCGAGCAGCGGGTTCAGCACCCGACGATAGTTCTCGCGCGTGAGTCGCTCCTTGATGAACTTGACGCCGTATTTCGCGGCTTCCTCTTTGCCCCGATCCGCCGCCGTCACGATGGTCACCCGTTCAGGTGAGATGCCGATATGCCTCAGGATCAGTGGCAAGACACCTTGTCCGATGCTGCCAAAACCAATGAAAAGAATTCGCCCTGGGAAATCGACGTGTACGGTGTGATTGCTCATGATGCTCCGGAACTAATGACGAACGAGGCGGCCGCCCTCCGACGGCCGCCTAAAGGCGGCAGGGTATCAATCGCGCTCCGGTATCGCCAGCGAGCGCGTCAGAAAGTTGTCAGGACGTCGGCGGCTTGGGTGCGCCGGGACGCCAATGTGGCGGATAGGTTCGTTCGTAGCCTGGCAGCTTCTCGACGCGCGCAAGCCAACGACCGAGGGCGGGATAGTTCACTTCAACGGGCAGAAAACGGGATGACAACTCGCGCGCCTCCGGCCGTTCCAGCGCGCGGCGCAGCAGCTGAATTCCCGGGAAAATGACCATGTCGACGGCGGAGAAGCTCTCGCCTACGACCCAGTCCGACTTCGACAAGCGCGCCTCGATGGTGCGCGCTTCGCTCGCCACCGCGTGCATGTCGCTGGTGATTTTGTCGCTGCGCAGATGGGCGTCACCATGCACGTTGGGACCCCGATCGAAGATGGCCTCAACGATGCTCATCAGGTGCGGCTCGATGTACGCCTGGTACTCGCAGATGACACGCATGATGACGCCGGCCTCTTCCGGCGTCCTGCCGAAGATGTGCGGGTCGGGGTATTTGAGGTCCAGGTAGTACAGTACGGCAAGCGATTCGAAGCAGAGGTAGTCCCCGTCCTTGAGAATTGGGACGCGGCCGCGCGGGTTGAGGTGGAGCATCTGCGGTGACTTATGCTCCTGCTTGGAAAACTGCAGAAGATGGCTGGTGTACGGCAGGCGCTTGTATTCGAGCGCCAGCAGCACGCGCCATGCATAAGGACTGCCGCTACCCCAGTAAACGTCGATCGCCACAGGTACGTCCGCTCGAAGTGTTGCGCCGATTGTAACGGCAACGGCACAGCGCCGAAAATGCGATTGACGGGAAGCCTGTCTGGCTGATGATCGCCGAAAGCTGCCGCTGACGGGTGCCGCAGTAGGCGAGCATCAGCCAGACAGGCTCCTGCTATGTTCAATGAACGGAGCGCAACCATGTACACCACACTGATCGAGCCCGAGGAATTGGCCGCGCCGCTCGCCCATAACGCAACCGGCATGTCGGACTGGGCCGTTCTGGATTGCCGCTTCGATCTGGCACGTCCGGACTGGGGCGCCGCGGCTTACGAAGCCGGCCACCTCCCACGAGCGCTATACGCGCATCTCGACCACGATCTGTCGGGAGCGATATCTCCCGGCACAGGGCGGCATCCGTTACCGACACCTGAGCAACTAGCCGCAACGTTTAGTCGTTGGGGCATCGACGAGAAGGTGCAGGTCGTAGCCTACGATCAGGGCAACGGCGCATACGCTGCGCGACTTTGGTGGTTGCTGCGGTGGTTGGGACATCGCAATGTTGCCCTGCTCAACGGTGGCTTCGCCGCGTGGCAACAAGCCAGGCTTCCAGTCGATACGGCGCCCGCGCACCGTGAGCCCCGAAACTTTGTTCCGCGCCCAGCCGCTGGGCAGGTCGTCACCACGGCCGAGCTGGAAAGCGCACTGCAGGCAGGTGAGCTGGCCAGCAGCCAGTCGACCGACCGCGGCACGCACGCCAGCGGTACGCGCCCCAGCGACAAATGGATGTTAGTGGACGCCCGTGCAGCAGATCGGTTCGCCGGCCAGAATGAAACCATCGACCCGGTGGCAGGTCACATCCCGGGAGCTCTCAACCATCCGTTCGCGCGCAATCTGGACGCCCAGGGCCGCTTCTTGCCGGCGCAGGAGCTGCGCCAACGATGGGAGGCGACTTTGGGTGGTGCAGCCGGTGGGGCAGAGAGCGTGATCGCGATGTGCGGATCGGGTGTTACGGCCTGTCACAACCTGCTCGCGCTGGAGATCGCAGGTCTCGAGGGAGCGCGGCTGTATGGCGGGTCGTGGAGTGAATGGATCCGTGCGCCGCACAGACCGGTGGAACGCAGCTCATCGTGAAAGTGAGACGGACGAAGCTTCTTGCCCGCTCCCGGTGGCGCTAGATTTCGCGGCGGACGTCGCACAAGGGCCACCAGGTCCCACGAGAGCTCTTGGGATACTCTTGTTTGACACACATTTTTGCTATGGTGCGCGCAAACTTCAGATTCGTCTATTCGTGGCTGGGACCGAAGGAGCCTGACTGGCTCCTGCTTTGGTGACCGGCCACGGTCATTTTGGCCCTCGTTAGTTCGGAAAGTACGTGGCAGCAGACCCGAAAAACGCCGTTAACGGCAACCGTAAATACAATCCCGCCAAGCCCTGGACCGTCGAGGACTCGCTCGACCTCTACCACCTCAATGCGTGGGGCAAGGGCTACTTCTCGATCAACGAGGCCGGCCACGTCGTGGTGCAGCCCGACACGCAGGGCACCAACGGCATCGACCTGTTCGAAGTGGTCGAGGGACTGAAGGCCCGCGACCTCACCACGCCGGTGGTGGTACGGTTTTCGGACATCCTGGCGCATCGTCTCAAGCACATCCACGCAGCCTTTGCCCAGGCGATCGCGGAAAACAACTACAAGAATCGCTACGCAGCAGTGTTCCCGATCAAGGTGAACCAGCAGCGTCTGGTGGTGGAGGAGGTTTACCGGTACGGCAAGGAGTTCGGCTTCGGTCTCGAGGTCGGCTCCAAGCCCGAGCTGCTCGCGGTCATGGCCATGAGCGAGGGCGCGCCCGACCGGCTCATTGTGTGCAATGGCTTCAAGGACGACAGCTACATCGAGGCGGTCACGCTCGCCACGAAACTCGGACGCACCATCATTCCGGTGGTGGAGAACTTCGAGGAGCTCGGTCTCATTCTCAAGCACGCCGATGCTTACGGCGTGCGGCCGCGGATCGGGGTACGGGTCAAACTCTTCAGCGAGGGCTCGGGGCGTTGGAGCGCCTCGGCGGGCGAGAAGTCGAAATTCGGCCTGTTCATCACCGAGATTCTCGAGCTGTTCAACACCCTCAAAGCGCGCGACATGCTCGACTGTCTGCAGCTGGTGCATTGCCACCCCGGTAGTCAGCTCCAGGACATCCGGCGCGTCAAGGACGCCATCAACGAGCTCGCGCACGTGTATGCGGAGCTCAAGCTGATGGGGGCGGGACTCCAGTACATCGACGTGGGCGGCGGGTTGGGCGTCGACTACGACGGTAGCGGTACGAACTTCTCCTCGTCCATGAACTACACGCTCAACGAGTACGCCAGTGACGTCGTCTATCGGGTGGCGAGTGTTTGTAATGCGCGCAACATCCCTCATCCGGTGATCGTGAGCGAGTCCGGACGCGCTGTTGCCGCATACCACAGCGTGCTCATTTTCGACGCACTCGGGTCTTCGGCGCTCGATCAGTTCCGGGTCACCGGGCAGGTCGCGGAGGACTACAACGGGACTCAGGAATTACCGCAGCCGATCCGGGATCTGTTCGACGCGTACCGGTCGGTGAGCGAGCGGCGGCTGGTCGAGTGCTATCACGACGCCCTCACCGCGCGCGAGCAGATCCTGCAGATGTTCAATCTGGGGCTCCTGTCGCTCGAATTCAGGGCGCTGGCCGAGCGCCTCTACTGGGCCACGTGTACCAAGCTGCGCGATGCCTGCCGCAAATTGGAGCGCGCCCCGGAAGAGTTGCAGGATCTCGAGACGACTCTGTCAGACACGTATTTCTGCAACTTCTCGGTCTTCCAGTCGCTGCCGGACAGTTGGGCCATCGATCAGTTGTTTCCGGTCATGCCGATCCACCGTTTGGACGAGCGGCCGACCCGCACGGGCGTGCTGGCGGACATCACCTGTGATTCGGACGGCAAGATCGATCACTTCGTGTCGCTGCGGGACGTAAAGCGGGCCCTGGAGCTGCATGAGCTGCGTCCCGGCGAAAAGTACTATCTGGCCGCCTTCCTGGTCGGGGCTTACCAGGAGACTCTGGGGGACCTGCACAACCTCTTCGGCGACACCCATGTGGTGCACATCCGCCTGCATGACGAGGGCGGCTGGTGGATCGAGGAGATCGTCAAGGGCGATACGGCCAACAAGGTGCTGGAGTACATGGAGTACGACGTGGCGGAGCTGTATCCCGCCCTCGCCCGGGACTGCGAGCGCGCCATCCGCGGCGGGCGTATGACCATCGCGGAAAGCCAGCATCTGAAGCGGTTCTACGAGAACGAGCTCGACGGGTACGCGTACTTGGAGCCACCCGGCGCGGTATAAGCTGGGAGCCTCAAGCTACTCATGCCCGCTCGTGAGCGCGCTGGGCGCGCGACATGAGCCCAAACCTCGCGCGCAGGGTGCTCGCGATAGCGCCCTCTTTGTTGCCGGTGATCGTCCCCCACTCACCAGCCCTGCGACCGCGGTCCGGGCAGGCCAACCGCTGGCAGCTGACTTCCGCCACGCCAGCGGATATTGGCCTAACGTCCAACTTGTGGACCGCACCTGCGGCACCAGGACCGCCCGCCTCAACCCCAGGCCGAGGGGCCACCAACCGCCCTGACTCCTTCGGGCTCCTGTATACAACCTCATCTGGGAAGCCCCCCATGCCCAGCCCCATGCGACTGCGAGCGCACGCGCGCGCAACAAGCTTCCCCCTGCCACCGTTCCCCTAACCGCCAAAACCGCTATCCCAACACCACTGGCCGGCCGCGGCGGGCATGGCTGTTGCATATTCCAGGCCAACTCCAAGGGCGTGGCGTATGCCCCACAGCGCCCGGTCCTACGTCTGGAGGTGTCTGGACAAACGGTGTTTGCTTCCCGCAAAAGCCGGGAGTAGCATCTTCGGGCGTTCGTATCCACCTTTGGATGAATACGCTTTTGTTAGATCGAGTGTGTTGTATCCATCTCGCGCGTCTCCTCCTTACGAGCACGACCCTCGCGGACATTTCCCGTCCGTGGGTCCGTCCGTGCACGAACGACGAAGGTGCAGGCCGCAGGCCCAAGCGCTGCGCATTGAGTGAAAGTGCCGATCGTGTGCCTTGAAGCCTTGACCTGTTTGACTGATCACGCGGTACATGCGCGCCGTCCGAGCGGCTCGCCGCTGTCCGCATTCCCAAGAGAGACTTCCGGATGACGACGATCTATGTGGGCAATTTGCCCTTCAGTGCCACCGAGCAGGACATCAAGGCGTTGTTCGAACGTCATGGCAAGGTGGAATCGGTCAAGTTGATCAACGACCGGGAAACCGGGAAGCCGCGCGGCTTTGCGTTTGTCGACATGGCACAGAACGAAGCCCAGGCCGCGATCCAGACATTGAACGGCTTCCAGATGGGCGGCCGCCCGTTGCGGGTCAACGAAGCGCAGGAACGCCCGCAGCGCCCGCGTCAGGGCGGCGGTCCCTTCCGGCGCTGATCTTTCTCGAGGGAGCCTGACTGACCCATGATCGCCGTAGCGAGGGCGACCTCCGGCGAGCGGCTTTCGGCGATCGTTTCCCGCGCATAGCCGACACTATGTAAGGGAAATGATCGCCGAAAGCCGCTGGGGGGCGGCCGCAGCAGGCGATCATGGGTCAGTCAGGCTCCAAGGGCCTTCCCAAGGGAGAAACCCCGCCTCGCGCGGGGTTTTTTCCGTGGCTCGCCTCCCGCATGGAATAATGCGGGTCTTGCCGATGGCGCCGTGTGCGCCCGACTTGAACGAGCGCCCGATGTTTGCCAAGCCGAAACGAGTGGTGGCGGTCCTGGTGGCCGCGTTGTTGATCGCGGGTTGCGCGATGACCAGCACGCGCCAGGCGACCGCGCAGGCCCTGGACAATATCCTTGCCGATCCGCATCGCTCCCTGGCGGATCGGGATCGGGATCGTTATCGCCATCCGAAGGAGACCTTGCTGTTCTTCGGCATCCGCCCGGAAATGACAGTGCTCGAGGTGTGGCCCGAGCCGGGCTGGTATTCCGACATTATCGCGCCGCTCGTCCGGGATCGGGGCAAGTACTATGCGGCGGTCATCGAGCCGGATCCGGCCAGTCGATACATCACGGCGCGCCTCGAGGCCTTCCATAGCAGGCTCGCCGCCGATCCGACGCTCTACGGCAAAGCCAGCGTGGTTACTTTCCCTTCCACCGGCGCCGACGTCGTGCAACCGGGGTCGGTCGATCTGGTGGTCACCTTCCGCAACGTCCACAACTGGATGGAGGCGGGTACGGCCTCGCAGGCGTTCGCGACCCTATTCAAGGCTCTCAAGCCCGGCGGCGTGCTGGGTGTGGTCGATCATCGCGGCAACCCGGCACTGCCTCAGGATCCCAAGGCCAAGAGCGGGTACGTCAATCAGGAATACGCCATTCAGCTCATCGAGGCGCAGGGTTTCCGGCTGGTCGGAACCTCCGAGGTGAATGCCAACCCTCAGGACACCAAGGACTACGAGCAAGGCGTGTGGACGCTGCCCCCGACGTACCGGCTGGGGGACCAGGACCGCCAGAAATACGCTGAAATCGGCGAGAGCGACCGCTTTACGCTGAAGTTCGAGAAGCCGCCGAAGTAGCGGCTCACCACATCTCCTTCAGGCGGGCGCTGACATCGAGTGTCGAGGCGTCCGCGCCGTCCTGACGCAGGATGTCGCCGCTGGCGCTGCTCGTGCCGTGGAAGGTCGTAGCATCGAGCGCCTTCAACACCTTCTCAGTCATGAAGCGACTGCGGCCACCGTAAACGTGTGCATCGCCATGTCGGGACTGGTTGGTGAGATGGAATTTCAACGGCGCGACCAGCACGAGGTCGTTCTGTGCGCGTGTGAGAGCCACGTAGAGGAGCCGCCGCTCTTCCTCGATCAACTCCGTCTTACCCGTGGAAAACTCGGAAGGAAAGCTGCCGTCCACGACATTCAACAGATAGACCGTGTCCCACTCCATTCCTTTGGCGGAATGGATGGTGCTCAGGATCAGGTAGTCCTCGTCCATGTGCGGCTGCCCAGCCAGGTCGCTGGTGGCGTTGGGAGGATCAAGGGTCAGCTCCGTCAGAAAGCGCTCGCGCGACGGATACTGTCCGGAGAGTAACTCGAGCTGGTCGAGGTCTCCGAGCCGGGTATGGAAATGCTCGTAGATGCGCTCGAAGTGAGGTTTGTACCATTCCCGAACCAGGTGGAGCTGGCCCTGCCACTGCCGTTGCGGCTCACTCAAGGTGCGCATGAGCTCCGCCAGCTTGTGCCAGGAAGCGCTGGCCGGCGGCGGCGGCGTAAAAGCCTCCAGAGCGCCGAAAGCGTTGCCCTGTGCCTCGAGGTGCTCGATGGCTTTGCGCGCATTCACCGGACCCATGCCCGGCAGCAGTTGCAACGCGCGGAATGCAGAGAGCGTGTTGCGCGGATTGTCCGCCCAGCGCAGCACCGCGATGACGTCCTTGATGTGGCCGGCTTCGAGGAATTTCAGGCCACCAAACTTCATGAACGGGATCTTGCGCTTCGTCAGCTCCACTTCGAGCAGGTCGCTGTGGCTGGAAGTACGGAATAGCACTGCCTGGCGTCGCAGCGGCACGTTGGCCTCGCGCCGCTTGAGGATCTCGGAGCAGATGCATTCCGCCTGGGTCTGCAGCTCGTCCACGGTAACGATGCGTGGGCGGGCGCCCTTGCCCCGGATCGAGAGCAGGTGTTTGCGATATTGGCGCGGCGCTTCAGCCATCACGGCGTTGGCCACGTCGAGCACTTCCTGTGTCGAGCGATAGTTCTGCGCCAACGTGATCACTTCGGCGCGCGGCTGGAAGCGGTCTGGGAATCCCAGAATGTTTTCAACGGCGGCGGCCCGGAATGAATAGATCGCCTGGGCGTCATCGCCGACGACCGTCAATCCCGCGCCATCGGCCTTCAGGCGGTGCAGGATCTCGGACTGCAGCCTGTTGGTGTCTTGATATTCGTCGACGAGGACGTGATCGAAGTTCGAGCCGACGTGTTGCGCCAACCGGGCGTCTGACATCATGACGTGCCAGTAAAGCAGCAGGTCATCGTAGTCGAGCACGCTGTAGCGCTGCTTCTGCTCCACGTACGCCCGATAGAGCCGGGTCAGGTCGCCTTCCCACTGCGCGCACCACGGATATTGCTGTTCCAGCGTCTCCTTGAGCGAGCGCTGTGTGTTCACGCGATAGGAGTAGATCTGCAGGCAGGTTTCCTTCCGCGGGAATCGCTGCTCCTTGCTCGCGAATCCGAGCTCCTGGCGCAGGGAGTCCATGAGGTCTGCCGAATCGGCTCGATCGACTACCGTGAATTGCGGGTCGAGTTTGAGGTGGCGGGCGTAGTGGCGCAGCAGCCGGTTTCCGATGGAGTGGAACGTTCCCGCCCAGCTCAGGCGCTGCTGAATCGTCTGGCTCAGGCCGCCCAGGGGCTCGTTGAGGGCTTTCTTCGTGATGTCCTGGGCACGACGACGCATTTCCGTCGCTGCGCGCCGCGTGAAGGTGAGCATCATGATCCGCGCGGGATCGACACCATGGATGACAAGGTGCGTCACCCGATGAGCCAGGGTGTCGGTCTTGCCAGTGCCTGCACCGGCGACAATGAGGAGCGGACCCGATTTGACCCCCTTCTCGGGCAGGGGCTCGCCATAGGTCACAGCTTTACGCTGCGGTCCGTTCAGCTTTTCCAGATGTGACGAAGTCGGCATATTCGGTGGCCGAATATACGTAACGCACTCCTACCTGTCACCGACCAGAGTCACAGCGCCCGATTGATGCCAGCGATCGAGACAGTCGAGCAGCGCGAGAAGCCGGTCGTATTCGATATCAGCCCAGGAAATCGCGTCGCTATCAAACACCAGGCGCTCTCCCGGCAACGCGAGAAAATCGAGCGGCTCCGGCGGCCGAAGTTCGGCGGATTCAGCATCGCGATGACCCGCGTGGCGCGAAGGATCGGTCGCTCTGGCCTTGAGTCGTGCGATACGCACGGAGTCGGTGGCGCGGCATAGCACCTGCGCCGTGCGCGCATTCAAAGCTCGCACCTCGGACTCATGCTCGCCCGGCCTGAAATTACCTTCCAGCACGAGATCGTTGCCTGAGTTGACACATTCGCGCGCCACGGCAAACAGCACCGCAAAGCTGGCATCGCTGAGTCGCCGCGACTGTCCTCGGTCGGTGGCTCCGATAACGTCGAGCAAGGGCTCCTTGATGGTGTCCTTAGCTATGAGCGGCACACGGTAGCGGGAGGCAAGCGCTCGCGCGAGCGTGGTCTTGCCGGTGCCGGGAAGGCCTGTAACGAGGATGAGGTGACCTTGGCGCATTCTGCCCAAGTGTGCCACTCTCTACGTCAGAATCTCATGAAACCTGAAAAGCAAACTGTCCACTTCCGCGGCCGGATCATCAAGGTGACCACGGACGAGGTCGTACTCCCGAATGGTTATCGAGCCGAGCTCGAAGTAGTCCACCATCCAGGTGGAGCTGCCGTGGTCGCGATCGATTCGCAGGAGCGTGTATGTCTGCTCCGCCAATATCGCTACGTGGCCGAAGGCTGGATCTGGGAGTTGCCCGCGGGGAAACTGGAGCCCAACGAGCCGCCGCTCATCACCGCGCAGCGCGAGCTGGTGGAGGAAGCCGGCGTGAGTGCCGAACATTGGGATACTCTGGAAACCTATCTCAGCTCACCCGGCATCTTCACTGAGGTGTTGCATCTCTTTTTAGCCACGGGTCTGACGCCGGCTACGTCCGCCCATGAGAAGGCGGAGGTTATCGAAGTGCATTGGCTACCATTCGCCGAAGCGTGCGAGTGGGCCCTGAGCGGCAAGATTCGCGACGGCAAAACCGCCCTCGGGCTATTACGCGCGCGATACTTTCGCGACAGGCCCGCGGGCCCGCTCTGAGCCCGTTCGGCGCTTAGGGCGCGGCGGGCCGCCACGCTGGGCTCGATAGCGCGCCGCCACCCAACTTCCCTCCGCGTTCGCTCCCGCTTTCTTTGGCGGGTGCCGGTGCCTTTGACATATGACTTATCCAGTGTCGTCAGCTTCTGACAATCCGTGACGCAGTTCTCGGAATGCGGCTACCCGCACAGCTAACGTTTCCATGGGAAGAAAGCCCGGGCGCGCAGCGCAAGGCACTCAACATATTTTGATTTCATGGACAACTCTAGAAAAAAATCATTCGCCGCCAACGACAGTCCCGTCGAGGCAGGCGTGCGCCGTCGCATCGGCCGGATCATCCACGATGATCGCGGCAACGCCAGCGTGGACTGGCTCGATGCGCCTTCCGATTACAAGCGACAAGTGTTTAAGCTCGAGGACGAACCCAGCGGTCTGAGCATTCAGAAGCAGCCGCGCTCGTTCAATCCTTACGAACGCTCCACGCTTGCCGAGCCCAAGAAGGCCCCTGCTCCCAAGAAGGATCTGCGCAAGCTTTCTGAGTGGATCAAGATGATGCGGGAGCTGGAAGAGAAGAAGCGCCAGAGCGGGTGAGGGGCGCTGTCCCGCCCCGAACGCCCACCAGGGATGGCGGGCCGGGTTACGGCTCCAGGGACGGCTATTACGAGTAGCCTGCTACGCAGACCGCTCTATATGAGCAAGCTTCCGCGCATTCGTAAGCCGATAGAAGCGGCGCAACTCCGCAAGCACATCCCCTCCGGAGTCCCCCCGCGCCCCACGCAACGATTGCTCGAGCCGCCGGCAGAACTTCTCCGCATACCGACTCGCCTCCCGATACAGCCGTTCCCGCCCCCGAGCCAGCCTCGGATCAATCCGCGTCCGCTCGAACAACACACTCAGCAACTCCACCGGGAATCTCCCCGGTAGCTGTTCCCGCATCAGCCAATAGCTCGCCACATACTTGTCGACCTCCGCCTGCATCTCGAGCTCCAGCAACGAGACCGGACGATCGTGCCCCGCGTTCCAGGCAAGATAGAGAAAGTGGCTCACCCCTTCGAGAGCGGTCCAATAGTCAGCAACATTGCCATCATGGAGCCGCACCATCGGATCCTCCAGCGCCAAACGCTGCAGCAGCTGGGGATCCAGATACAGTGACATGGCAACTTCACCGCCCTCCTCACCAGAGGGTTGCTCGACAATGAGTTCCTCATCAGCTTCACCCGAGCGAACCGATGCAGGCAGGTGGCCACGATCGGTCACGAGGAAGTCATACACATCGTGAGCGATACTCACGTCGTAAATCCCGCTGATGAGCCCCTGAAGACGCGTCAGTAACATACGGGCACAACCCCAGGTGGATCAGTGGGCGAACGCCGTGCCGCCAGCTGCGGTCGGCTCGACGCCCAGACGCTTCAGGATTTCGTAGCAGCGCTTGCTGCCAGTCTTCAGCCAGAGCTCGTACAATCGCAGGATGTCCTTGTCCGAGTGCGAGTAGGAAGTCTCACTGACTTCGTTCAACACATCGACCATCGGTTGGAAGTTGGTCGACAGCTCGGCGAACACCTGACCCAGCACCCGGCCTTTACCCCGCGACAACGCGTCAGCGAGCGCCGCATAAGCGCGGCAGCCCATGGCGATGTGGTAGTCGATGTCGATGAGCTTGCGCGCGAAGCTCTGCGCGAAGAATCCCGCAACGAACAGGGAGACATCGCCGAGTCGTTGCAAGCCGCGGTTGCGATCTCCTTCCGAGGGAGCCTCGAGGGCCTCGGAGAGCATGACCACCAGCGGCTTCAGACGTCGACCTTCCGCAGTGGTGTCGTAGAGCGCTTCCGAGCGCGAGAATAGAGTCAGCAGATTCACCACGTAGTGCTCGGTCTGGTCTTCGACCGTGAGGTGTCGCTTCTCGAGCGCGCCGTGGAGCGCATCTTTGAAGAACTCCTGCAGATTCACTACCGGCAGGACGCGTTTCGAGCCTTGGCCTTCGTGCATGATCGGAACCTCCTATCTACTAGAACGGCGCCGTGGGATCAAAGTTCAACCCCGAGCGGCCTCTATTTGCGTGACGGAGTGCGCCGATCGCATGGCAAGGCTACTCATGTTTGAAATTTTGGGACCCATTGACTGTTTCGCCGCTGGCAGCGAAACCGGTAGACTGCTAACAGAAGCACTGGTGACTCAAAGCCACCTATGCTGCTCGTGAGCGCGCGCCGCGCGCGACAGGAGCCGAAACTCGCGCAGGAGTGCTCGCGATGACCCTTCCCTCCGTGACCCGCAGCACTGTGCTGGGCTTTTCCCGCTACCACTGGCTTGTCATTGCCGCCGGATGGGCGGGATGGGGCTTCGATGTCTTCGACGCGCTGCTCTTTAACTTCGTCGCACCCAACTGCGTGCCTGTTTTGCTGCATTTACCGCTTGGATCGAGCGCGGCTCGCGAGGCCACGGTCTTCTGGACGGGGGCCATTTCGTCAATTTTGCTCGTGGGTTGGGCGGTTGGCGGGGTGCTGTTCGGATGGATTGGCGATCGCATCGGGCGCAAGCGGGCACTGTTTGCCACCATTGGCCTGTACGCCGTGGGAACTGCCTTGTGCGCGGCTGCGACGAACATGTGGGAGTTGATTCTGTTCCGGAGCGTCGCGAGCCTGGGGATCGGCGGCGAGTGGGCGATCGGGGCGACTTTGGTGGCGGAAGCGGTACCGGACAATCGGAGGGTGGAGGCCGGCGTTCTCCTACAAACGTCGTCGCCGCTCGGCCTTGTGTTGGCGAGCGCGGTCAACTATGAGATTGCCGGGGTCTGGTTCGCGGGATCGCCGGAGAGCTCGTGGCGTTACGTCTTCCTCGCGGGCCTGGCACCGGCCATCGTGGCGTTTGGCGTGCGGCTGTTCATCCGTGAGAGTGAACGCTGGACTGAACAGTCAGCGGTGATGAGCCGGCCCCAGGCGCGTGAATTGTTCCGTCCAGAGATGATTGCGCTGACGGTAAGCGGAACACTCGTTGCGGTCACTGCGATATTGACCTGGTGGGCCTGCAGCGCGTTTTTGCCAGTTCTGTGCGGTACGTTGGCATCCGAGCATGCGGCGCAGGTCCATCTGTCACCACTGGCCACGCGCGCGCTCGTCGAGGCATGGAAGGCGAAGGGCTCCAATGGTTTCAACATCGGTGGACTTCTCGGCGCTCTCGCCGCGGTGCCGCTAGCGAAGCTGCTGGGTAGGCGGCGTATGTTTGGGGTGTATTTCGTATTTTCCGCGGCAGCGCTGTTCGCAACGTTCGGGCTGAATCTCGAGCCGCATGCCCGGCTGGCTATGTTGTATCTGGTCGGTGCCGGCGTGTTTGGTGTGTTCGGCGCGTTCCCGTTCTATCTTCCCGAGCTGTTTCCTGTGCGCTTGCGCGCCACCGGAGCGGGCTTCTGTTACAACGTCGGCCGTGTGTTCGCTGCGGCAGGACCGTTCGTGGTGGGCGTGGTGACCGCTGCTGCAGGAGGCTCGAGCGCAGTGATCATCCACACGCTGTTCTGGGTCGGGGTGATTCCTTTGGCCACCGCTCTGAGCGCGCGTTTTCTCATCGTGGAGACGCGCGGGCGCGAGCTGGCAAGCTAGTACCTGGCAAGGAATCTGAAAGGACGATCATCGCGCCGCTTTTATCGCGGCCGGGTGAACACCGAGACCAGATCAGGTGCGGCAACCGCGCGCTTGAACCAGCCCTCCACGGTGGCTAACTCGGCCGCACCGATTCGCTCACGCAAGGATGGCGTCACAGCGCCGAATCTTTCTGTCAGAAGGCAAACGAGCGCTTCGGCTTTTCCTTTGGCAAGGCCCTCAGCGAGCCCCCTGGCTTCACCTTCGGCGCGTCCCTCAACACGTCCTTTGGCATGCCCTTCGACGCGTCCCTTGGCGCGTCCTTCGGCACGTCCCTTGGCGCGTCCCTCGGCGCGTCCCTCGGCGCGTCCTTCGGCGAGCCCTTCGGCCTTCCATTGTTGTTTCCAGACTTCCCCTAGTGTCGAAATTCTGGTCTTCATTTGTAGCATGTCCTCCGATGTCGGTACCTGCGTGCCGAGTCCCGCAAATGCCTCGCGAATCAACTCGGCGAACAATCCCCGCAGCTGCTCGTTGCCCTCGTGCTCGCGGAACCAGCCGATCACCTCTCGGAGCAAGCCTTCGAGCTCGTGAGGCTCGCGCGGTTGCTCGAGGCGAAACAGAAGTGCCACCAGGCTGGCGCGTCGCGCCAGATCGTCCTCGGGGAAAGCCCCTATGTTCAGCAAATGGTACCGGACCTGCGGCTGCCAAGGCCACAGCGGCGAATCCGGCGACAGTGCGATCAGTTCGCTGATCCGGGTTGGGGCTTTCCAGCTCTTCACACCGTTGTAGAGCACTACCAACAAAAGCGGCGGCAGTCGAGCCCCGGCCTTGAGTCGTTTTTCCGCTATCACTTGCTGCCAGAGCAGGCCCTGGTAAACCTGCGCGCGAACCACCATCCACCAGTCGCTCTCGCTCTGGAACTCAATCAGCAGGTAGATGTCCGTGCCCTCACGGGTCGGCAGTCTCCAAATCACATCCCCCTCGCGCCGTCGGGCCAAACACCGGCGGAGATGAAATTTGGCGTTCACCCGCTGCAACTTGGAGAAGTCGAGTCCGGCGGCCAGCGCCTCCGGAACGAACTCGCGCACCAGCGCCTCCACCATCAGTGGATGAGAAAACAGCCGGTGATATAGCGAGTCGGAGTCGCGCACTGCAGAGCGATAGAATGCATGGAGTAGGGATTGCGCCCACATTCCAACGCGAGCGGCGGATGAAATCAATACTCATATTTTGTTGGAAACACATCGATATGAAGAGAAATTACCGATTTCCAACAGGGCATCCGCTGAGCGTCCGTGAGAAGTTTGCGTGTCCCACATGCGTGCGAACGCATACGTGTCTGCAGCAGACATTATTAACACGCTAGTTGTCCGCGCATTCCACCACGGGTTATTGCCGGCGCTGATGTGAGAGACTATCTGCCGCCGCCGAGCGGGTACGGGTGCACGCCTTCAAAACCGTTGCCACGGAAGGCTCGAGCGCGGTCGCCATGCCCGCAGCGATCGTTTACACGCCGAGGGATTCGGCGAGTTGCGTGCAGTCGGTAACGGCGATATCCTGGGGTGCGATTGTGTCGGGCCACTGTTGGGCGAAGCGATTCACCCAGGCAGTACTAAGGCCTGCCGCCCGCGCTGCCTCGACATCCAGAAGGGGGTCGTCTCCCACATAGACGATGTCGTGAGGCTCGAGACGCAGGCCGCGAGCAAGGCTCTCGAAACAGCGCGGATGAGGCTTGCCAACGCCAATCTGCCGCGCGTTCAGTGATAAGACAAAGAAATCGGCGAGGCCAATACGTTTGAGGTCTGCGTTGCCGTTGCTGAGGCTTGCGAGCAAGTATCTCGTCCGTAAGCGTTTCAACGCGGGGCCAACATCCGCAAACAAATCCAGCTCATTGCGCGCCGCGAAGAACACCTCGAATGCTCTGTGCGCGACATCCTCGTCGTAGCCGCACTCGCGGGCGTGACGCGCGAGCGAGGCTACGCGCAAGTATGTGAAATCGTGCGCATTGTGAGGCTCAGCGCGTGCGAGTGACTCGCGCGCGACCCGCATCTCCTCGATCGAGACCCGCTCTGAGATTCGCGGGCAGTGCTCGGTGAGCCAGCTGTGCATCGCCATTTCGGCGCGCTCGATCACCGGGCCGACATCCCAAAGAGTATTATCAAGATCGAACGCCACCGCGTGAACTTTCTCGAGCACCTGCGAACACCTCGAACTGCGGCGGGGCAAGGACGCCTTCTACGCAAAAGGGTATCACTGTATGTCCGATATCACTCTCGTCATCGGGAACAAAAACTACTCGTCCTGGTCGTTGCGGCCGTGGATCTTGATGAAGCACCTCGGAATCGAGTTTCGCGAGAAGCTCATCCGCTTGCATCAGCCTGAAACCCGGGATGAGGTGGACAAGTTCGGCCCGAGCGGAAAGGTTCCCGTGCTACGCAAAGGTGAGCTGTGCGTGTGGGATTCGCTGGCGATTTGCGAATACGTATGCGAGCTGGCGGGACGCGGTTGGCCGAAAGACGCGCAGGCACGCGCGGTGGCACGTTCCGTGAGCGCCGAGATGCATTCCGGCTTCATGAACCTGCGTTCTGAGTGGCCTATGAACGCTAGGGCGCGCAATCGGCGCACGCCACTGACACCGAATCTGGAAGCGGACATCGATCGCGTCGAGGAAATCTGGAACGACTGCCGCAGTCGTTTCGGCCGCAGCGGGGGCCCATGGCTCTTCGGCGAGTACTCAGTAGCGGATGCGATGTACGCACCGGTAGTGCTGCGCTTCAACACTTACGGCGCGCAGCTTTCCGAAACAGCACGCTGGTACATGGCAACGGCGATCGAAGACAGCGCGTTGCAAGAATGGGTGCGCGCTGCGCAGGAAGAGCCGTGGAAGATCGAGAGCGAGGAAGTCGGGTGAAAATCGCGGCCGCCGCCTAGGAAACGATTGCCGCAAGCGGCCATGGCGGTTCGGACGCAACCGGCCAGCATCGATCAGGGAGGCTAGTAGGGATCCGCCCGGACTATAATCGTGGTTTCGTCTAGCACGGAACCGCCTCATGATATACGGAATACGGCTATCCAGAACCCATCGTGTTTTGGGAGCCTTTCTCGCGACTCTCGCAAGCGCCGCCACTTTCGCGGCGGGTAACACCGCGACAGGAAATTTACCGCCCTTCACCGTCGACGATCTCGTACGTTTGAAGGGGCTGTCGGATCCGCACGTTTCCCCTGACGGCCATTATGTCGCGTACGTCCTGCGCGAAACTGACATGGACGCCAACAAAGGCCGCAACGACGTCTGGCTGCTCGATCTGAGCCGCAAGGACGCCCAGCCAGAGCGCCTGACGACCCATCCGGCGAGTGACACGAGCCCACGCTGGGCTCCTGACAGCCGCACGTTGTATTTTCTCTCGAACCGCAGCGGCAGTTCCCAAGTGTGGCGCATTCGAACCGATGGCGGCGAAGCAACACGGGTCACGAATTACCCTCTCGACGTCGGTTCGCTAAAGGTCTCGCCGCGTGGCGACTCTCTCGCCCTCAGCATGGAAGTCTTGCTCGAGTGCAGCACGCTGCAGTGCACGAAGGAGAAGCTAGACGCCCGCGCTAAGGACAAGGCCACCGGCCGCCTCTACGACAAGCTGTTCATCCGGCATTGGGACACGTGGAGTAACGGGACTCGCTCCCATCTGTTCACCACACGCGTCAGTGCCGATGGCGCGGCGATCGGCGAACCCGTAGATGTGTCAAGAACGCTCGACGGTGACGTTCCCTCAAAGCCGTACGGCGATGACGCGGATTTTGACTTCAGCCCGGATGGGGCCTCCCTGGTTTTTTCCCTTCGCATTGCCGGGCGCATCGAGGCCATCTCGACCAACTTCGATCTGTTTGAGGCTCCGGTGGACGGCTCCGCCGCTCCACGCAATCTGACGGCCAACAATCCGGCCGCGGACTCCCAGCCGGTGTTCCTGAAGAACGGCGATCTCGCGTGGCTTGCCCAGGACAAACCCGGGTTCGAGTCCGATCGCTACCATGTCATGTTGAAGGATGCCCGCACCGGTGCCATCCGAGCACTAACCTCATCCTGGGATCACACAGTCGCACAACTGGGAGCGATGCAGGACGGCCGAACGCTGCTGGCGTCCACGGATGAGATCGGTCAGAAGGCACTCTATGCCATCGATGTCAAAACCGGTAAGCCGCGCAAGCTCGTCGGCACTGGTGAGGTCACCTCGTTCTCCGCGGCCAGGGACCAGATCATCTACGCGCTGGCAAGTCTCGGTGGTCCGGAGGATCTCTATCTCGTACCCGGCGCCGGCGGCACTGCCCGCAGGCTCACTAAGGTCAACGAGGCGGTGTTGTCCCAGCGGCAGATGAGCGAGTTCGAGCAATTCAGCTTCAAGGGTTGGAATGACGAGACTGTGTATGGCTATGTAATGAAGCCGTACGGATTCGAGCCGGGAAAACGCTTTCCGATTGCCTTCGTGGTGCACGGCGGCCCGCAGTCGAGCTTCCAGAATCTGTGGACTTACCGTTGGAACGCGCAGGCTTTCGCCGGCGGCGGCTACGCCGTCGTCATGATCGACTTCCACGGCTCACCAGGCTACGGGCAAGCCTTCACGGACTCGATCAGCGGCGACTGGGGCGGCAAGCCGCTGGTCGACCTGCGCAAAGGTCTGGATGCCGCCGTGGCGCGATACAACTGGCTCGACGGCAATCGCGCATGTGCGCTCGGCGCCTCCTATGGCGGCTTCATGATGAACTGGATCGAGGGGAACTGGCCCGATCGCTTCCGCTGCATCGTCAATCACGACGGGGTCTTCGATCAAAGGATGATGTATTACGCCACCGAGGAGCTTTGGTTCGCGGAGTGGGAGAACGGCGGTACGCAGTATGAGCATCCGCAGAATTTCGAGAAATCCAACCCGCTGGATTTCGTGTCGAAGTGGCAGACACCCATGCTGATCATTCACGGCGAGCAGGACTTCCGCATACCTTACCCGCAAGGCATCGGAGCCTTCACCGCCTTACAGCGGCGCAATATCGAGAGCAAGCTGCTCATATTCCCCGATGAGAATCACTGGGTCCTAAAACCCGCCAACAGTGTTCTGTGGTACCACACAGTGATGAGCTGGTTGGACGAGCATCTGAAGAAGTAACCACCGGGTCGAGGCAGCGCAGGTCCGATCGAAAAGGGCT
>Ga0134126_10001864_pt1 | contig 26773 bp, 22 predicted proteins | sample KB31752_FD_96881 | JGI IMG/M metagenome (GOLD analysis project Ga0134126, IMG submission 96881) | Terrestrial soil microbial communities with excess Nitrogen fertilizer from Kellogg Biological Station, Michigan, USA - KB3-175-2 | ecosystem: Environmental > Terrestrial > Soil > Unclassified ... | reverse complement strand
GCAGATTCAGGACGAACTTGATCGCCTGAAGGCGCGCGCATCAGTATTCGGTGGAGCAACGCAGGCCGTAGTGACAATAGAAACCACGCGCGAGAATTTGCCGGCTGTGATGCGGCTGGCGGCAGAAATTCTGCGCGAGCCTTCCTTCCCCGCCAGCGAGTTTGATCTGCTCAAACAGGAGCGACTTGCCAGCATTGAACAAAACAAGAGCGAGCCGACACAGATCGCATTTACGGCGTTTGGCCGCACGCTCAGTCCCTTCCCCAAAGGCGATGTGCGTTACATCACTACCTCCGAAGAGGACGTGGCCGATGTTAATGCGGTGACGCTGGATCAGACGAAGCAGTTTTACCAGGACTTCTACGGCGCCTCGAACGGTACGCTCACGGTCATCGGCGATTTCGATAACGCCGAGATCAGCAAGCTCGCGGGAGATCTTTTTGGCAACTGGAAAAGTCCCAAGCCCTTTACGCGCGTGCCAAGCGTTTACAAAGACGTTACCGCCGTTAACCAGTCGTTTCCGACGCCGGACAAAGCCAATGCATTCTTTGTTGCCGGCCTCAATCTCAAAATACGCGACGACAATCCGGACTATCCCGCGCTGTTGCTTGGCAATTATATGCTTGGCGGCGGTTTCCTGAATTCACGCCTCGCTGCCCGCATACGGCAGAAAGAGGGACTGAGCTATGGTGTCGGTTCGGGAATCAACATCAGCGCGTTTGATGAATACGGGCGTTTCACTGCTAACGCGATCTACGCTCCGCAGAACGTTGAAAAGCTCGAAGCTGCATTCAAGGAAGAGATCGCGCGCATGTTGAAGGATGGCTTCACGGCCGAGGAAGTAGAGGCCGCCAAGTCAGGATACCTGCAATCGCGCCAGGTCAGCCGTGCCCAGGACAACGAGTTGGCCGGCCGTTTGAACAATTACCTTTTCATCGGACGCACGCTCCAGTTTGATGCTGACCTCGACGCCAAACTTCAGGCCCTGACGCCCGACCAGATCATTGCGGCCATGCGCCGTCACATTGATCCCGCAAAGATAACGATCGTTAAGGCTGGAGACTTTGGGAAGAAGCCGTAGAAGGCAGAAAGCAGTAGGCAGGAGGCAAGAGGCAGTAGGCAGAAGGCAGTACGCAGAAAACAGAAAACAGAAGGCAGAAGGCAGTACGCAGAAAAAGCATCAGACTTGATTGCTTCCTGCCTACTGCTTTCTGCCTACTGCCTTCTGTTCTCACCTGCCCGTGTAATCTTCAACGTTGAAGCGTTTCTTCAGCAGCTCCAAGTTTCCTTGTGCGAGATCAAAGTTAGTGCCCGCGATTACCTTCTTGCCCTCGTCGCTGGTGACCCAATCAACAACCTGAGGCGCGTTTGTCCTTAAGAAAGCACCGTCCTCTTTATCCAGCTGCTTGCCGTCCTTCCGCGAGAAAACCCAGACATAGGTGTACTGGCCCTTACGGACGTAATCCAGGTCTGCCTCAAAACCGCTCTTCGGTGAGGCGGCAGCAGATGATTGCGCGCCTGGGGATCCTGGCGAACCGGGGTTTGTCTTTTCGTTGCTGCATGAGGTGGGCGAGATCGCCGCTAGAAGCAGCGTCATAGTTACCAGCGTCGGAGAAATAATCTTATGTGGCATCGTGTGTCAGATATTAATTCAAATCGTGAAAGTTAGGAATGTCCATTAGACGTGGTTTTGACACACTCTTTTTAGACTGACCGCTGATCATTCGTGCCTCCGGTGGAGTGAGGTCAGTACCACCACGCGGTAGCGGGTGGGGTTCCTTCGGACTTCAGTGGAGAGCACAGAAACCACGACCCACCCGCTACCGGGTGGTGGTACTGACTTCATCACGCCGTGAATGGCAGCGTCGGCAAACTTGAGCTCTCGAATCAACGCGTAGGAGTCGGAGCAGCCTCGGGGCTCGATTCATCACCAGAAGCATCGTCGGTATCGGAGTCATCAGGTTCTGGTTCAATTTTCTGATCGCGAATGTGGAGTATGGTGCAATCACGATCTTCGTAAACTATTTCGAACCAGCCGCTCTCGTTGGCATAGTCGAAAAAATCGTCATGCGAGTTATCAGTGAAAACGTAACGCGCGCCGAAGCGGTCGCGAATCAGGGGCCCGGCGTCCTTTTCTTTCCCGAGCGTGATTCGATCATACAGTTCTGAAAGCGCTGGATTCTTGTCGTAAAGATAAGTTGGATCCAATCCCGAAACGTAGGCATGAGTAGGGTCGTAGTAAAACAAACGAGGAAAGTCGTCCCAGTCTGTATTGAAGACTATCTGCCCCGGTTCAATATTGGCGCGCATCCATTGTGCCCCGGCGCGGTAGTACTCGTGTGGCTGACTGTCTCCGATCTCTGCGATGACACCCCTAATCCGCAGCTCCTTGAGGTCGGCAATATTTAGAAAAAAGATGAAGCCAAGAACGAGGGAGATAGTTGCGGCTATGGCTATTCTCCACAAGTCCCTGCGTTCGGTTTCCCTGAGAACAGCCGCCGGTTCATGCCGGTCAAGAAACGGTTGCAGTTCATCAAGCATATCGGTTGACAGTTGAGTCAACGTCGAACGCGTGCCCTCTAACCATGGCTGCAGCGCGAAGGCACAAAAGACTACCGCAAAGGGTGGCCAGTATTCCGCGATTCTCCTCCAGCGCGCCATCATGAGCATTAGCACTGTCGCGAACACCAGCAGAAACAACGAGTGGTGAGTTCGCTTTCGGTCTGACGGATCGAAAGCAAGGTAACCAACAACCATCGCAGTGCAGGCCACGACGGAGTTACCAAAGAATTCCCAGGAGTCGTAGGGGTACCATTCCTGGCCGACTTTGGTAGAAAAATCCGAAACTTTTACCTTGACCTTCAAGTGTTCATACAAAAGGTGAAGATTGGTGGGGAAGTAAGGGTTGATAACTAGCGCGGCCGTTGTGCCCGCGAGCACCCAGACGATTGGTCGCCATTCAAAGCGCCGGTCCGTCCAGCCAATAACCGCCGTCCAAATGAAGACCGCGAGAACCAGCAACACAAACATGTCGTAGGTTTCCGCAAAGATGAAGCTCAGCGGAAGCAGCGGCCAATAGTTCCTGGTGAAGAGTAGATGAATTCCGATGATGAGATAGATGATCGCGAAGGGTGGCGCCTTAGCCATGTTGAGTCGGTAAAGAAACGGCGACGAGCAGGCAAGCAACGCCAGCAGCCAGACGAGCGAGTAACGAATTCGATGTCGCACCAGCAGCCAATAACACGAGAAGACAGCCAGGCTCGCAAAGATAGTCGCAGAGATTTTGGCGGCCATCCTCAGATCACCAAACCAGGTGAAGGGCATTTGAAAGAAGTGAAACAGCAGGTGATGGTCTACATAGTGTTTTGGATCGAGCGTAGTAAGCGGAAGCCAGCTAAAGGTTGGTGGAAAGTTATGGTTGCGCAGCGATTCCCAGAGCATGCGGCTCCACTTGATGTGGTAGTAGCCGTCGAAATCGCCGCAGCAAATGGCTGAAGTTGAAAATTGAAGTCGCCAGAATATTAAGCCAATGGCGATCGCAGCCGCGCCTAGTTGCACTGCGCGCAATGCAGATTCGGATTGAAAGACTCCGGAAAGATGGGGGGAGGATTTCATTTACCGCCCAACTGTTTTGTGACCGGTGCGGTTAATCTCACAGTTGTTCGATAAGTTCGAGAAAGGCGCGCGGATCAATCGGCTTGGTGACATGTTCACTGAATCCTGCGGTCAACGAGCGATTCCGATCATCAAACATTGAATAGCCGGTCACGGCCACCAGCGGCACCGTTTCATAACCAGGCAACAGCCGGATTGCTTTGGCGAGTTCGTAGCCATTCATTTCAGGCATGCCGATATCGGAAATGACCACATCGAACTGGTGCTCACGCGCCAGAGCAATCGCCTCCGGCGCGCTGGAGGCGGTGGAAACTTCATACCCGGCGTGCGTCATCAACACCGCAAGCATTTCGGTTACGTCAGCAACATCATCGACGACCAGTGCCCAGCGATGGGCTCCGGATTCCGTCCTTGATGCCTGCGCGTCTGGCGACGAACCCGGCGATTCCGGTACTTGAGAAGGTAAAAACAGACTTGAAAGTTGCAGGGACAACATGGCAGGAGCGGCAGCCCGGATAAAGTTTGACTCGATCATCATGACCTTCCGCGGTTAATAATTTTTGGGGGAACTTAATGTAGCCGAAAGGGGAATCTGTGTCTAGGAGCTATATTTACCGGTCAGGTGATTTGCTGGGACCGCGGGCGTCCCGCCCGCAACGCGCCGCAGGCGCGCAGCTTTTTCGACTGTCGCTGATTCTCAATCTATTTTCGCGCTTCGCGCTCATTGCGGGCGGGACGCCCGCGGTCCCAGCAAATCGCTTGAGCGATCTCAGCAAATAACTTGAACCGGAAGCCACCGCGTCCGAATTTGTGTTACGTTTTGCATAATGTATCCAGCCGGCAATCTCTTCATTCCAGTCGCGCACGGCCAGCTTGAGGCGATCCTCAAGGAACCGCGCAACGGCTCACGCTCGGGGGTTGCGCTGGTGCTTCATCCGCATCCACTAGGGGGCGGCACTATGCATAACAAGGTCGTGTTTCGCGCGGCGGGCGCACTCAACGAAGCGGGTTTGCTTGTGCTGCGAATAAATTTTCGCGGAGTAGGACAAAGCACAGGGGTCCATGATGAAGGACGTGGTGAACTCGAAGATGTGCGCGCCGGCATCGAATACCTTGTAACAACTTATCCGCGAGAACCCATCACGCTTTGCGGCTTCTCATTCGGCGCGCGAGTAGGCCTGGAAGTTGGGCTGACAGATGATCGCGTCCAGCAAATGATTAGCATTGGGACGCCGATGGACAAATACGACTTTGGCTTCCTCGAGTCGTGTAACAAGCCACTGCTTCTGGTTCATGGAGAGCACGATGAATTCGGCAGCGTTCCGCGGGTGCAGGAGTTAGTGAGTTCAATACAGCGTCACAACGCGCGTGTTGAATTGCATGTCATCAAGGGGGCCGGCCATTTCTTTGAAGGAAAGCTTGATGAGCTGAAGCAGGTGATAACAAACTGGACACGGCATCAGCTGGAGATTTAGAAACATGCGAGCGATTCTACACAGTTTCATACCTCTCGTTTTGTTGTTCAGTTGCGCCTCAGCCGGCGTGGCGCAAAAAATCACGAAGGAAACGATCGTCTCTGAAGGCAAAAAACGGACTTATTATCTTTACGTCCCCAAGTCCGTAACGCCGTCAGCGACGGTTCCACTGATTGTGCTGTTACATGGCTCAAATCACGTTGGCCTTTCCCTCGCCGAGAAGTGGAATGACTTAGCGGAAAAAGAGGGCGCCATTTTGGTTGCACCAAACTCGGTTGAATCCTCTCACTGGTCAGTTCCTGATGACGGCCCTCAGTTTTTGCACGAGCTGGTGGAATCGATAAAAACTAAATATCCTGTTAACCCCAAGAGGGTTTATCTCTTTGGGCATTCGGGCGGCGCCATTTTTGCGCTGCTAATGTCCCTTTACGAATCGGAATATTTTGCCGCGACCGCCATCCATGCCGGAGCTCTCTACGCCTCGGACGCTTCCTTGATCGATCTGGCAAAAAGGAAAACGCCGATCCAGATCCAGGTAGGAACGGTGGATGGCTTTTTTCCACTTGCGACTGTGAGGGCAACGCGCGATCGTTTGAACGCCAGCGGATTCTCGGTGCAACTCGTCGAAATAGCTGGACATGACCACTGGTATTACGATCTTGCGCCCAAAATTAATCAGACAGCCTGGGAGTTTCTTAAAGGGTTTGAACTGCCGGTTGAACCTCGCTTTGAGGAATACAAGTTTCGGCCGGAGGCGCGAACGTCGAAGGAAGCCACCGAGCAATACAACCTGGGAACAAAACGCCAGCGAGATGGCGATCTGGCAGGGGCGATCGCTGCCTACAGCAAGGCTATCGAGTTTGATCGAAAGTATGCTGATGCCTACAACAATCGCGGAGTCGCTTACCTGATTCAGAAGGACTACACTGCGGCGCTGGGCGATTTTACAAAGAGTATTGAGCTTGCGCCTTCAGATGCTGCATACAACAATCGAGCTGGTATCTACTTTAATCAAGGTAAGACTGAAGAGGCGATCGCTGATTTTACGGCAGCGATAAAAATCAAGCCGTCAGCTGAGGGGTACACGAACAGAGGCCTTAGCTACCAGCAAACTAATCGCGATGCGCTGGCGCTGGCGGACTATGAAGAGGCGATCAAGTTAGATACGAATTTCGGACGCGCGTATCTCTTGCGCGGACTGGTGCTATTGAGGCGAGGGGACGCTCAGGCGGCACAAAAGGATTTTGATCGAGGCTTTAAACTCAATCCTGGCCTTCATGCCGAATTTGATCCGATGATGGAACAGCTACGGCCGACCAGGAAGCCCTGAACACAGGTCTAATCGGCTGGCGGCTTTGCTGTGGCGTCTTCCTCCATACAGGAAGTGACAGAAATGAAAGCCTTAGGCGGGTTCTTGTCGCGCCGCCGAAATTTGATCACAGTGAAGGTAATTACAACGACCACCGCTACGGCGAAGCCTACAAGCAACTTACGTCCCTCGTCGCCGAACTCGAGACTGACTGAATCCTGGAGGAGAATTGCCAGCCAACCAGGAAGATAAAGCGCGAACGTGAGCATGGCTACCCGACCTTTCGTTTTTGCGGGCGAAACGCAGCCAGCTCAAACTTAGACACGGCTCTTTAGCATTTGTTCCTGAGGAGTCTAGAAAGTATTTAACCGATCCGACTTCGGGTATGCGCCAAAGGCCTTCCGCACATCGGGCGGCATGCCGCAGACTTTTTTGTGCACAACCTTTTCTAACAGGACATGAACATATGACCTCTTACCGCGATCCGGCAATTCGAATTACCCTTCTGCCACGTGATACCAATTCGGCGGGCACAATTTTTGGCGGCGTCATTCTCAGTTACATAGATATGGCCGGAGCCATCGAGGCCCACCGGCACACCGGCATGGATCGATTCGTTACTGTAGCGATGCGCGAGGTTATCTTCCACAAGCCGGTCTTCGTCGGCGACCTGGTTAGCTTTTATGCGGAGACGGTAAACGTAGGAAGCACTTCCATAACGATTCGTGTGATTGTGGAAACCGAAAGAATTGGATTAAAAGCGGAGCAGGTAAGGGTGACTGAGGCGGAAGTTGTTTACGTTGCGGTGGATGAAAAGAGGCAGAAGACGAGGATAGTGAAGAAAGTGATGAGTCATGAGTGACGAGTGATGAGTAAAGCACTAACGAGTAACTTCGTTTTTACTCATCACTCATCACTTTTTTCCTAATTCAACAGCGCCTGCATTCGGTGAAGTCCTGCCGCAGCCTCAGTGAACCCAGGTTGTTGTTCGAGCGCTTTGCCATAGTGCCGGGCGGCTTCGATGTACTTCTTGCGCATTTCGTAAATGCGTCCAAGATTAAAATGCGGAAATGCGTAGGATTCATAGCGCGGGGCATAGAGAGCCCGCTTGAACCAGCGCACACTGCTGTAGTTGTCGCCCTTGGCTAAAAGATAACTGCCAATATCGTTGTAAGGGTTGCCGAGGGTTTCATCAACGCGAATCGCTTCAAGGCACTCTTCAATCGCTTCGTCGTAGCGATTCTGAAAACTATAAACCCAGCCGAGAAATGTGTGTGCTTCGGCGGTCGGATAGGTTTCGATCGAACGCTTGTAGAGCTCAATCGCTTCTTCGTAGTTCTCCGCCAACTGGGCCTGGTAGGCCTCCTGAAAAAGCTGCTTGGCTTCATACTTCGCGGCTGGCGAAGCATCATCCTCGTAAGCGTCGTCGTCCATTTATTATTTACGGGCAATCGCTCTTCGGTTTCTGGTTCTGATCCAGACGCTTGATACGTCCGTCAGTTTTTGGAGCAATAGTTTTTCTGGCAATAACCGCAGCCTGCAAAACGTCGCCATCAAACTGTGCTCGTTCTCGCGGAATGAGCAGGCGCGCCGTTTTCAACATCGCGTAGCCGTCACCGCCATCGATGGCGACGTAGTCGGTAGCGGCAAGCGTGTACATTTTCTTCTCGTCGAGCGGCTTACCGTTGATAGACAGATCTACAATCCGCGAACCGGGCGGACGTCGCGCGTCAAAAGTGAAGCGGATACCGGATACCTGCGGGAAACGGCCGGGCTCAGCATCCTCGGCGCTGCGGGCCACGCCGTGCTCCAACGCTTCGCGCAAGATCTTGCCGCTCACTTCTATCTTCACCACCTTGTTCTTGAACGGCAGGATCGACAAGATGTCTCTTCTGGTTAACGGACCGGCCGCGATTAATTCATCAGCGCGAATGGAACCGCCATTCATCAAGGCAACGTCAGATCCAGTCGAGAGGCGAAAGGCGTCGGCAATCAGATCACCGACGTTTGTTTCCTGATTTCGTCCCGCTGCGCTTCTGGCGTCGAGTTCAACGCTGCTGCGACCGACAACACGTGAAAGTTCTTTTATTAGTGAACCATACTTGCGATTGAGGACTACAAACTGCGGATCTTCCGGCGTCTTGCTGGTGACGGGCATTATTTTCCAATCGATGCTCTCCACAGCGCCACTGTTCTTCGAGATGTTCAGATCGATTTGTCCTAACTCACGTGCGTCGGCGGTCATCTTAAAAATAGGTGCGCCGCCGGCACTTGATTCCAGCAGGGTGTGCTCATGACCGCCAATGATCACGTCCACGCCGGAACAGCGCGCCACTTCCTTGTCTTCACTCATTGAGAGATGCGTCAGGGCGACTACGGTCTTGATGCCGCTGGCGTGAATCTCCTTAACCATTTTTCGCGCCGTCTCACAGGGATTAAGGAACTCGACATCCGGACCCGGGCGCGACGTAATTTTTGTTTCCTCAAGCGTTAGTCCGAAGATCGCGACCTTTACACCGTCAAACTCGCGAACAGCATACGGTTGCGTATCGCCGAAGGGTTTGCCGGTTTTCTTGTCAATCACATTGGCAGCGAGCCACTTGAATTTGGATTCCTGCATTCGCTGCCGCAATACGTCTGGACCAAAGTCGAACTCATGATTACCTAAGGTCGAGTAATCAAGCTGGGCCAGGTTCCAGGCGTCGATCATCTGCGCACCTTTGTAGGTAATGGATTCAACTGAGGGTGAAATCGTGTCGCCCGACAGCAGAAAAAGTGTGTTGGGTGATTCCTTTTCGATCGTCTTCTTAAGTGTCAGCAAACGAGCCAATCCCCCACGAGTGCCCTGATCAACTGGAGCGAACTGGTAGACATCATTAACCTGCAGCAGAGTTACGCGTACAGTGCAATCAGGCTTTTGCTGCGCTGATAACGACATGACGGCAACGAGGAAAATCGTGGCCGTCAGCACAAACCTGCGGGGAACTAGTCTCGCAATTCTCATTTGATTCTCTCCAACTATCATCGTGGCAACTCGCTGAATTATACTCGGCTCATTAGGACGAAGCGAAAGCGATGAGTGTGGCCTGGATTCGTTTTCCAGAGCAACTCTCTTTTCTTATGCCAACGGAAGACACAGTTTTTCTAACAGGCTTTCCTGGATTCATCGCCAGTCGTTTGTTGCGGCGACTTGCCCAGGACGGCGGGCGTTTCCTTTTGCTCGTGCAGCCGGCCTTCCGCGAGCGCGCACAAAAAGAGCTGGCAAGCATTGCTCAGGAAACCGCCAGATCAAGTTCTGATTTTAAGATATTGTCAGGGGACATAACAGAACCCAATCTCGGGCTGTCGCCGGCAGATTTAGAAACGGCCCGCGCTGAGTCGACCATTGTCTTTCACCTGGCCGCAATATATGACCTCGCTGTTGCACGCGATCTGGCGTTACGGGTAAACGTCGAGGGCACGTGCCACGTGAATGAATTTGCAGGCTCGCTGCCTCGTCTGCACCACTATCATTACGTTTCTACCTGCTATGTCGCCGGAAAACGCACCGGCCGCATTCTGGAGAATGAGCTGCAACATGAAGCGGGCTTTCGCAACTATTACGAAGAAACAAAGCATCTGGCGGAAGTTGAGGTCGAGGCACTAAAGGCAGAATTGCCAGTTACCATTCACCGGCCGGCGGTGGTTTGTGGCGACTCGCGCACGGGGGAGACGGCCAAGTATGACGGCATTTATTACTTGATCTTTTATTTGCTGAAATGGCCGTCCGTCCTTTCCACCCTGAATATCGGCAACAGCGAGGTGGCCTTGAATCTGGTGCCAGTTGATTTCGTCGTCGATGCCATGGCGATTCTCGCGCGGGATCCGCTCGCCATTGGCAAGACGGTTCAGCTTGCCGATCCCGAACCGCTATCGACGCGCCAGCTTTTCGACTCCATCTCTCGCTGCGTCGCGGGCAGGGAATCGCGTCTCACCGTGCCTGCTCCTTTGGTTCACACCTCACTAATGTTGCCGCTGGCGCCGAAGATTACCGGCTTGCCGCATTCCGCCGTACCCTACTTCTTTCTAAAGCAGACGTATGACACTAGCCAGTCGACCGCGTTACTCAAACCTCACGGCATTGCTTGCCCGAGATTCGAGAGTTATGTACAGACGGTAGTCGATTATGCTGCCAGCCACCCGAAGTTGTGAGCGCGTTTAGCCGCCTAGTACTGGGTTAGCTTGATGTCCGATAAGCTTTAGCTTGTCGTGGTGCTACGACAACTGAAGTTTGTCGGACATTGTCGTTGAAACTAACGGACTACCCAGTCGCCCTGCCCAGTTGACAAATAATTAGAATTAGTCTAAATATATAACCGTGCCAAGAGAGACCGGAAATATAAAGACTGAAGAAAAACTGACGCGCCAGCGCGATGCGGTGCTTCAGGTCATTCGTTCGCGTGAAGATCACCCGACGGCGAATGAGATTTTCCAGGCGGCGCGTCAGCACTTGCCGACGATTAGTTATGCCACCGTCTACAACTCGCTCCGCTTCCTGAAGGAAGCCGGGCTGGTACACGAGATCAAGTTTGGCGATGGCGCCAGTCGTTACGATCGCGAAACCGATCGGCACGACCATGCCATTTGCAACGATTGTGGGAAGTTAGTCGATTTCGACCTTCCTCAGGCGGCCGACCTGATGCAGGCAGCCGCGCGAAAGTCGAAATTTCAACCCGCGTCAGTTCATCTGACGCTAAGAGGAACATGTCCTGACTGCCGTAAGGCATAAGGGTCAGTAAGTAGATCTTAAACTCGAAAATCATTAACCAAACATTGGAGGATTCATGACAGCAGCGACAGCGACAGCAACTGAGAAGGCGATGGTGGGCCAGCCGGCGCCGAATTTTGATATGGCCTCGACCAAAAACATCGAGAAACTAAACGAAGGCGTAAAGCTCGAAGACTATAAGGGCCGGTGGCTCGTTCTTTTGTTTTACCCGCTGGACTTCACCTTTGTATGTCCGACCGAGTTGACGGCATTCAGCGATCGTTACGAAGAATTTCAGGGCATCGGCGCCGACATCATCGGCGTGTCAACTGATTCCGTGTTTTCGCATCGCGCCTGGATCAAGACCCCGCGCGACAAAGGTGGTGTGGAAGGATTGGTTTATCCGCTCGCCGCTGATGCAACCAAGACTGTGTCGCGCGACTATGGCGTCCTGATCGAGGACCGCGGCATTGCCCTTCGCGGACTTTTCATTATCGATCCCGAAGGAATTCTTCGTTACAAAGTCGTGCACGATTTGAACATCGGACGCTCGGCTGAAGAAACTCTGCGAGTGATTCAGGCACTGCAAACCGGCGGTCTATGCCAGGCGGAATGGAAGCCCGGTCAGAAGACGCTTAACGCTTAATTCAGTGAAAAGTGAAAAGTAAAAGGTGAAAAGTAGTTGATTAGTGATGGGTGAGGAGTGATCAGTAAGGAGAGTTTTTCTGACTCTTTACTTTTCACTCTTCACTTTTCACCCCCCGGTATAAACCTATGGGAATGAGAATTGGAACAGAAATGCCGCGGCTCGACGGCGCGACGGAATGGCTTGGAGGCACCCAGGCGCACGCGGAAATGGAAGCGAAGGGCCATCCAACGCTGGTTCATTTTTGGTCGATGAGTTGTGGAATGTGCAAAGAGAATATGCCGCGTCTTGCTGAGTGGCGCGAAGGATTGAAGGAACAAGGGCTCCGCGTGATCGCGGTTCACATGCCGCGCTATGAAACAGATACTGATGTTGAGGGCGTGCGTGCTGCTATTGCGGCCAACTCAATCGTAGAGCCCTGTGCGATTGATAACGAACACAAGCTCAAGGATGCCTTCCAGAACGATCAAGGCTACGTGCCGGCATATTATCTTTTCGATGGTGAAGGGAAGTTGCGCAGCTTTGCCGCCGGGGAGCGCGGCCTGGACTTACTTAAGTCCACTCTCGACCGCGTATTGGCCGCGCACAACAAAAATAGCGAAGTCGTAACCCAGACCTTGTAGCCGTAAGCCCCAGACCTACCTCGTCAGAGCTGTTGAAAACTGGCCCGCGATCAACAGGAGCAGATAGATGCTCAGCGCCGCGGAGCCGATGGCTAATCCTGCCAGTACAAAAATCATCAATCCTACGAACAGCCAGTCGCTGAGCCGACCCTTGCGCGCATCACTTGCGGATACGGTCGCGCGCTTGCTGAGCAGGGCGACGTTCATCTGGTTGGATTTCCAGAACGCGTCGAAGAAATCGCCAACGAAGGGGATCGTTCCCACCAAGTAGTCGATGCCGATGTTCAAGCCCATGCGCAATAGCGTTACTTTTGGAACTCGGTAACGAACCGCCGAAGCCAGAATGTAGAACGAGACCATCGAGGTGACAGTGTCTCCGAATCCCGGGATAAGACCGACCAGCGCGTCCAACCCAAAGCGCCAATTGATACCCGGAATCCTGATCAGGTCGTCCATCAGCCAACTCAAACGATCAAGACTCTCGTCAATCTTTACGGCTTGTCGCGATACTTCGGGAGTCTGATTGAGAGGTTCCCGGCGTTCCAGTTTGTACGGACTTGTCATCGTGTTCACCCTAAATCCTTGTTTCTCGATCATGGTCATCGTATTCGAGTCATCTGTTGCCAGAAGAATTTTCCCACCCGCGCAAAAGCGCTAAGCGGATTCCGGTCGCCGCCGCGCTGTTGGTTTGGCTTAGAAGGCAAACCGAGGGAGGTCGCCAATTCCTGATCGGGTTTGGCGATATCCTCGTCACCGCGCCGGCTAGCCAACCAGCGGTTAAAAGTACGCGCCACGCCGCGCCTTTGTTCCAGCGGGGCTTCCGCGATGAGGGCGCCACGAAGATCGTCAAGCTCGGCGATCTCCAGCACGTTTGTGCGGTAATAGTTTCTAAAAGCCTTCAGTAGTTTTTCTTCGCCCAGCAACCGTTGCAACTCAACAAACATCAGTGTGCCTTTGGTGGTAACGACCGCTGCGTATTGAAACGTGTTGCGATAATCGCGCGAGGGCCGATTCGCATCCATGTCTTCGCCGCCAAACGTTCGGTATAAACGGTAAACGCCTTGAAGCTGGTCTTCCAGTATTAGCGCCGCTTTTTGCTCGCCATAGATTTCCCGGAAGTACAGCAACGCCGACCAACTGGCCATCGCTTCATCGAGCACCGGTTCGCGTGCCGGATCGTTACCGACGGCCCCGCCCCACCACTCATGAGCGGTTAGATGGGCCACGCTCCATTCGAGACTCTCTTCTACGGAAGGGCGTTGCTCGCGGATAATCTCGGGAAGGTTGCGCATCGACGGCGAGTCGAAGTCGACATAGTAAGCGCTCGCGATTACTTCAAGTCCGGAAAACTCTTTGCTTCCCAAACCAGCAACCAGCGGAGCTTCCGCGATGTTGATATTTTTGATCGGCAGCGGACCAAATTTGGCGGTAAAGATCCGCAAAGAGTCTTCAGCCATTGCCAGCACACGTTTTCCGATTCGCTCGTGCTCGGAAATGAATATTGACCTTACGGTGGTGTCGCCAATTTGAGACTGTTCAGACCGCAGGTTGCGGCCGGCAATAATCGCGAAGTCTCGCAGGGTTGAGGCGGAGAAGACAAGCGACTTCCCATTATCTGCCTTTTGTTCTCCGGCAGAGGTGAAGACAACTACGCCGGGCGCGGCATCTATTTTGACTTCGTAATCCGCAGTCTCATTGAAGATTATGTCGCCAACACTCGGCTCAAGTTTTCGCTGCCATTCATCGCCATCGTGAACGGCGAGCACCGGGTAGGAAGTGCCCAGCAGCATAATGCCGCGACAATGGAAGTTCAGATCGCGCGGGCGCCGCATTTCGCGATCGCCGCGCAGTGCAGCGCTGACTTGCTTGACTACGTGTGCCGTCAGACCAGTTTCATCCGGATCAACCTCCGGCACATTGCCTTTGAAGCCGATGATTACATCCGCCGAATTTCCTGGCGCGACTTGTTCCCGCAGGTTGACCCGCAAGGTTGCTCCCTGATCATCGATTGAATAGGGCAACGGCGTCTTGTCTATTGCGGAGCGAACTTCGGTAATCTCAATACGAGGCTCTTCGATTTCTCCACTTTGCGGGCCGGCGTTGACGCCAGCCGGTCCCAGATCGGGACGAAGATTTGAATAGAGATGAAAGTAGAGGATCGTGCTGGCGCGGTCGCCGTGATTGACCCAGACTACTCGTTCGGAACCGCTGTAAGACAGGGCGTCGAAATCAAGTTTCAGTTGAATCTGATAGCGATGTTGTTTGATTTCTGCCGCCTGACTCGACTGCGTTTGGGCGGCAGTTCCTGGCGATAGCACGACTACGCAAAAGCAAATCACAACCGGAAGCGACCGGGCTAAGTTTGCCCATTGATTTTGAAAACGAATCATTCGACTACTCTTTATTCAGCGGCGCCCGAACCGACGTGGCGTGGTCTCCGTTATTGCAACCGAACGAATAACGTCGCCGCGAACGATGTTGTCAACAACGTCCATGCCGGCTACGACGTTACCAAACACTGTATACCCGCCATCGAGATGCGGTTGCGGCGAATGGGTGACGAACCACTGCGATCCGCCGGTATCTTTTCCGGAAAGCGCCATTCCGACCGCGCCGCGCTTGTAGGGCGCTTCATTTATCTCGCAACGAATCTGATAGCCGGGACCGCCGTTACCATCGCCGCGCGGATCACCATCCTGAATAACAAAATTTGGGACCACGCGATGAATTGTGATGCCATTGAAGTAATGGCGCCTGGCGAGTTGAATGAAGTTGTCGACCGTCATTGGCGCTGCTTCCGGCAACAGCTCAATCGTAAAGGTACCTTTGGTAGTTGTTACGATGGCGCTGAATCGTTTGCCGATACGGGCGAAAGCACGCTCGTAGTCTGCAGCAGTGTTGCGAGTTCGCACGATGCCGATGCGGGAGGAAAAATCACCCGCACCATTGGCTTTCAAAACGGCTACCGCTTTACGCCGGATCAGATGGTCGTTTGAGTTGAGTGCAGTCTTAATCGCGTCATTGGCTTTGGCGCTCTTCTGTTTCCCAAGTGCATCGAGAATAGCAAGCGCCGCATCGTTAAGCTGCGCGTCGGCCAGCGCTGGCGGCAACGCTGCGATCAAGGCGCGCGCGTTTGTTTCATCAGGAGGCAGGCCTCCCAATAACTCGGCCGCACTCGCCCGTATGACGACATCGGAGTCGCCGAGATGCTTCCGCGCGACTTCCGCCAAATCACTAGGTTTGAACGCTGCGAATGCTTGCAGCACGTCGGGAATGGCATATTCAGAATGGACGGCGAGCAGAGTATTGATATTGATGCCGGAGTTGCGATAGTCGAGCATTGCGCGCAAAAGATCTTCGGCTTTTGCTTTTTGTGATTTGCTTTGGACAGCTGCAATTTCGCCCAGTCCCTGGGCGATGCTTGAAGCGGCCCGCCAATTCAGCAAAAGCGTTTCCTGAACCATTCGTTTGGTAAGTGGTCCTTCACCAAATTGGTTGATATAGGCGGTTGGGTGAACTCTGGCGAAGGCTATCTCCCCTTCCGGAGCGCCGGGTCCGGTAACCGGGCGGACGTTTCGTAACCAGGTAGTAACCCTTTCGTCGCTTGAATCCTGCCTCAGTTTGCCCAGCGTGGAGGCAATCTCGAGCAACTCGTTTACTTCCGCTGGGAGCCCGGCTGACGAAGATTTTTTTCTTGCTGAGGTTGCAGTTGCGAGCAGCGTTATTCCACGTTCGAGCAGTGGAGAGGTTGCCCGCGCATCCTTCAAACTTGCCAGGGCCCTGATGGCGCTGATGCGCACGCGAGCGTCTGGATCTTTCAGCGCCCGATCTAACAAATCGTCGTAAGCGCGCTTGTCTTCCGTCGTTCCCAATACGCGAGCTGCGTTTGCACGTACAATTGCATCGGGGTCGGCTATCAGAAGCTTCCGCAGTTCATCGTCCCCTGCGTTTAGTTTGAGCCTGGCCAGCGTGTTCGCAGCATCGGCGCGAATACGCGGATCTGAGTAGCCCAAAAATTTTGCCACGATGGGACCGGCGCCTTCCGGCTTAGCACGCAGCACGGCGGTAAGACCCAGTAAGATCGTGAAATCATCCGGAGCGGAACGCCGGCTCGCCTCGAAATCCAGCGCCTTCAGAATCACGGCTGCAAGTCCATGCCCCAGCGTTTCTTGTTCTTTTGGCAAAGCTGCAGTGATCTTGCCCAGGGCTTCAACCGCGCGTGAGACTTGAGGTGAATCATGGGTTTCACTCAAGACCTCGACCAGCGCGTCTATTGCCAGGGGCGATTCTATTTCGCCAAGTGCAAACGCGGCCATTGCTCGCACTTCGGGCTCATCATCTTTTTGCAGCAAAGTAATCAGATCGGCTACAGCTTGCTCGTTGCCAATGCGTCCGGCTGCCAGCGCGGCGCGCGTACGCACATTTGCGTTCCGGGCTTTAAGCAGATCGCTCAAGTCGTGATCCCAACGCCGTTCGTCCTCAGCACGCACAATTTGCAACCACAGAATTCGGGATACCGGATCGCCGGAGGTCGGGTTTTGCAATTTCCCGCCGCGAGTCTGCGCAACGGCATTTGCCACCAAAAAAAACATCAAGGCGCAGGCGGTTAGTGTTCGGATGCCGGAGAGCGACAGTAGACGCGCAGTTTTGTCGGTAGGATTCATCTTGTGTTCAGCGCATGCTTTCGTCGCAGGCAGCGAGATCGAAGAAGGCATTCTTGCGTTTGGTTCCTGGGGAATTTGCTCTTTATGTATCAGGCAGGCGGCTCGATTATGTCAAGGTGCCGGGGCGGCGCAAGGTAAACCCCCAAAATAAAAGCGCCTCATCCCTTTTCAAGGACGAGGCGCCAAAAAAGCTCGTTGGCCGCAGTCTTAGCTGGCGACGCTCGAGACGTTGGCAATCTCCGTAGACTCGGGACTGGCGTCAGTGCTGATCTGCTTCATACCGGTGGTATCAAGCGGCTGGTCGTCGCGCCCGTTACTCTTGGTCTTGCCGGTGCTCATTTTGATCATCTTGCAGCTACCTTCAAAGAGGGCGCCTGGCTCGATCATCAATGAAGCAGTCTGAATGTTGCCATTCAGTTTGGCGGCGCGTCCGAGTTCGAGACGTTGCGTTGCGATGATGTCGCCATTGACGGTGCCATGAACGATCGCCACCGCTACTTCGATATTGGCATCGACTTTACCATTCGCTCCAACAATCAGCGTCCCGCTGGTGGAATTGATGCGGCCAGACAAGTGCCCATCAACTCGCATCATCGCTTTGAAGTTGGCTTCGCCGGTCACGATCGTGCCGCTGCCAACAAAACCGCTGAGATTGCCTTCCTTGATTTCGCGCGCCAAGGTTTCGCTTTCTGTCATAGCCTTTGGTGAGGCCGAGGCAGCAGCATATTCCGCGGGTGCCTTTACTTCCGGCGCTGCCGGTTGATACGAACTGTACGTTCTGGGGCTGGTATACGCTGACGCGTCCTGTTTTTCCGGGGAAACTTCATTATCCGCCGAATCTTTTGGATTCTTTCCTATCCTAAGCATGTGTAAAACCTCCGTAGTTTGGGGGCCGCGGGATTAAGTCACAGGTGCCATCGGAGACGGTAGAGTAACAAAAGACGCGCGTGCCTGTTTTTTGGAATGGTCAGCCTTGACGACTGCTCTGATTAGTCAACCGCCCAGAAGCGGGGAAAACATAATAGACAAACTAACCTTTCGGTGTCTAGCTCTGCAATGCAAATGTAATAGGTGAAAGACTTCTTCTTCACGCTTGCAACTTCGATCAGTTTTCAGACAGATGCGGAGTGCTCAGGCGCCTGCAGCAGCTGTCAGGTGTTCGAACCAATGAGACTTTTTTCGTTGGCGCGGCTCGGCAACTTCGAGGGAGTTTTCCGGAGCGCTTAACAAACATTCACCATCAAAAACTGCCCCCAGCCTAACCGAAAGCGCGCGGGTTTGGATCTGACCTGTAACCCGGGCCTCGCTTTCGAGAACCACGCGCTCAGTCGCTGTAATATTTCCGGTGACCCAGCCGTTGATCACCGCAGCCTTAACATTAACGTCAGCCTCGATGCGCCCTCGCTTTGTCAGCACCAGTGTGCCTTCGGGTGAACTCATATTTCCCATTGAGTAACCGTCGAAGTGCAAGACGCCTTCAAAGGCAATTTCGCAATTTGAGCCAGGAAAAGAACCGATGTAGATTTCGGAGTCTTCAGCTTTTTCAGCCTCCGTTTCACGAGCGAGTGGGTTTCGGGCTGCCTCAAGGTCCTGCAACCAGCGATCGAAGGACCGGCTTATCCCAAACGGATCCGCAGCCGCAAGACTATCGTTGATATCGCCGCCCAGCTCAGCGGGCTCTGCGAGAGTGGTCATTGGTTGTCGGATTCCCCTTCTTAATGTCCCAAGCAGATTCGTTAAGGACAATTCGGCCTTTTTGAAACCCGGGAATTTCTTCAATTGTGGGAGCGATCAACCGTCCCTGCGTAGCGGGGTGAAAAAACTCAGGGACCAAAACCTTGGAGGCCCAGAACGTAACACAGCAGCCCCGGATACTACAAGCGCATTTAGACCAGAGGAACTATTTGGTTGTCGGCGCGTTACAGCAGCTTACCAGCCGGCCAGTATTCCTCATTTTCCACTTTGAATACTTGCCGCCAGCACGTCGTTTAGCGCACAGATGGTGACCTTCTTTGGCGCCGAGGGGAGCTTGAGGTTCGTAATATCAACCGAACTATTCCCCAGCAGAGTAGCCGCGCCTATTCTGACCCAGCCCTTGCCAAAATCAACGTACAGGGGAACCAGCATGACGAAGTCATTTGAGACGCCACTTTGAGTAATCTTGCCGGAAATTGAGTTGTCGCTGTTCACCTGGTAATCAAATCGATAACTGGGCATTTCAGTTCCATAGACATACTCATTGAAGAACCAATCCATCTTCCCGTTGTGATCGACGTTCATCGCTGGCGTGATGTGCTTTTCAATAATGTTCTTGAAGTCTTCCGTGGAAACGTCTTTATTGAAATGGGTCTGAACGAAGTCTTTCATCATGGCCTGAAATTTCGCATCGCCGGTACGCTGGTCATACATCATCATCCGGATCATATGCAGGATGTAGGCGCCCTTTGGATAAACCAGGAATTGATAAGCGCCGCCGGTCTTGCCACTGTTCAAACGATAACCCTGCGTGACCGGGCCGACGGTGTATGGCTTACGTCCCTTCGTTGCCGGCCTGGCTTCGACAATCTGCGAGCGTTTGTCTTCCCAGAAGTCAATGAACTTATTCATGTCTTTCCGTACATACCAAACGTAGAGCGAGGCAGAGAATTCGGCAAAGCCTTCGCTCATCCACTGGTCGCGATAGCTGTTCCAACCAACTATGTGGCCCCACCATTGATGGGCAATTTCGTGCGGCGCGACGTAGCGCCAGAAATTATTGGTGCCTCCGCTCATGCCCAGCAGTTGCGTGCGCTGAGTGGAATCCATAAAGGCTGTGTAAGGCATGAAGACGAGCGTAGGCCATGCCTGGCCGAAATTGAAGGCCGGTTGTTGAGTCATCGCGATGCGAGTATAGGGAAGCTTGCCAAAGTAGAGGTTGAAGATGCGCGTGGCATTCTGGGCGTCGCCGATGGCGGAGTCGGCCATCGCGCTTGTCGAGATCGACCCGAGGGTCGTCATTGTATTTACTCCGGCAGCCTCGGCTCGTTCGATTGCCAACTGCACCTGCCTTAGTTCGTCAGGAATCACTTCGTTGGCGTAGAACTCAATCTTGTAACCAGATTCCGGATCCGCAAATTCTTTCTTCTTGAACTTGCCGTAATTGAATCCGGCAACGGCCAATTCAGTCGTACCGCTCGACCAGTGGGCCACGGCCAAATCACCTTCTCTAGAGTCTGGCGCCGTGGGGGCGCCGGTACCGACGAAAGTCATACTCTTTGGATAACGGAAAGTGATTTCGAAGATAGCTCGATCACCAAATTGCGAGCCGCCGTTATTGGGATACCAGGTTGAACGGGGGATAAGAATAAAATTCCCGCCGCCGGAGTCTCGCAAAGCGTCACCGCCATCGTATTTAATCGTCAGCGAGTAGGTTTTCCCCACCTCCAAAGATTGCGGCACTATTATTCCGAGATCGCTATCCTGGTCTTTTGCTTCCTGGATAAAGTTCAGTTCCTTGCCTTGTTCATCCTGTACGCTACTAACTCGCAATGAGCCGAAAAGGCTGAGCGGCACTACCCGCCCCGGAACCAGCGCACGAAACGTGAGGCGATCGGTAGCAGTTATTCGGGTCCCCTTTATCGTGCCTTCAATTTCATGTTTAGTCAGGTCGATAAGCCGGTGATCCTCGGAACTGCTTGCTGTTCCTTTCGCATACTCGTCCAGCCGATGGAAGGCCGTCCAATATCCCCCGTCTTCTTCTCCATAACTGAGCAACAAAACTTCTTCCGGAGACACTTCCGGAATCCCAAGTGGGTTGAAGAGATATACGAGCTTGTTGAACCGCTTGCCGTTGATAAAGGCATTGAAAAAGCCCGCGCGTTCCGGGGCATAAAGATCCGCCAGCACTCGCAGCTCGCTATTGTCGCGAAGCTCTTTGCGCAAGAGCGTCTGATTGTCACGAAAGACGTCGCCAGCTTTGCTAACCTGTGGACCACCGCTACCCATGGTTACCGCCGGAGAGTTCTTTACTTCATCAAAAGTCTTGTCCGTAAACCTCATTGTGAGGGATGAGAACTGCTCAGTTATGGCCGGCTCGTTAGTAAATAGTTTCAAACTATTCTTCTCGTTCTGCGTAGGAGGAACTAAAGAAAATTCGCCGTCGCCGAAGAAAACGGCCGCGGTGTAGCGACCTTCTACCGGCGCCAGGAAATAGATCTCGCCACGGCGAAGGTTGAAAGCCGCGCCTTCTTTCTTGAGGGTTAAGCTATTGACAGTCGCGTAAGGTCCGGAAAAATCCTGAGCCGATTTTCCCTGTAAACGGAGTTGCTGATAAACCGGATCGGCATTCGCCTTGTTTGCAATACCGGCAACGCTTACGTTTGCTTCGATGGGAGCTATTTCCAGTCGCAAATCTACTGGAACCGTAGCTCCCTCCTCGACTGCGACCGCCTCCTTGCGAGCGTCATTGAAACCTGGCGCGGATATCACCACGGTGTAGGTCCCGGCCGGCAAACCTTCCATCTTGTAGTGACCCTCGTGGTCAGTTACTCCAGTAAACCTTTGCGGGTTGGACTCTGTCGTAATTGTTACCGAGGCGCCGACCACCGCGGCCCCTTTCGGGTCAGTAACTTTTCCTTCGATTCCACCACCCGCGCTGTGGGCCACGATCATCGAGACTGTCAATGTTGCCAGCAAAACAAGCAAGCCAGTGACACTTCTAGTTCTCTTAAGCATATTTTCCTTTCGGGAATCCAGTCTGGACAGGGACGAGGCAATAGCCAATCAATAAAGCCATTATTGAGGGCGAAGCATGCGCAGTCAAGCCGACTGTAATCACCTGCTTCAGCGCCTAACTTGAAGTCCTTGTGCTTTGGTGGCGATTAATCCGTTATGCCAAACATCCCATTGGGAAACAGGGACCAGGGAGGTTTCTCAGAGAAAACTGAAACCAGTCACCTCGGCCCGTTTGTCACAAGCAAATTAGACGTGGCATCCTTGAAGCCATGGTCGCCGAGAATAAAACCAGGACGAAGCTGCTGCGCGCGGTCGGCAATGCTATCGAGGACTTCGGGATGATCGAAGACGGCGATCGCATAATGGTTTGCCTCTCCGGTGGTAAAGACAGCTATACCATGCTCGACTTATTACTCGACCTGCAGCCGCGCGCGCCGGTAAGTTTTGATCTCCTGGCGGTGAATCTGGATCAGAAGCAACCGGGATTTCCGGCGGATGTATTGCCCGGCTATCTGCAAACGCGTGGTGTGCCTTTTCGCGTGATCGAACGAGATACGTATTCCATCGTCAAGCGTTTGGTTCCGGAGGGCAAGACCTTTTGTTCGGTCTGTTCGCGTTTGCGACGCGGGATTCTCTATAACCTGGCAGTCGAGGAAGGTTGTAACAAGATCGCGCTTGGCCATCATGCTGACGACATCATTACCACTTTCCTGCTGAATCTGTTCTTTGTCGGCTCATTGAAGGCGATGCCGCCAGTGCTGCGTTCAAACGACGGACGGAACACTGTCATTCGTCCCCTCGCTTACTGCCGGGAAACTGATATCGCGGCTTTTGCCGAGTCGCAGGCCTTTCCCATAATTCCCTGTGACCTTTGCGGATCCCAGCCAAACTTACAGCGTGCGCGCATCATGCGCTTAATAACTGAATTGGAAAAAGATATTCCAAACATTCGCAGCTCGATGCTGACCGCGCTCGGCAGTGCGGTTCCGTCTCACCTTCTGGATCACAAGCTGTTTGATTTTAGGAAACTAAAAGCCACCACCGGTGATATTGAAGCCGAGCTTGATCTCGCAGTGGGGCACACAGATGTAGAGTTGAAGCCGGCCCTGGTTTCGATCATGTGATTGCCGGAACCGCGGGGGCGTATTTAGCCAGTTCCTTATGTCGACCGCGAAGAAAAAAGAACTCGATGTGAGCGCCTTCCCGCCGGGAAGCGTGACCGAATTCTCAACGCTCGTCTGTCTGGCCTGCACTTTCGACATCTTCACCACTCAACTTGGCCTGGCGCCGCGAACAGCATATTCCGAAATAAGAAAGTACTCGCCAACAGTCGCGGAGTTGACCGCCTCGAAGGCCGCGCCGCCCTTCTTTGATTCGGAGGAAACGCGGCCGCATTGTCCTTACTGCAATGCCGCTAAACGTTGGCATGCGCGGTTTGATACGTTTTGCATTGAGGGAGGAAAAACTACCGACGCTGCTCGCCGGCAACTGATCAAGTCTCTTCCTAAGAAGGACAATCAGGTTGAAGTCATCGAAGTAAAGAGCGACAAACGAACCGTTTTTTTTAACTGGCTCGACACACTGCTCCTTAATTTGGATCTCGACGACGAGGCCTGGCTATTGGAAACGGCGCGGGCTTACCTCGCGCGTCTGGAACCAAAAACTGATTGGGCGGAAGTTTTCACGGGCCTGCGCACGATTCGCCGGTCGCAGCGGCTGGAGACAGGCTGGGAAAGGGAGGGGTCACGATTGTTTCTCGCGCCCGCAGTCTACAGCGAAGTAGTGATAATTCAGTATCTCGTCAGCCGCTCGCACGTTCATGGCGGCCGCACGCTCGATGGCCGGCTGACCCTGCAGGATCTAATCCGGCGTTTAAGGTATGGCGGTTATCTTGAGGCCAAAGAAATTGTGGCGGGAGACCAGTTTGAAATCTTCGAGCAGCTAATGGAAAAACTCGCCGGCGGTTCGGGCAAGGTTAAGCTTTATTACGTTGTCGATCGGCGAGATTTTCTCGAGAAAGTAAAAACAGTTTACGCGCACTACTCGTAAACTTCGTTTTTACTGCTTCGCTATTGCCCAAGTCTTCTTCCTACCTAATCACATAGAAAGCAGTCTGTCTCGGCCGAAACCATTTCATGCCTTCCCTCGTTAGATAAGCATCATCCTCTGCCATGATTGTGACTTTCTGGCCGCCCCACTCCGGCACCGGCGTGCTCGTATTTAACTCGATTGATGTGTAGGAACCTTCGCGAAACGGTGGTTCAAGGGAAACTGTACCGGCCACCGGCCGCCGGAAGTCGACGCTGGCGCCGAGTCCATGACCCTGATTACCGATGGAGTGCGAATAGATCATCGCCTCAATGCCTGCAGCTTTCATGTCGGCCATAGTCTCATCGTAAACGTCATAGCCCCACGCGCCTGGTTTGATATGGCTAAACAATGCATCCTGCAAACGAATCGTGTTCGCAAAGGCGCGCTTCAACCCTTCAGGCACGTCCCTCTCGCCACTGCGCAGGACGTAACCCATCTTTTGCCAATCAGTGCTCAAGCCCAGATAGTTGAGGCCGCAGTCAATATGAATCACATCGCCCCGTTGAATCACTACCGACTCGTCCGCGACACTTAGGAACTGTTGCGTTTTTCCAGTCTCCTGATTTTTTCGCTGGATGCGCAGATCCGGATGAAACCAGGTGTCGAGCCCTTTGTTATTCATTTGCTGCAACCACCAATAGCGCACATCGCCCACAGTGGTCTTGCCCGGCCTAATTACCTCATTAGAAAAAGCGCGCTGGGTGATGATATCCGTCAGTTCAACCGCCTTGCGATAGTGTTCCAATTCATCCGGCAGGCGCGTATCCAAATACTCGACGATCAACGCCGCTGCGCTTACAAACCTCTCGCTGAATTCCGTTCCGAGAGTCTCGGTTAGGAACTTATGCGCATCGTAAGTCAGACCGTTGGTGGCACCGCGCGTGCCGCCAAAGTTTAAGGCAATGGTTTTCGGGTTACGCTCTTCGACAATCTTCTTTAGGGTTGCTTGAATCTCTCGGCCCGGAGGGTTCACGACTTCGAAGAACCAGCGCAAGTGTTCATCGGGATAACGCACCAGGGCGATGCGCTCGAGTTTGTCGCCGCCGCGATCAGTGAAAATAAAAAAGTCGCGCCGGCCCTCATAAGGAACAGGCGGCGCGATAAACTGCACCACGGTTTCAGGGTGAAACTCCTCGTTCGTCACGATCCACATGTTCACGTGGTGGCGCCGCATCATAGGCAGCAGCATGGTATCGAGACGCGTCTTGAGCCAGCGCTCGCGCAGGGTCACTTGATCGCGAACGGAAAGCATTTTTGGCAGTGGCTCGACGCGGAGTTTTTTCTGCGCCTGCGTGGACGTCGATAACGGCGAGGCGGCCAAAAAGAGAAGAGCTGCGGCTGCCAGGCACAGAACTACAGTTCTTTTGAATCTAGTCATCTTTCGGAATCTCCATAATCGGTTGGACTGACATTCGTGTCCATCTGGCGGCGAGGAAATGCTCCTGAAAGTTTGAAATGCACCCAATGCAGAACCGCGAGCGGTAGCGAGCGGATGCTACGATCAACAACGATTAGAGCGTTCGGGCGGATTCAACATTGAGTGCTTGCATCCGCTCGCTACCGCTCGCGGTTCTGCATGGGGTGCTTCGGATTTATCGCATACAAGTCAGCACTGAGATGGCCGGTGATAACGATGCGTGATTGGCCGACGCCGTCCGATTCCGATCGCATTGCGCGAGATAATTAACGTTGGCGGCAACTGGCGGCGCTTGAATTCATTAGCTGGCGACTCAACGCGATTCAAAATGTCGAAGACCAGGCCGGCATCGTTCCCCGCGGCGATGATCTCATCGGGGGTAGCCTTCAGCTCAAAATACATTTTCAGGATTGGATCAAGCTCGTCATACGGTGGTAGCGACTGATCGTCAAACTGTCCCGGCGCCAATTCCGCCGACGGCCGCTTTTCGATGATGGCAGTGGGGATAATTTCACTACCGCGATTAAGCATGCGTGCCAGCGAATAAACTTCCGTTTTCAGAACATCTCCAATCACCGCCAGTCCGCCGTTGGTGTCGCCGTAAAGAGTGCAATAACCCAGTGCGAGCTCCGATTTATTTCCAGTGGAAAGCAGCAAACGTCCTTCTGCGTTCGAAATCGTCATCAGAATATTTCCGCGCAGGCGCGATTGTAGGTTCTCAGTTGCGTGTGAGCTGCCTGCCTCGCCTGTGGCGGCGGCCGCCGGCAAATCCAGCTCCTTGAGCAAAAGCTCGAAGGCGTTCGTTATGGGACGTTCGATCACTTTCATCCCGATGCGACGTCCCAGTTCGACTGAATCATCAACACTCGAACGCGAAGAATACGGAGAGGGCATCATCACTGACAAAACATTCTCCGCGCCCAGGGCTTCGCAAGCCAACACCGCAACCACAGTCGAATCAATGCCGCCTGACAAGCCCAGCACTGCTTTGGTGAAATAGTTCTTGCGCGCGTAATCACGAATGCCAAGTACGAGGGCACTGCGGATCGTTTCGACGTCATCGCCAGGAAGACAACGTTGGTCCGCGATGCCGCAGTCGAGGTCAACGGTTCCGAAAAACTCTTCGAAAGGTGGTGCCTGCAGGACTATTCTCCCCTGCGCGTCGGCAACGATGCTGGCGCCGTCGAAAATTATTCCGTCGTTGCCGCCGACAAGATTGACGAACACGATCGGAAGTCTTGCCGTCTTCGCTCGGTGGGAGACCATAGCGCAACGCTGCCCCATCTTGCCTTTATTGAACGGCGAAGCGTTTATCGAGATCAGAATCTGCGCTCCCAGATCGATCAATTCGTCCGCCGGGTCGTGTGCGTAGAGGCGTTCTTTCCAGAATGTTTTGTCGTTCCAAAAATCTTCACAGACGGCCACGCCGAGTTTGCAGTCGTTCACACCGAACAGGCGTCGCTCGTGGGCGGG
>Ga0134126_10001863_pt1 | contig 26775 bp, 23 predicted proteins | sample KB31752_FD_96881 | JGI IMG/M metagenome (GOLD analysis project Ga0134126, IMG submission 96881) | Terrestrial soil microbial communities with excess Nitrogen fertilizer from Kellogg Biological Station, Michigan, USA - KB3-175-2 | ecosystem: Environmental > Terrestrial > Soil > Unclassified ... | reverse complement strand
GAATCTGCCGATTGCGACCCTCCGTCAGAATGATTTCAACTACACTGGCTCGATCGCGTGCCTCAAGCAAGCGCACTCCGGCGGGACGTGTGCGGCCATCGGACAGATCGACGCCGCCGCGCAGCTGATCGAGGACGGCCGGCGTCGGACGGCCTGAGATGGTGACGTGATAGGTCTTCGCTACGTGGTGTTCCGGCTCCGTCAAGCGCACGGCAAGGGCGGCGTCGGTGGTCAGGATGAGCAGTCCCTCCGAATCGGCGTCGAGCCGGCCAACCGGGAAAATCCACGGCAAATCGGACGGCAACAGATCGTAGACGGTGCGCCGGCCGCGCTCGTCGCGGCGCGTCGTGACGATGCCGCGTGGCTTGTGCAGAGCCAGCGTCAACGACAGGCGAGACGCCTGTCCCAATGGTGCAGTCTGGTTGTTGCGCGTGATCCGCTGGCGATCCAGATCAACCCAGGTCAGCGGGTCGGTAACAACTCGATCATCGACGCGCACTTCGCCGGCCTGAATCCACACCCACGCCTGGCCGCGCGAACCCCAGCCCAGCTTCGATAAGGCTCGATGCAACTGGACGCGCCGCCCCGATCGATCGCCTCGCGGCATCATGACACAACCTCTACCACCATCAGCGGAAAAAGCTCCACGCCTCCCTATACAGCCGCCCATTCACACGGTAAACTCAACCCTTATTGTCGGCGTTAACCCCAGAGCGAATTTCGTGATGCCACAAGGCGCTGAGCATGCCCGCTTTTGTTGCTTGTCCGGCCTGTGGCTGTCGCGTCCAGGTGGCTGACACCCTGTTGGGGCGGCGCATCCGTTGCTTTGGATGCCAACATGTGTTCGTCGCCGCGGCGGATCGGCCTGGGGAACAGGTGTCTCGCCTCTCTTCGGTATCGGACAGGCGAGACGTCTATCCCACCGAGGCGGACGGCGAACGAAATCCATTGTGTCCAGGCTGCGGTCGGCGCATCACCTGGAACGACCTCGTTTGTCCGTTCTGCGGCGAGGAGCTGGAACCGGAAGACAATGCCCAGCGCCGGCGAAACATCGAGTTGGTCCGCCGCGATACCGCACCGCATCGCGGATCGCTGATTGTCAGCCTCGGCAACGTCAGCATGATCGTCGGCGGGTTGACGTTATGTACGTTCGGCTTCGGCGCTTGTTTCAGCATTCCGGTGGGCATTCTCACCTGGATGATGGCCAACCGCGATCTAGAACATATGCGCGATGGCCGCATGGACCCGCGCGGCAAGACCCAAACGGAAACGGGTCGAACCGGCGCCATCGCCGGTATCCTCCTTGGTTTCATTTTCGCTGCCTTCTATGCCTTCGTCTACCTGGCGAAGTAGAGCAGAGCGAGAGAGCATCATGCCCCAGATTATCGTTTGCCCCGATTGCGACCGCAAACTGCGCGTACCTGACGATTTGCTCGGCAAGAAAGTCCGCTGCCCCGGTTGCAGCGTGATGTTCAAAGCCGCCGCGGTCGGTGCCGGTGGAGGTGAGATTGAAGATCCCATCAAGGAACCAGCACCTCGCCGCAAAGCAGCGGCCCGCGATGAGCGCGTTTCGGACAGCCCGCGCTCTCCACGCCGGTCTGCCGATAGTGATGAAGACGACCGGCCAAGCAGCCGTTCCTCCCGTCGCCGCGACGAGGACGACGATTATGAAACGCGCGGCCCGTCGCTTCACGATCAGAAAGCCGGCTGGAACAAAGTGCGGATCGGTATCAATTTGGTGATGATCGGCACCTGGGTTTGGCTGGCTGGTTTGGTATTGGGCGGTCTCGGTGGTTTGCTCGGCGTCGTCCTGCTGGGCGGAATGTTCGTTGCGGATTCCCCGCAAGCCGGACTGACCTCGCTGGGTTTCGCGGGGATTTTGCTCGTTCTGTCCATAGGCATCTATTACCTGGGGATCTTCGGCGAATTGGTCTTGCGGTTGATTGGCTATGGATTGGCGATGGCCGTGCCGCCGCGTCGCAATACCGGCCTCAAACCGTTGGCGATCACTGCTTTCTCGCTGGCGGCCGCCCATGTGGTGTTCTCGATCATGAACTTCGCGATGAGTGGCTTTTCGGGTTTCGCCTCGTCGATGAGCGGCCGCTCCGGTATGAGTTCCGTCGGGGCGGGTCTGGGTCTTATAAGCGGACTGTGCGGATTCGCCTCGTTTGTTGTCTATTTGTTTTTTCTGCGCAGTGTGTGCAACAATGCCCGAGCGCGGGATCTGGCCGGCAGCCCCATCACCGTGCTGATTACGTTCGTCAGCTTTTATGTGGTGTCGGTCGTGATCGTGGGGATCTTAATCTGCGCCGGGGGGATGGCGATTGCAAGCACTGTCCAATCGCGCTCCCCCAACGCCGCCAATTCGATGGGAGCCTGGGCGATTATTTTTATCGTCGTGCTGTGCATTCTGGGGTTGGTCTACGTCGCCTTGCACGTTTGGTACGTAATGGTCCTCCAAAAGATCCGCGATGCCGTGGCTTCGTATCGCCGGGGATTGTAATCTCTTGCCTTGCTGGGGATTCCCTTGCTGGCGCTGCGGGCTGGCAAAGATGCGGCTAAATGCGGCCAACGGAGAAACGAAGTATCCGGTGCGAAGCGCGGCGTTCATTCAACAAACGAGTAAACTATCTCCCTTGCTGGAAGCATCCTTATGAGTTCCACCATTTCTTGCCCGTCCTGTCAGCGTACCTTGCGCGTGCCCGAAAGTTTGTTGGGGCAGGCTGTCAAATGTCCCACTTGCTCGCACACCTTCACGGCCCCAGACAGTGCCGAGGAGGAAGCACCGCGCCGATCCGCCCCAGTGTCGGAACGTCCGTCGCGCCGTACCGCTCCGCCCCCCGACGACGATTACGACGACGAGCCTCGGCCCTCGAAACGCCGCGCGCGCTACGAGGACGACGACTACGATGACGAGCCGCGGCCCTCGAAACGCCGCGGACGCGGCAGCGAGAGACCAAGTAAGGTGCAGGCCATCGGTATCATGGTTTTGATTGGCGGTATTATGGCCCTCCTCTACGGATTGATGGGGCTGGGCTTTGGAATTGCCTCCTGTGTTGGACTCCTTTGGCCGGGCATCTATTATTCCTTCGTCCTGGGAATCATGGGTCTCATCAAGGGCATTCATTTAATGGGCGATAAAGCCTACAAGGAAACACCACCCCAGGGTATCGCCATCATGATGATTATCAACGTCATCAACTGCGATCTCATCAATTTGGCGCTAGGCATTGTAGTATTGGTTTTTCTGGGCGATGAGGAAGTGAAGGATTACTTCCGCTAAGAGACGCTAACTTTTTTGCCAGCCCGCAGCGCCAGCAAGGGAACCCTTGCTGGCGCTGCGGGCTGGCAATTCATGGTGTTAGCACTTCCAAGACATTGGGAGTTCGGCGGTCGAGGTGTTCATGCCAATCATCATCGCGTGTCCATCCTGCGGAAGCAAGCTACGCGTCGCCGACGAGCTGCGCGGTGAGTTGCTGCGCTGTCCGTCGTGTAGCCATACGTTTCATTCAACTCCGAAGAATGAATCGCCTCCCATTCCCCAGGATCTGCCGCTCCAGCTGGCAATCGATGAGCCTTCCGAACCGCGCTCCGCGCCTTCCGGCGCCACACCCGGCTTGATGGGTGCCATCGAGTTGAATCTCTCGCTGGACCACGAACAACCCGCGCCCCAGCGTGTTCCCATGCCGCCCACCGAACCGCCGCCCTTGGAGCCGCCGAGCCGAACGCCGCCGCGTTTGGCCGATGAACACGACGATCTGAAAGAATGCCCGGTGTGCGGCACGCACGTCCATCGCGATTCGACGCGCTGTTACCACTGCGGCGAACGCTTCGGAAGCCGATCGCGCCGTCGAGACATACCGGACATCCGCCGCCGAGGACCGCGCCGCGATGCCGAACCGCACCGCGGCACCTTGATCCTGGTACTGGGAATCATTGGCCTGGCTTGCCTGGCGATCTCGTGCGCTCCCATCGGGGCAATCCTGGGCCTCGCTTCGTGGATCATGGGGCAGACTGACCTGCGCAAGATGAAGCGCGGCGACATGGACCCCGATGGCCAGGGCATCACGCAAGCCGGCTGGATCTGCGGCATCATCAGTACGCTTCTCAACGGATTGGTGACGCTCGGCTGTCTAGGTTTCATTGGTATCATCTGGTATCAGGAGAACAATCGTCCGCTGAACACGAGACCCCCAATGCGCCCCGTGCCGGCTCAAAAATGGCAGCCCAAACAGAATCCTCCGGGCAAACAGAATTTTCGCTGAGCGCGGGAGGCTTCCTTATGATGACGCGAAACCATCGACAGGAGGCGTTGTGCCGGGCTTATGTTCTGGCAGTCGCAGCTCAAGGAGGTTTTATCTGGAGTAAGCCCGACCAGGATTATGGCATCGATCTGTCGCTACGGTCGGTGTCGATTCAGAAAAATCGCAGACGAGATGGCGGAGCGACGATTGACCTGCAACTGAAAAGCACAACCCGAGCCATCGTGACGGACAACGAAGTGGTTTATGATCTGGAGGTGGACGCCTATAATGACCTGCGGAACATTGCCAGACCATGCCCACTGATTCTCGTCTTGCTGGTTATGCCCGTGGACGAGACCCACTGGCTGGCCCAGACTTCCGAACAGCTTACGCTGCGGCATTGTGCTTACTGGGTTTCGCTGAAGGGCTATCCGCCCACCAAGGCGACCCGCACGATTCGCATCGCCATCCCGCTGGCCAACATCGTGTCCGTCGAAGCGTTGACACGCTTGTTGCAGCGAGTTGAAGAGAGGAAAGACCCATGAAGTTTCTCAACCCTTGGATTGATCCGCGGATCCTTCAGGTTCGTCCCGAATCTGTCCGAACTTATCTGTTAGCCAAGGGTTGGGAATATCTGGGACCTGCCCTGATGCCCGATATGCTCATGTTTGATACTCCAGAACCCCGGGGAGACAAACCGAACGTCTTACTCCCTTTGAAATTGGACCACGGCGCATATATCCAGCGACTCATCGATCTGATTTCGGATGTAGCACTTTACGAAGACCGTTGGGCCGTCGATGTCCTCGGCGACATGCTTCGGCAACCTGCCGAACCTGTATCCGCGAACGGCCCCAGCGTATCGTTGCCGGCTGAACCCGTCTCCAAGTAGCGGTCTTTTCATACCCTCACTGGACCGACGGATCATACGGTTGCAACCACTGGATAATCTCGATCCGGTTGCCGTCGGGGTCAAAAATGAAAAATCGATCGGCACCGGGAATGGGCGTCGTCTCTTGCATCGATACGCCATGAGCGGTGAAGTGGGCGCGAGCGGCCTGGATGTCGGCCACGCGCAAGGCGAAATGGCGAGGGCTAAGCGTATCGGGCTGATCCTTCAGCAGCAGATGCAAGTGTTCGTTGCCGAGATCGTACCAAATTACCACGAAATCAAAGGTGCGCGGTTTGGCGATTTCGCGTAAACCCAGCAGTTCGCCATAAAAGCGTCGGCTGCGCTGCACATCGGTGATGAGAACCGAGCAGTGATCGAGATGCACGACGGATAGCTTGGACATAATCTCGCCTCTCCCCCTTCGCGCGACGTAACCCCTCGAAATCTGTTCTTGTCACGATCCGGCCTTTCGGCGTAAGATGATTTTATTCAGGTTAAGGACGCCTGAATAGAGAGCGCTGTTGTGCCCACCCAGGTCGTTTCACGATCCCCACCAACATTTGGCGCTCTTCGCGGTTTCGAGGCAGTGGAGCCTCGGCCGTCCCGTGCAATGTCGCACAAATTCGGAGAACGATATGGGTCGCTGTCTGCTCGGCGTTTTGTTTGTTACGGCGGGTCTGGTCGCACTAACTTCGGTCACACGGGAAACCCGCTCCTCGGTTCGAGAAATTGCCTCAATAGGCGGCACAAGCCTGCGTGAGACGAAAACCGTCACGGTATCCGGTACTCCGCGCACGCTCCTGCGCCCCGCCGCCGCCTTTGGCCTTCGCTTCTCGCTCAATTAGAGGCGACTTCCCCCAGCCCCCAGTACCGGCGATGCCGTTCGGCGTCTCCCGGTGCTGCCGTCCGGTGTGCGTTCGGCCGGCTTGGGTGGTGATGATTTGATGAACGATTCTCCTTTGCCTCCCTCGGCACGCCAATTGCCATTTTTGTAGCGGACGATCGTTTTTCGTTCGACCACGCCGAGGGAGTCTCATGCGCTATCTCGCTCTCGCGACGGATTACGACGGCACCTTGGCCCACCACGGCCAGGTGTCCGACGACACCTGGAAGGCCGTGCGGCGGCTGCGCGAATCCGGACGCAAGCTCCTTCTCGTCACCGGCCGCGAACTGGATGACCTGCGGACCGTTTGCCCCCATCTGGAATGGTTCGATCGCATCGTCGCCGAGAACGGTGGTCTGCTCTATCACCCCGCCACATGCGAAGAAAAACTGCTGGCTCCTGCCCCCGCCGAGGACTTTGTGCGTGCCCTGCGAGCGCATCAAGTTTCGCCTCTGTCGGTCGGTCGAACCATCGTGGCGACCTGGCGCCCGCACGAAATGGCCGTGTTGGAAACGATCCGCGACATGGGATTGGAGATGCACATCATCTTCAACAAAGACGCGGTCATGGTGCTGCCCACCGGCGTCAACAAGGCCACCGGTCTGAAAGCCGCTCTGGAAGAACTGGGCCTGTCGGAACACGGCGTCATCGGCATCGGCGACGCGGAGAATGACCATGCGTTTCTCGCCCTGTGCGCGTCTTCAGCGGCGGTGGCCAACGCGCTACCCACGCTCAAGAAACAGGTCGATTTCGTCACGCGCGGCGACCACGGCCGAGGCGTGATCGAGTTAATCGAAAGTTTGTTGACGGACGATTTGGCTCATCTCGGACCCACTCGCGGCCATTCGTAAGCTAAGATTGGTTAGGAAGCCCGAACGCGATGCAGTAGGTCCCGCTTGCCGAGCGGGACCTTGCCCTGACAGATCCCGCTCGGCAAGCGGGATCTACTGCATGCGGTGACAGCCCCTAGAGGATAGTCGAACGCTCCCCGAGAGATTGATATGCACTCTGCCGCATGGGTGAAGTTATTCCAACATATTCCCCTTAGCGAACAAGCCAAGCTCATGCTGGTCACGGCCACCGGTATGGAGATTTCCATTCAGTGTTTCCTGCGGATCGATCCGGATTGCCTGGCCCTCAAGGGGCGTCTCGCCGGCAGCCAGGATGCGGGCCGTGTCTTCTTCATCCCCTATGCCAACATCGACTATTTCGGCTTCCAGCAGCCGGTCAAGGAGAGCGACTTCCACGAGCTGTTCGGCAATCTGGAATTGCCGAACGCCGATGCCGACGCCGCGCCCGCCGTGCTTGCTCCGCCGCCGGTGGTTCCCCCGACCGCCGCGCCGGTCGCGTCCAATCCGACGCCCGCGCTGCGTAATCCGCTGACCATCAAATCGAGTGTGTTGGAGAAATTCCGCTCGCGCACCGGCACCAACCCCGGCACCGCGATGCGTCCGCCGGTGGATGAATAGGCGCACCGGCAATCGATTGCTATGCTGTCCAGTATGGCAACCACTGCACCCCCCATTCCGACCTCGCTCGCCAGCGCTCCTATTTCCAGCATCCAGCCCGGCGGCGGCTTTTGCTTCGGCCTCGAACGCGCTTGGGGCCGTTGGCGTCGCGCCTGGCTGCGTCGCTTCCGGCCCGGCTACGTCCGCCGCATGGCCGAACTACGTCAGGGCCATTGTCCCAACTGCCCACACGACATTCTCGATCCGCGCGATCTGAAGCTCTATCGCAACGTCTGCGGCTACTCGTTCCGGCCGGAAGACGATCCGTTCGCCTGGCGCGGCCGGCTCCGCCTCGCTCGTGCCGGCCTCGCCGAACTGCTTTTCTTCAGCGGCATCTTCTTCCTTCTCAGCATCGCCGTCGTCCTGCTTGGCGTTTTGGTTCAGCCCTGGCTTTTCCTGCTGCTGATTCTGACGCTGGCCCCCTGGCTGTTCGTGTTATCCTTCTTCCGCGATCCGGAACGTGTCATCCCCACCGATGCGGATGTATTGGTCAGTCCCGCCGACGGCACGGTGACGCACGTTGGCGAAACGAACGATCCCGACTTCCCCGGCGGTCGAGCCTTCACCATCAGCATCTTCCTGTCGGTCTTCAACGTCCATGTCAATCGCTTGCCGCGCGCCGGCCGCGTCACGGCTCTGCGCTACTATCCCGGCGAGTTCCTCGACGCCCGCGCCGCCGACTGTTCCGTCCGCAACGAGCAATTCTGGATCGACCTCCTCGACGCGCGCACCGGCGGTCTGATTCGCGTCAAGCAAATCGCCGGTGCCATCGCGCGGCGAATCGTCTGTTGGCTGAAACCCGATGAGGAAGTGCGTGCCGGCGAACGGCTGGGCATGATTAAGTTCGGCTCGCGCACCGAGATTTCGCTGCCGGTGGAGCTGGTGCAAGAAGCGCTTGTCAAAGTGGGCGATACCGTCCACGGCGGCAGCACAGTCTTGCTGCGGCTTAGAATCTCTAACAAGAAGAACTAACCACAGAGTCACAGAGGACACAGAGGAAGACACAAAAAAAACAAAAATCAAAAAGGAAAACAACGGAGGAAATTCGTATCCACTATCTTTTTTCTTTTCTTCTCGGCGTTTTTCTCTGTGTTCTCTGTGACTCTGTGGTTAGATCATTTTGATAGCGCCTCTTAAGAATTCGTCGTGAGGAAGGGGGGATCACCATGTCGCGGCTCGCGCCGTTGAATCTGCATACTTGGGTCGAGGAGCATCGCCATTTGCTGAAACCGCCCGTCGGCAATGCTTGCATCTGGAACAGCAACTTCCTGGTCATGGTCGTCGGCGGTCCCAATCAGCGCAGCGATTATCACGTCAACCCCGGCGAGGAACTGTTCTACCAGATCGAGGGCGACATCGTCCTCAAGATCATTGAGGACGAGAAACCGCGCGACATCGCCATCAAGCAAGGCGAAATCTTCCTGCTGCCGGCCAAGGTGCCGCATTCGCCGCAGCGACCGGCCAACACCGTCGGCCTCGTCGTCGAGCAACCCAAGGCATCGCCAGAACCGCAGCATCTACGTTGGTACTGCCGGCGCTGCAACGCCCTGCTCTATGACACCGAGTTCCAGCCGGTCGATCTGGGTAAGCAAATCAAGGAGATTATCGAGCGATTTAGTTCTAATACGAAACTGCGAACGTGCAAGTCCTGTCAGGAAGTTTTCGCGCTGTGAAGCCGCTTGGCGTTTCGCGCGAAACGTAAACTCGCCCGGACATCGCACCAATGATTATCGATCTGCACACGCACATCCTGCCGCACTCCTGGCCCGATCTGCGCCAGCGTTACGGCTGCGGCGGCTTCATCCAGTTGGAGCATCATTGCCCCGGCCGCGCGCGCATGATGCTCGATGGCCGCTGTTTCCGCGAGATCGAGGACAATTGCTGGGATCCCGGCCGGCGCCTGGAAGACTGCGACAAGCACGGTGTCACGGCACAAGTGCTGTCCACTGTGCCCGTGATGTTTTGTTACGGAGCCAAGCCGGAACACACGCACGATCTGGCGCGCATCCTCAACGATCACCTCGCCGAGATGGTTCGCCAACACCCCGGCCGATTCTTCGGCCTGGGCACTCTACCGCTGCAAGCGCCCGATCTCGCCATTCAGGAAATGGAGCGCTGCGTCCAGGAACTGGGTCTGCATGGCGTCGAGATCGGCACGCATGTCAACGATTGGAACCTCGATCACCCCGCGCTGTTCCCGGTGTTGCAAACGGCCGAACGGTTGGGGGCGGCGGTGTTCGTGCATCCGTGGGATATGCTGGCGCGCGAGCGCATGAGCAAATATTGGCTGCCGTGGCTGGTCGGTATGCCGGCCGAGACGGCGTTGGCGATTTGCTCGCTGATTTTCAGCGGCGTGCTGGAACGTCTGCCGCGTTTGCGCATCGCCTTTGCCCACGGCGGCGGTGCCTTCCCCGGCACCATCGGCCGCATCGAACACGGCTTCCGCGTTCGGCCGGATCTGTGCGCCGTCGATAACGACAAAAACCCTCGCCATTATCTCGGTAAATTTTATCTCGATTCGCTGGTTCACGATGCCGACGCGCTGCGTTCGCTGATTCGTCTGGTCGGTGCCGAACGCATCGCGCTGGGTTCCGATTATCCCTTCCCGCTGGGCGAACACGAACCGGGTAAACTCATTGCATCACTGACGGAATTGCCAGCGGAATCGCGCGCCCGTATGCTCGGCGGCACCGCCCTGGAATTTTTGGGTGTCAACTAACAAGCCCGGAGCGCCAGCGACGGGTTCTTGTTCCCGTCGCTGGCGCTCCGGGCTTGTCGCGGAGCAAACCGCCATGATCTTTCAACCCGACGAATCCTTCGCCCACGGCTTAGACGCCGTCGATCCGCTGCGACATTTCCGCGAGCAATTCCACCTTCCCCAACGGCCCGATGGTCAGCCGGTCCTTTATTTCTGCGGTCATTCGCTGGGTTTGCAACCGAAAGCGGTGCGGCCGCTGGTCGAGCGCGAACTCGATGTGTGGGCGCGTCTCGGTGTCGAGGGCCATTTCCACGGCGAAAAACCGTGGTATTCGTATCACGAGAATTTCCACGATAGCGGAGCGCGATTGGTCGGCGCGCGACCGGGTGAAGTGGTCTTCATGAACAGTCTGACGGTGAATCTGCATCTGTTGATGATGACATTCTACCGCCCGACGGCGACGCGCTATCGCATCCTGATCGACGCGCCCGTCTTCCCCTCGGACCTGTACGCGGTGCAATCGCAGCTGCGGCATCACGGCTTCGACGCGAGCGACGGTCTGCTGGCGATCGATCCAGCCAATGACGGCATCGAAACGACGCTGGCTCAGCACGGCGGCGAAATCGCGCTGGTACTGCTGAACGGCGTCAATTTCCTGACGGGCCGATATTTCGACATCCCGCGCCTGGCGGAGATGGCTCATCGTCACAGTTGCGTGTTCGCTCTCGATCTGGCCCACGCCGCCGGCAACGTGGTGCTGCATCTGCACGACTGGCAAGTCGATTTCGCCGTGTGGTGCAGTTACAAGTATCTCAACGCCGGTCCGGGGGCGGTCGGCGGCTGTTTCGTGCATGAAAAGCACGGCCACAATCTCACCTTGCCGCGCCTGGCCGGCTGGTGGGGCAACGATCCGACCACGCGCTTTCATATGCACACGCAGACAACCTTTGTACCGCGAGCGGGTGCCGACGGCTGGCAAATCAGCAATCCGCCCATCCTGGCGATGGCGCCCTTGCTCGCGGCGCTGGCGCTCTTCGACGAGGCCGGCATGCCGGCGCTGCGCGCGAAATCCGAACGACTAACCGGCTACCTGGCTTATTTACTCGATCGTTTGCCGCGCGGCCGCTTCGAGATCATCACCCCTGCGGACCCCGCCCGGCGCGGCTGTCAGTTGTCGCTGCTCGTCCACGATCGGCCGCATGAACTGGCTGGATTTCTGCATGCGGAGGGCATAGTCTGCGATTTCCGCGAGCCGAACGTGATCCGCGTCGCGCCGGTGCCGCTGTACAACAGCTTTCATGAAGTATGGACGCTCGCTGGCATTCTCGAACGATTCATGAGTCGATCCTAGTCGTTGGCGAACGGCCGGCGTAAGCCGGCTGGTCGAAGCTATACCAGCCGGCTTACGCCGGCCGTTCGCCTGGATAACACGCCGCATCGCATCGAAGATAATAAGATGGTAAAATCGGCAGGAGTACATTCCCCTCGGTGAGAGATTCACACCCGTGAACGAACCCCTCGGCATCGCTTTGATTGGTTGCGGCACGGTCGGCGGCGGCGTGGCCCGTTTGCTGCTCGAACAATCCGAACGTCTGGCGGCTCGCGCCGCCCGGCCGCTGATACTGCGCCGCGTTGTCGTCCGTGATCCCGCGAAGTCTCGGCCCGTGAAGCTGCCGCGCGACCTTGTCACCACCGACTTGCAGCAAGTGCTGCGCGATCCGAGTGTGCAAGTGGCGGTCGAACTGGCCGGCGGCGTGGACTGGGCGAAGCAAGCGGTACTGTCGCTGTTGGCGGCGGGCAAGGACGTGGTGACGGCCAACAAGGCGCTGTTGGCCCAGCACGGCGCGGAAGTGTTCGATACGGCCCGCAAGCACGGTCGAGCCATCGCCTTCGAGGCCAGCGTCGCCGGCGGTGTACCGATCATCGCCGCCCTGGCGCAGTGCCTGGCCGCCAATCAGATTCAATCGCTGCAAGGCATTCTCAACGGCACCTGCAATTTCATTCTGACCAGCATGACCGAGAACGGCCAAGGCTACGCCGACGCCCTGGCCGAAGCGCAGCGGCGCGGCTACGCGGAGGCCGACCCGACGCTCGATGTCAATGGCACCGACGCGACCCACAAATTAGCCATCCTCGCGCAAATTGCCTTCGGCGTGGCCGTGCCCGTCAGCGCCATCGAGCGCCGCGGCATCGCCGACATCGACGCCCTCGATATTCGCTTCGCTCGGGAACTGGGATACACCATCAAGCTGTTGGCCGAGACATGGCTGAGCGGCAACCAACTGGCGCTGCATGTGTCGCCGGTATTGTTACGGAAGCTGGCGCCGCTGGCGATGGTGCGCGGCGCCTACAACGCCATCCATGTCGTCGGCGATGCCGTCGGCGATACGCTGTTCGCGGGACAGGGAGCTGGGCAGATGCCGACGGCCAGCGCCGTAGTCGCCGACATTATCGATCTGGCCGTGGGACGGGCACAACGGACATTTGCCACCTTAAAACTCTGGTCGGAAAACGGCAGCACCGTCCAATTGCAGCCCTCCGCGGCAGTGCGCAGCCGTTTCTATCTGCGTCTGCTCGTCGAGGATCGGCCGGGTGTACTCGCCGACGTGACGCGCGTATTGGCGCAGCATCAGATCAGCATCGCCTCGGTGATTCAGCACGAAGCGCCGGAGGATCACGAGGGTGGCCGCGTACATCTGGTCATTATGACGCACACGGCGCAGACCGGCGATTTCCGCGCCGCTGTGGCGGAGTTGGATCGCCTCGATCGCCTCAGTCCGCCGAGCGTGTATTATCCGGTCGGGGATTGAGTGGCGGATCCTTTAGAGGTACCATTTTTTGCCAGCCCGCAGCGCCAGCAAGGGACTTCCCTTGCTAGCGCTGCGGGCTGGCAAATCATTTCGGAAGGGAATTGTTTCTCTATCTTCGCCATCTTCGCGCGACGTCTAAACACTCGCATCTCACGGGCTGGAACTGCCGATAACAGATAAATGCGATTGTCAAGCGCGATTGCATTTCTCCGCGCTTCGGCTATAGTCGGCAAACGGAATTACGGAGCGATTCCGCGCGATCGCAGCAAGGAGGCGAGGAATGGTCTTGCAGGTTCACCTGCCGAGTCCGACTCCCCAGACCAACAAGCGTCTCGACCACGCCCGGCAGATTGTCTGCGCCGAGGCCGCCGCCCTCGAAGCGGTGGCGCAACGGCTCGACAATTCCTTTTTGCAAGCCGTCGATCTGTTGCAGCGTCTGACCGGACGCGGCGCGGGCCGTGTGTGCATCACCGGCACCGGCAAATCCGCCGACATCGGCCAGAAGATTGCCGGCACCCTCAATTCGACCGGAACGCGCGCCTATGTTCTCGACGCCACTCGCGCGATGCACGGCGATCTGGGCATGGTTCACCCCGACGATGTTGCCTTGATTCTGTCGCACAGCGGCGAGAGCGATGAGATTGTGCGCTTGCTAGGCCCACTGCGGCCAATGGTGCGCGGCGTCGTGGCCATGACCGGCAACGCCCAAAGCACTCTCGCTCTCAAGGCGGACGTGGCGATCGTCTATGGACCGCTGGAGGAAGTGTGCCCGCTCGGCCTCGCTCCCAGTGCCAGCACGACGGCCATGATCGCGCTGGGCGACGCCCTCGCTTTCGTCCTCAGTCACGAACGCGCCTTCACGCATGAAGACTTCGCGCGCTTCCATCCGGCCGGCAGCCTGGGGCGGAAACTGCTCAAGATCGATAGCGTCATGCGACAAGGCAGCGAACTACGCATCGCTTCGGCGAGCGAGACGGTGCGGAGCGTGTTCGCCAAATCGCGGCACCAGGGACGCCGTACCGGAGCCGTTATTCTCGTGGACGACGAGGGCCGACTGTGTGGATTGTTCACCGACAGCGATCTCGCTCGACTCATTGAAGCGCGGCGCGATGCGGCGCTGGATCGCCCCATCGGCGAGGTAATGACGGCCGATCCCATCACGGTGGCGGTCGGCCTCCGCGTCGGCGAGGCAGTCGAGTTACTGCGCCAGCACAAAATCAGTGAACTGCCTGTGGTCGATGCCGACGGTCGGCCGGCCGGACTACTCGACATCACCGATCTTATCGGCGTCGAGCCGCCATCTGCTGTCCGCTATCCGCTATCCGCTGCTGAGATCGGATCGTGGCCGGCGGACAGCGGACAGCGGATGGCGGATAGCGGTCAGAGGATCGGCGCGTGAAGACGCTACGTGACCGCTGCGCCGCCATCGAGCTGCTCGTCGTCGATGTCGATGGCGTCCTGACGGCGGGCGGCATCATCTATGGCGGCGCGGAGTTGGAACACAAGCAGTTTCACGTCCGCGATGGCTCTGGGCTGAAACGATGGCATCAAGCCGGCAAGCGTTCGGCGTTTTTGACCGGCCGCCGTTCGCCGGTGGTCGATCGCCGCGCGGACGAATTGGGCATTTCTTTTGTCGTACAAGGAGCGACGGAGAAACTACCGGCTTATCAGAGCTTGCTGGCTCGCGCCAGTGTGGCGACCGAATCCGTGTGCTACATCGGCGATGACCTGCCGGACGTACCGCCCTTGCGCGTGTGCGGTCTGGCCGTGGCTGTGGCCGATGCCTGTGCCGAAGTGCGAGCCGGCGCTCACTACATCACGCGGGCACCAGGCGGACGCGGAGCGGTGCGCGAGACGATTGAGTTGATTCTGCGTTGTCAGGGACAATGGGATCGAGAGCCGCTTGCGGCTTAGCGTTCGCGTAGCGCTAAGCCGCAAGCGACTGGATCGGAGGAAACGACGGTGTGGACTCCCAAGCGAATCCTGCTGCTGGCCGTTGGCTTCGTGCTGTTCACATTGGCGTACATCCTCTATTCAGCGACCTCGCTGGGTCGCATCAACACGCTGCCTCCGCTCCCCGATCAATATCGAATCGGTAATACGGACTCGGCAGTCATCAGGCCGCTTGGACCGCGCGCCAACCCGCTCGAACGCAAGCTGGAGTTGGCGTTCGGCCAAGGGTGCAAGGAAAAGAAATGGCCGGTCTTGCTCGAATTGAATTCCAAGAGCATGGTGATGGCCGCCGACAGCTTCGAGGTCCAGAAAGATGGGCGCGTGAAGCTCAAAACCATGAGTCTCGCTCTGTTCGGCAAAAAAAAGAACGATGGCCGCGACATCGAGATTAATACCCTCAAATGTGATGAGGCCTACATCACGTTCGATCGACCCGTTACTTCTCTAAGCCCCAGCGAACTCAGCGGCCGCAAGATCAAGGAGGCGGAACTCTGGGGCGCGCCCGATCGCGCCATCGTCATTAAAAATAACCGCCGCACCGCCCTGGACAACGACGATCTGACCGTCACCATCGCCGTGGGTCCGTTGCACTACATCGAGAACAAACAGTTCATCTGGACGCGCGATCGCGTCCATCTGCAAGATGGCCTGCCCGACATGCGCGATGGCCGGCTCATCCCCCCCAAGGCCGACATCGTCGCCACGGGGATGGAGATGCAGCTGGCGACCGCCGCGCCGCCGCCGAAGCCGGGCGTCGTTGTCACGCACAAGCCCAAAAACGAGAGCATTTCGGGCGTCAAGCGCATCGTGCTGAAGCAGGACGTGACCATGCACCTGTATACATCCGGGGCGACGCCTTTTCCCGGCGGCGATAAGAGTCGTCCGGCGACCGCGACGACTGCGATGAAGGGGGCCGTCAAGCCGCCTCCCGAAAGCGCGCACATCTTCATCCGCACTCCAGGACGCTTTCAGTACGACCTGTTCAAAGATCACGACATGGCGCAATTCGATGTGCCGCAGGATGCCGACCAACCTACCTCGCCGCAGGATGTCACCGTTGTGCGCGTCAATGAGCGGCTCGGCAACGATCAGTTGATCTGTAAGCATCTAACATTGCGGCTCAAGCGGCGCGACAGCGAAGCAACACCGGCCGGAAGGCCGACCACGGCGGCGGCGCAGACGCCCGAACAGGGAATGGAAATCGAGACGGCCCACGCCACCGGCCCAGAAGTCACGCTCACCTCCGACGCGGAGAAGCTCGACGCCCACGGCAATGATTTCTTCTACGACGCCGGCAAAAAGCTCACCATCCTCAAGGGCGTGCCGCTCATGGAGGCCAACAAGGACGAGAGCATCATTCAGGCGCCCGAACTGCAAATCCAGGACATTCCTCTGCCGACTCCGCCGGGCAGTCCGGCGAAAACGTATCAACAGGTCATTGCCAAGGGACCGGGACAAATCCATCTTCCCAAGAAGATCGGCGACAAAACGGTTCACAAGACCCATGCGTTCTGGAAGGACAAGCTCATCTCCACGCGCGACGGCGAACTGGATTTGCTCGTCCTAACCGGATCCGCTCGCTTCGAGGATGAATCGGATGAAGACAACAAGCAATCGCTGAAAGCGGAAACCATCAAAGTGTGGCTGCTGGCCGAGGACAAGAAGCCGGAAACGACGAAAGCAGCGACGGCGACGAAGACGGAGCCAACGAAGACGTCCGCCAGTCCTCAACAAGCGCGACGGCCTCATATTGTCCATGCGCTGCGCAACGTCATGGCCCACTCGCGCGATCTGAGAATCCACGACACGAGCCGGCTCATCATCCGCTTTACGGATGTGCCGGCCGCTCGAATGCCCCCGCCGTCCGCCGGCGATAAACGCGCGGTCAAGCCCCCAGACAACAAGGCCATGACTTCCACCCGCGCGACCGGCGGGACGCCGGTACCACCAAACAGGACGCTGTTACCACCGGGCAAGACACTGGGACTACCAAAGACGCCTCCTCCACCAGAGCCACGGCCGATCGATTTGAGCGCGCGCTCGATTGAGGCGGAGGTGTTGCGTTGCGCGGAGCGATTGGCCCTCAATCACCTGTGGGCCGAGGGGAGTACCATCGACAACAAAGGCGGTGTGAAGGTACGGCAGGCACCGGCCACGCCGGGAGACCGTGGCGTCGATATTGTCGGCAACACCCTGGACATGAAGTGCCACCCCGAGGGCAACGAATTGGTTGTCTCCGGCGATATGGCTCAGCTGCTCATGGACAAGATCCTCATCTTCGGGCCGACGGTGAACATCGATCAGGCGGCGAACAAGGCATGGGTCTACGGCCACGGCGCGATGGAGCTGCAAAGTAACCAGACGCTGGAGGGCAAGCCGCTGGGCCGCACCGTGCCGCTAACCATCCACTGGAGCGAGCGGATGTACTTCCAAGGCGGGCGTGCCGAGTTCGATGGCAACATTCAGGCGGTGCAGGAGAATGCTCGCCTGGCTTGCAAACAATTGCAAGTATTCTTCGATCGTCCCATCTCGCTGAAGGAAGGCGCGCGCGGCGATCAGCCGGCCAAGGTCCGTAGTCTCGTCGGCGACAAGGAAGTGCGCGTCGAAGACGAGACCGTCGTGCAGGGCAAATTGCAGAAATATCAGCTGCTTGAAGGCAGTTCCATCGCCATGAGCCAGGTGCCGCGCGAGGACAGTCCTCCGACAGTGTCTCGCCCCACAACGGCGACAACTTCGGGACCGGCCAAAAGCAATGACGCTAACGAGGTACGTCTGACCGGGCCAGGCAGCGTGCGCATCCTCCAGCGCGGCGGAGCGGACTCCGCATCCACGCCCGGCAAACCAGCGCCGAACAAACCCGGTCCTCGCCCTGCGTCCGACGAGCAGGAGATAAAGCTAACCTATGTGAGCTTCCAGAAACTCATGAGGGCCAGCAGTTTGACGAACACCGCCGATTTCTGGGGATCGGTGCGCGTTCTTAATTTGCCCTGCGACGACCCGCATCGCGAGATCGACCTTGATGCCATGCTGGAGACGGAATTGCCGGAGGAAGCGCTGTACCTGTGCAGCAACCGCCTGAAGGTACTTAGCCATCCAACTCAGGGAGGGAAGAGCTACCAGGAGATGGAAGCGCACGGCCAAGTTTGGGTACAGGCTCGCGAGTTCTCGGCCCAATCCGACCATATGACGTACAACGAAGCGAAAGATCAAATCATCTTTACCGGCGAGGGCAACAACTTGGCGGTTCTGTCGAGGGTTCGCTTCAAGGGAGCGAACCCGGAAGTGATGCGTGGGCGAAAAATCACATACAAGCGCAGCACCGGCGAGGCAACGTCTGACGGCACCCAATCGCTCAACGGGGGAGGCTGAGGACACGACCAGCCCGCAGCGCCAGCAAGGGAACCCTTGCTGGCGCTGCGGGCTGATCAAAATGTTAGAGCCTCATTCTTTTTTGTCCGCAGGCAACTCAATGACTTCGACCTTGCGATACTTGACCACGGTGCCCGGATCGTGTCCCTGCAAGGCGAAGTGACCCTTCTTGTAGGCATTTTTCTTGTCTACGAAATCCACTGTCGTCTTGCCGTTCACCTTGATGACGATGTGATTGCCCTGCGCGATCACTTCTTGCGTGAACCACTCGTCGGGTTTGACCAGCCTTTCCATGATAAGAATCTTCTCGCGATCCGCCTTCGTTACCCCTGGGAATGACGGATAGAGGCTGCCGGTGCGAATAGGATCGCCATGCGTGCTGTTGATCTGAGCCTCGTAGCCCTGGGGAAAGTCTGGGGTGAACTTGGTGCGGAAATACTGGCCGCTGTTGCCGTGATCGTTAATTTTGGCTTCGACGCGATAGCGAAAATTCTCGAAATCGCCGCGCTCGGTGAAAAGATGGCTGTGCGGGCCGCTGCCGATGAGGATGCCGTCCTCGACGCGCCACAACGGCGCTTCCTTGCCCTTGTTCGCACCCTTTTTCATTACGCCGTTGTAGGCGACGACCTTGCCATCCTTCTTTTGGGCAAGAATGTCTCCGATATCGCCGGGGTTCGGCTTGGGAAACATCTTCCAGCCGGTCAGATCCTTGCCATTGAATAACGGCGTCCACTTGTCCGCGTCCACTTTCGTGTCTTCGGCGACGATCGGCGCGGCTACGAATGACAGCGCCGCCAGACCAGCCAGCAGCGCGGCGAAACTCAATAGATGTCGTACCATGTGCGAATGCTCCTTGGGTTTATACCAGCCCGGAGCGCCAGCGCCGGGTGAAGAACCCGTCGCTGGCGCTCCGGGCTGGTAATGTGGAAACTACTTTTTCTTTTCCTTGGGCAGCTCGCTCGCCTTGGGAGCGGCGGTTTGCAGATTGGGTTTCACTTCCGCCTCGACACGACCCAACGTCCACGCCAGCGCGCCGGGGAGCAGCGTCTGCATGATCTTGCTCTGCCACACGTCCTCACGATGCCCCATCGACGTATAAAAAACACGCCCCTTTTTGTGCATCCGCGCCCAGGTGGCCGGATATTTCGGCCGCTCGTAATCGAAATTCTTCATGCCCTCGGTATCCTGCACAAGAATGACATGCAGGTCCGGCGCGAAGTTCTTGAGCGAATACCATTCCTCGTTGATCTCGAAATCCTTCTGCCCCTTGATGCCGGGAAACGCATCATCGATGACACGCATCCACGCCTTCTGTTGCTGACCGTGACGAATGAACTCGCCGCCGACCATGGCAATATACGGATCGACCTTGTCGCGTTCCTGATTCTGCCATTGCCCGCCCTTGCTATGAAACGTGTCGCTGGCGCAATGACAGCCGACGAAGCCCTTGCCGCCGGCGACGGCTTCGAGCAGCGCCTTCTTGCCGGCGCGCGACATCGGCGGCGAACCGTCCTGACTCCGCTCGCTCGTCAGATCGCCCTGCGTCTCGAACAGGAAGCCGTCAAACTTCGGGAAACCTTCCGACTCGAAGACCCGGCCATCCTTCTCGCAGACGACCTCAATGTTATGCTTCTTGCCAAGCTCGGTGATAATCTGCTCGGCCAGCGACAATTTGCCGCCTTTGCGTTGGACGACGGAATGCTGAAAGCCAACCGAGCGCGTGTACATGAGCAAGCGCCGGCTTTTGGAGGCGTCGTCGGCCGTCCATCCCTGAGGAAGACGAGCGCTGCCCAGAAGCAGCGCGGCAAGTCCGGATCGTTGCAGCCATTGGCGTCGATTCATGGTGGTTCTCCTGCGTGCGGCGATGATGTTGGCCCGTGGGCCTGGAGGGATCGGCGTCAGTGTAAGAGAAGACGCCGGCGATTGCCAGGGGGTAAGCGCATCCGGAGCAGCGAAAATTCTTTCCCGCGTTCCCGTCAGCGGCACAACGAGTAAACTGAGGACATGGCCAGAGGATGAAGAATGTTGCGAATTCTGGGATCGGCGCGGCGCTTGTGCGACGGCTGGACACGGCGTGAGATGCTGCGCGCCGGCGGATTATCTCTGTTCGGACTGCCCTGGTCGAGCCTGCTGCACTTTCACGAGACGCAGGCGGCCGCCCCACCCGTAAACCGGCCGAGCAACTTCGGCAAGGCCAAAGCGTGTATCTTGCTTTACCTGTATGGGGCACCCAGCCAGCTGGAAACCTTCGACCTGAAGCCGGACGCGCCAACCGATGTCCGCAGCCAATTCAAACCGATCGCCACCAGCGTTCCCGGTCTGCACATCTGCGAACATCTGCCGCTCACCGCACGGCTGATGCACCACACCACGCTGGTGCGCTCCATGTCGCATCCTTACAACATCCACTCTGCCGCCTACACACTGACCGGCGTTCCGAAGACCGACATCCCGATGGAGCTAAACCCGCGCGACGGCCGGCACTGGCCGTTCTTCGGCTCGGTCCTCGATTATCTGCGTCCGCGCGACGCGAAACGGCCGAATATCCCGTGCAATGTCGCGTTGCCGTGGCGTTTCAGCACGCGCTCGGAGCCGTTTCGTCGCGGCGGACCTTACGGCGGTTTCCTTGGCACCGGCTACGATCCCGTCTGGGCTGAGTTTCACGGCGACGCCCCCAAGACCGATCCCTATCTCGGCATCACCCGGCAAGGTCAATTCCAGTTTGGCCTTCCCGGTCCCACCGTGGATCTGGACCGTCTCACGCGCCGCCGTTCGCTCTTGCAGCAGCTTGAAGACCGCCGCCCTGAATTGGAGGACGCGGCGCAGCGCGGCTACGATCGCCACCAAAATCAGGTTTTCAACTTGCTCGCCTCGCCGCGCTTCCGGCGTGCGCTCGACCTCTCCGCCGAGCCGGTGGCGCTGCGCGAGCGTTACGGCCTGACGCTGTTCGGCCAGGGCACGCTGGCGGCGCGACGGCTCATCGAGCATGGCGTCCAGCTGGTGACGGTAATCTGGGATGAGTACAAGGAAGCCAACAGCGCCTGGGATACGCATGTTCGCCAGCACACTCGGCTGAAGGATGAGCTATTGCCTGGCTTCGACCGTGCCTACAGCGCCCTGCTGACCGACTTGCACGATCGCGGCTTGCTCGATGAGACGCTGGTTCTGTGCATGAGCGAACATGGCCGCACGCCGAAGTTGAACACGCAGCCGGGCGGCGGCCGCGAACATTGGTCGCAATCTTACTGCGGCCTATTCGCGGGCGGCGGCATCCGCAAGGGTGCCGTCCACGGTGCCTCCGACCGCATCGCCGCCTTCCCGAAGGAACACCCCGTCTCGCCGAAGGATGTGCTTTGCACGATCTATCACCTACTCGGCGTTGATCCACACCACACGCATCTGCGCGACCGCGAGGGCCGTCCGTTGCCGCTGGTGCCCGAGGGCGAAGTGCTGAATGGGTTGCTGGCGTGAGTGCGAGGATAGAATTACTCGTTGGTAACGAGCGTGACAGCGCCGGCGACGAGACAAGAACCCATCGCTGGCGCTTCGGGCTAGTTGGTTTCTGAATACGAATCGTTTACTTGCACGCCTTCAGAAACGCCACCAGATCCGCCAGTTCGCGCACCGTCAATTGTTGATCGAGTCCTGCCGGCATCACCGATACCTTGCTCGGCTGCACTTCCTCAATGTCATCGCGGGCGATGCGCACTTCCTGATTGACGCCCGTCGCCAGCAAGACCTCATCGGGTGCATCCTTGCGAATCAGTCCATTGTGGACCTTGCCGCTCTTCGTTGTCACCTGAACCGGCTCGTAGCTGCGCACGAAGCTGGCGCTGGGGAAGACAATCGATTCGAGCAAGTCGCGTTCATTGCGAATTTTGCCGATATGCGTCAGATCGGGACCGACGTTGCCGCCGAGATAGCCGATGGCGTGACACGAAGCACACGCGGCCTTGGTACCGTTGAACACGACCTGACCGCGACGCACATCGCCGTCTTTCAGCGACGACAGCAGTTGTTCCAGCCGCGTCCGTTGTTTGGCCGCGTCCACGTTCAGGACAGCGTACAGTTCCTCGGCCTGGCGCTGCACGGCGGGACTGTACTTCGCCAGACGCGGCTTGAGCGTCTCAACACGCAGACTCGATCGAGCGGGCGACGCCTTGAGGACGGCGACAAGCGTTTGCCCCACTTTCTCGTCCGTCGATTGAGCGAACGCATCGAGCAAGCGATTCACCTCCAGCGGCCCGGCGGTCTTCAACGATTCGGTCAATGTCACAAGTTGGCCCGCGTCGAGTTTCGCTTTCGCCAGCACTTCGGCGGCCGAAGTACGGACAATGACCGGCTGTTCTGAATCTAAATGAGATCGCAAAAATGCAAAAAGCGCTGGCTCCAGCTTCGCCAGTCCACCGGGTACGGCGGCGAGAGCGCTGAGGCGCATCTTTTCCGGCGCCTTCTCGTTCTTGCCGATCGTGAGCAGAATCGCGCTGAGCTTGGCGGCGTGCTTCGGCGCGATGCGCACGGCGCGAGCCGTGGCAATCGCCTCGGCGAGCAAATCGGAGTTATTGCCGCTCAGCGCGTTCATCAGGCCGGTGAGCCAGGTTTCCGGCACTTCTTTCAAGTTCGCACGGGCCATAGCGCGGAGAGCGATAAGATGGGCGTTGCGGCTGGCCGACGGATCGGCGAGACGTTCGGCAAGCAATTGCTGCACGGGTCCGCTATGAGCGAAGCGTGTCAAATGCCGCACCAATTCATCCTGCGCGGCCGGCATCAGTCTGTCCGCCGCAGTCAAACGATCGCGCAGAAAGCCGGTCACGGCAACAGCCCATTCCGAATGCCGGCCGGCGATCCACCAGGCCGTTTCTCTCGTCCGTGCCTCCTCCGAGGCGAGTTCAGCGGCGACGATCTCCGGCTTCAATCCGCCGCCGTCCATCTGATCGAGTGCGACCAGGGCCGCCCGCCGCGTGAGGTTTTTTTCGCCACGCTTGAGGCCGACGGCCGTTCCCGTGGCGTCGCCGATCTCAATGAGGGCATACGTCAACGAATGCTCCAGCGCACGATCGGCTAGGTTGCCGGCGGCGGCGAGCAGCGCCGGTACCGCCGACTTATCACCGAGACGACCGAGCGCCTCGGCGGCGGCGCGGCGATTGGAAAGAGACGGACTTTTGAGCAGCTTGACGAGCGCCGGCGCTGCCTCCCGGTCACGTCGAACGCTGATCGAATGAATCGCCGCCTGGCGCGTGGTTTCGTCTGCATCCGTCAAGGCTTGGCGCACGGCGGCGCGAGCATCAGCGCGATCGATGCGCGTCGCGGCCCATACCGCATTGCGTCGCGCCTCCGCCGATTGGCTCGAACGAATCACCGCCACGAGAGCCGGCACCGCCTTCGCGTCCTTGTTCGCCAGAACCTGCACGGCACGTCGCCGCACTGCCGGCCGCACATCACCGAGAAGTTTCGCCAATTCCGCCACCGTCATCCTCACCCATGCCAATTTCCTACCGCGTGGATCGTCGATACGCGGCACACCCTTGCGCTTAATGCGATAAATAGCCCCCATTATATCCGGCTTATGCAGCTGCGACGTCGGACAACACAGTTTGTACCAGCCGCCCGTATCGACCACGAGCAAACTGCCATCGGCGTCTTCATGTATGTCCGTTGGATGAAAGTCGAGATTGCTGGAGACGAGGAAATCCTCATCGCGCGTCGAAAAACTCGCTCCCACCGGTGTCAACACATGCCGCGTGATCTTGTGCATGTTGAACGAACATGCGAACAGATTATCTTGATATTCCGGGCCGAAAACGCGCGATTCATAGCGTGTCAATCCGCACGGAGCGGCCGCACCAAGATGCGTCAACACCGGCATTAACGCCGGACTGGTCCATTTATGAGCGGGATCGTAAATGACATTATGATCCTTGCCGTAGATACCACCATAGACGGCGTGGATCAAACCGTCGCGCCGGCCGCCGCCGGGATGTTGAAAGAATGTCGTGGTGAAGATGCGTTCGCCGCCCGGCGTGAAGGCGACATCGACGGGATTATCCATGCCGCCGGTCATCACCGGCTCAATCCCCGAACCATCGGGCCGGCAACGAAATATATGCGACGCTCGCGTCACGAACGGCGGCTTGCCCGGGCGTTCGTACGTCTGCTTGGCGAACGCTCCCTTGCACCAATAAATCCACCCATCGAGTCCGAGATAGGGGCCATGCAAATCGTTGGCACAGCCGGTCAGCGTCTTGCCCTTGAACCACTCGATGCGTTGATCGGCCACACCATCGCCATCGGTATCCGTCAGTTTCCAAATACTCGGCGGTGCCGACACGTACAGCGATCCCGCGAACCACATGCAGCCCTCGGGAAACATCATCTTGTCGGCGAATACCGTGCGCTTGTCGAATTTGCCGTCACCATTGGTATCTTCCAAGCGAAGAATGCGATGCGGCTTCTTGACCACCTGCACCGCCACCGGCTCATTGGAACCAGACGAATCGGCGACATAGAGGCGGCCTTCTTCGTCGAAGTCGGCGACAATGGGCCGATCAACCAGCGGCGGACCAGCCGCTAATTCGATGTCGAAATCGGCCGGCAGCGTGAACGTGTGGCCATTCAGCGTGACCTGATGCGTCTTGACGGTTTGCGGTCCCGCGCCCGGAATCCAGGCAACGGCGACGATCCCAACGACGGCGGCCAGGGCCAAGCGTTTCATGCCGGTTTCTCCTCAAAGATGATGCATCGAATGGGCGCGTCTATGCTACCGTCTGGCGCGGAGAGTTGCCACCGTTCGCGGCAAAGAAACATGAGGCAGGAATGGCAAAACGAAATTCGGCTCTTACAACAAGGCGAACGACGATCTGGAGATCACGGTAGAGTTTCGCGCGAAGGTTGAATGCAGCGGTCAGAATCTCACCGATTGCCGCAACGCCTGGAAATCCCTGCCGCCACTGCAACCGGCCCCCGATCTTGAGCAGGCGAAGACGGGTCAGGCTTGACCTTGACTAACCCCGGCCGGCGGCACGTAGACCCAAGTTTGGTCGGTATCGGCATCAATCACCGCATACCCGAAGTCGGTTAACTGGTTTCTGCTAAGCCCGGTCAGCAAAGGGACGATCTCCGCGACCAAGTCACTCAAACTCCCCTGCGTTTTCAAGAAATCGTTCCAGGTTTGTGTATCAATGAAAGTATTCGTAACCCCCGGTGTTGCGTCCGGTAGGGCTTCCTGGATCATGGCTAGGCTCAGGGGATGCAAGGCCAACATCAAACCATCCGACCGCCGAGCCAGTTGGAACAAGACGGGGCCAAAGGGACCGTTTGACGGAGGGGCAACCGTTGACTCGACACGCCAACCGTTCTCTCCTGTTTGCTCGGTAAGTTCATCAGCGAACTGCTGGGCCTCCTCCTGGGTGTTCCACATGTATACCCAGCGCCGCCCTGGATTCTCCGGATCCGGCACTCGCGGAAGGTTGCCGAGATTCTTCCCTTGCTGGCGTAGTAGGCGAGTGTACGCCTCAAACTCTGCGTCTTTCGTTCCCGCTGGTCGGGTAACGGTGAATCCCATGAGCGTCTCCATTCGATTTCGACAGGAGCGATTATACTACAGGCCAACGACGTTGCGAAAGGTTGCACTCTTGCACATCATCCTTTCGAGGAAGGCATGAACGGGACCGGATTCAGGCAGCCGGTCCCTCCAGCAATCCTTTAAGAACGCCGGGAAAAGCGTCCCACGTCGTCTGATAGGTCGCTTCCAACGGTGCCGGGATATAGAACCCCGGTTCCAGAAACAACGGCATCTCCGGCAGGGTATCGCCGACCGCAACCAAATCGACATAGGCCACTACTTCCGGTCCCGTGTCGTAGGCCGCCAACACGAGCGGCTTGTCCGGCGGCAACTCGAAGTCTTCTTCCTGAAACTCGTCCCAGATGACCTTGTGAATGCCCCACGGATCGCGCGGGCCGGGCGGGAAAAGATCGATCACCAACAAATGAACCTTCTGACGTAACAGGTCCGTTGCCTTCTCCACGAACGCGCGCAACTCGGCGCGGCTCGCCTTGTTGCCGGGCGAGACGATCTCGATCACGGCGACAATGTCACCATGTCGATGCCGAACGGTGATGCGATTAGACTTGTTGGCGTAGATGTCCGACTCGGCTTTTTTGATGTATCGTGTTTGCGGAGGGGTGATCGCTGCGGAAACAAGGTCAGCGCCGTTGCCAACAGGCTCAACCGATGACGATAAACAAATCTCAAGGAAATCCACAAGAGGACTTTTGATAGGCTTCTCGGCAAGGGCGAAATAGCTAGTGTCAGTCGGAAATTGGCCTCTTTTCCCGAGTGCCACCCTGTCCTGACAACCAGTGACATGTCCTTGTCCATTCCCAACGGCCCTCTGCTCCCCAATTCTGCTCACCCTCTCG
>Ga0134126_10001862_pt1 | contig 26780 bp, 20 predicted proteins | sample KB31752_FD_96881 | JGI IMG/M metagenome (GOLD analysis project Ga0134126, IMG submission 96881) | Terrestrial soil microbial communities with excess Nitrogen fertilizer from Kellogg Biological Station, Michigan, USA - KB3-175-2 | ecosystem: Environmental > Terrestrial > Soil > Unclassified ... | reverse complement strand
GCTTTCGACGTATGTTCGTCCGGCGGAAGACATCGAGAACAAGGTTAGCGGTTTGTACAGCAAGATCAGCAATCCGGTGCTGACCAATCTAAAGCTGTCGGCGACCAATGACATCAAGTTCAGCGAGGTTTATCCGGCGGAATTGCCCGATCTCTTCCACGGTGGTCAACTCGTTGTTTTGGGTCGCTTTTCGGGCAAGGGTCCGGCGGCGATCAAATTAACGGGGCAGGTGGGCAAAGAGACGAAAGAGTTCGTCTATGAGTTGACGTTCCCGGCCAAGACCAATGATGACCGTGAGTTTGTCGAGCATTTATGGGCGCGTCGCAAGGTCGCTTACATGCTCGATCAGATTCGCGCCAATGGTGAAAAGAAGGAACTGGTGCAGGAAGTGATCGCGCTGGCCAAGAAGTATGGTATTACCACCCCCTACACCAGTTATCTCATCGTGCCGGATTCGGTGATGCCGGTCGCCGGGGCAGGGCAGGGGGGGCATGGCAGGCCGTTCCTTGATGGTCGAAAAGCACCGGCTGGTTTGGCGCCCCGGACGCCGACTTCGGCTCCCTTGCCCGTGGTCGAATTCGCCAAAGAGAACCAAGCGAAGCCCGGCGATCTCGCCGTCAATCGCGGCGCTCGTGCGGATAAAGATTTGGCCAAAGGAGAGGCCAAGGATGCGGAGGGCAAGGCACGCGAAGCAGCCCGCGATAAAAAGCAAGCCTACGATCGCGCTCGCGAACTGCTTCAGCGCAGGGCCATTGATGGCGTACAGGCCGGCAAACTCGGCGTCGATCTGTCCTGCCAGATGCAGAACTTGCGCAACCAGACGCGCCTGGATCAGACTGCTCTGCGCAATGTCTATGGCCGCAATTGTCTGGAGATCGGCGGCGTGTGGATCGATGAGGGCTTCGATGCCAAGATGCCGACGCTGGTTGTCAAGGCGCAGAGCGATGCGTATTTCAAGCTGCTCGAACAGCAGCCCAAGCTCCGCTCGGTCTTCAAGCTCGGCAATCACCTTGTCTGGGTCGCCCCCAACGGCACGGCCCTGGTGATTGATACGGCCAACGGCAAAGACAAGTTGAGCGATGAAGAGATTAGCAAGCTGTTCGTCGTCAAGAAATAGGATCGAGGCAAATCTGCCCCGCTCTCCGAAGGCGAGGCCTTGATCTTTTCCCCCACGCCGGCGCGCCCAACCGGCGTGGGGTTCTTTTTTTACGGATGCAATCTTGCGAAGATGTAATCGTCGTTTGATTGACGAACTCTTCCTCACGGACTTATCCTAACAATTGCTCTGATGGTAATATTCGCAGCCGTTCCCCTCGACCAGGAACGTCGCTGCTCCCTCTCCCGGAGAGGCTCTGCCATCCCATCCCAGACGCTTCCTCGATCAACGGCGATCGGCTATTCCCAGGGTGCGCGCGTGATCGAACAACGCAATGGCGGGTCGAGCCATAAAGACAGTAAACATCTCAAAAGTACGCATAAGGTATTGTGCGCGGTCGATCGGTTATGGTCCGAAGACCTCCGCCGATTCCTGACCTGCCTGCATCTGAAGTCGTATCAGATTGAAGACGTGATTCAGGGCGTGTGGCTGACGTTCCTTGAGAAGCCGCCGGCTTTCGCGCGCGGAGATGATATTCTGCTTGAACGTCTCCGTCCCTGGCTTTTCCGAGTGGCTCGAAATCTGGCTTTAGGTTTGATCCGCTCTCGCAACGCCCACCCAACCCACGCGCTGGATGCTCTGCCGGCAGAACCGAGAGACCGGCACCAAGAAGAATCGACGGACTGGCACGAAGTACGGCGACAATCCGAACGGATCGATCGATGGATGGAGGAGGTACTGCGAGAAAACGCTCCGCGCGCCTATCGATTGCTGTGTGGTTGTCGCGATGGGGAGACAATCGAACAACTCATGGCCGCGTTGGGATGCAGCGCGGATGCGATCCATGCCCTCCTGCGGCGGGTGCGCGCGAAGTATCGCGTGTGGTCAACCCGTCAGGGAGAGGACGAGGCGGACAACTGATGATCGCTGTTGAGGGATTATGGCGAGAAAAATAAATCCACAAAAAGCGCGACGGTTTTGACGAATTTTACGTTTATTATTATAGAGGGAAGAATAACGCGGATTGGCAGATCGCGGTGAATCATCCGCCGTGATACGGTCGGTCCACACGATCGATGGCCCTTGCGAGGGAACTGCCATGCGTGGATTGCTGGCCGTATTATGTCGCCTTCCATGCTTGTTCCGTCGCTCCTCTCCCTGCAGAACCATCGTCTTGCTCGAAGCCGACGAGCATTCGTCTCGGACCTTCGGATCGCCGTCGTTTGTTTGGACCGATAGCAAGATTGAGGATGTCTTTGCGCCGTCGCTGTGCGGTACGCTCTGGCTGGACTCGTTGGGAGCAATGCCAGTCAAGAGGATACCGATTCTTCAAGAGGTTGTATTATCGCAACCGGGTGTTTCCGAAGTACAAACGGACAATGCGCCAACATTGGACGTATGGTGCTATTGCATCTAAAGACTCAAACGTGAGGATGCCATGTTGCAAATACGATGCTTCGGTCTGCGGAAGTTGGTCGATCTTCTCGCCGGCGTGATGCTGCTGGGCTTCGCCGCGAGCGTCAGCGCCGATCCAAAGCCGCTGACGAAGGAGGAACAGGCCAAGGTTGATAAGGCTATTGAGCGTGGAATACGCTTCCTTAAGCGAGCGCAGCGCCCTTCTGGAGCGTTTCCGCGTGAAGTTACAGGCATCTCAAGTAAGCATTTCCCCTTCGTTGTGGGGCAAACCGTTCTCCCGGCTTTGGCTTTGCTGGAATGTGGAGTCGCTCCCGATGATCCGTGTGTCCAAAAAACCGCTTTGCTGCTGCGCAAGCATGCGAGCAAGTTGGAAAGTACCTACGAATTGTCGCTCGTTCTAATGTTCTTGGACCGCCTCGGTGAACGCCAGGATGAAGAGACCATCCGATCTCTTGCACTCCGATTGGTGGCAGGACAGTGCTACACAGGCGGATGGAGCTATCGCTGTCCGCATCTAACGACCGAGCAGGAGGCAGATTTGCTAAAGGCATTGCGCGCCTTGCAGAAGAACTTGGGCGCGGTTAGGCCAGCGCCGCGTGAAGGCGCGAAACAGGGCGAAGCAAAGGCCGCGCCGGAGGTTCCCGCATCCCTCGCGAAACTGGCCGTCTTCCAGAATCCAAGCAATCTCTTCGTTCGTGAAGAGGTAGCATCAAGTAGAGTGGACCGTCCTGTGTTCTTTGCTGGGGGTACGGATAATTCCAACACACAGTTCGCGACATTAGCTTTGTGGGCCGCTCGGCGGCACGATCTTCCTCTCATCCCCACGTTCCGTCTGATCGTTCGACGTTTCGAGTGTTCGCAGAGCGCGGATGGCACTTGGTCCTATGCCTACCGATTTGGCGGAGCGATACGGCAAACTCTTCCAGCGACAAACACGGGTGCCGGATTGCTGGGGCTGGCCATCGGTTGTGCTGAAATTCCAACGGAGAAGAACGAACAAACACGACGCGAGAAACAGATCGTCTACGGCTTGGCGGTTTTGTCTGGTGTGATAGGTGATCCCACCGAACTACTCGTACTCCGAAAATATGAAGAACCCAATTACTATCTCCTTTGGACGATCGAACGAGTTGCTGCCTTATACAAATTGCAAGAAGTTGGGAGACAAGATTGGTATCGGTGGGGCGCGGCTGTCTTACTCACCAACCAGCGCGCCAACGGCGAGTGGCCGCGCGTTCACACCGGCGTTGATGTGACGCATTCAGGGAGTTTTAGTAGCAGTTTGAATACGACTTTCGCTTTGCTGTTCTTGAAACGGTCCAATCTGACGAAGGATCTGACCGCGAAGTTACCCCTCAAACCGGAAGAGTTGAACAAGGGCATTATGGCCTTGAGCAATGGCTCCGCATTAAAGAACGCTTCCTCCTCCAACTCGTCGAGTACGAAACAACGATCCGCTACGTCTCCGCCGTAACCTACCGTTTGGCCCGTCTTCAGTCTGCGGATGTTTGCGTGCGGGCGAACCAAGGGTGGGGTCGTGTCTTTTAAAAAGATAAAAAAGGCCTTTTGCGTCTCTTTTCGTTCCCAAAACAAGGAGAATCTCATGTGGAACCGTGAAACGTGGAACAAAATTCTGGGCTGGATGCGGAAAGTCCGGATGGCTCCTCAACTGCATCGGTGTATCGTCCATTACGCCAAGCCCGAATTGGAGTGGTTGGACCAACGCATCGTGCCCACGAACGTGGCCTGCACGTTTACCGGCGCAGTGGGTAGTGCTTGGAGCAATCCCTTGAATTGGGCAGGTGCGATGCCCGATGACACGGGCACGGATACAGCGGCCATCAATCCAGGAGCCGCCTGCGTACTGGATCAAGCGGACGAAGTTAAAATCGCTGGCTTGACCGTAAACGGCTCCTTAACCACCAAGTCTGACATAACTATCCTGCCCGACGGCACTCTCCCCGGCGGTACCGGCACCACCTCCGTCAGTTCAACAGGCTTGTTGACCGTGGCTACTCCGGATCTGCCCAACACCAGTTCCACCCTGGAAACGACTACGCTAAACACCGCTGCCAACAGCGCAACCAACTTGTCCATCGGCGACGGTGCTACCGTCGAGATCGATAACGCCGGCACCCTCAGCGGTACCACCTCCATCACCGGCCTGCTCGACGCCAAAAACATCGACGCTTTCAGTGGTGCTATCGTGGCTCTCAATGGACCCGGCAGCGTCGGTGGCGCCGGCCAGATGGAGGCCGGCATCAAAGCCAGCATCAACATCAACGGCCTGTGTACCATTCTGACCGGCGATCCCGTCGGCAGCGCCCTCAAGGACGGCGATTTCTTCGTCAACGGCGAACTGGACATCGACACCGACCTCAATCCCGACGGCCATATCACCCTCAATCCGGGTGGAACCATCGGCGGCACCGGCGATCTCAGCGTGGTTGCCGAATTTACCTTCCTGGGCGGCACGCTCGGTCCCGCAGGCGGAACCACCATCGAATCCTCCGGCGATTTCAAAACGGACGGTGGCGGCACCAAGACCCTGGCCAACGACCTCACCAATATGAGCGCCTTCACCGACCTCAACGGCACCGGCACTCTGTCCATCGCATCGGGCGTCACCTACCTTAATGCGGCGGGAACCACGGAAGTGGAATTACCATCCATCAGCGGCGCTGGCACCTTCAACAACGATGCCAACGGCACCCTGACCATCAAGACGCCCACCACGACGACGACCACGATCAGTTCCCTCTTCGCCAACACCGGCACTCTCCAGACCGAAGGCGGCGAGTTGGCCCTGGTCTCGGGTTCCGGGATGGACACGCTGGATGGCACGCTGTCCCTGGGCGACGACCTGACGCTGACTGGTGCCCTCTCGTCGCCAACCGGATTAATCCTCAACGCCGGGCTGGGACATTTGAAAATCGGCGACGATATCCATTATGTCACCGGCAGTCTGGATCTGAGCGGCGGCGGCGTACTCGATGGCAACGTGGATCTGACCGGCTTCGGTACGCTGACGAGCGGCGACACGGTGTACAACAACGGCAAGCTGACGGTAGACCTCGGCAGTACGTCGAGCTTGGCCGCTTATCAGCAGAGTTCGACGGCAACGCTCACGGTGCAGGCGGATGCGTTGGGGCCTTATTCGGCCATCCTCAAAGTCATCGGCAATGCGCAATTGTCGGGCACGCTGGATATGGATTTCGGCGGCGATCAACCGGCGTCGGGCAGTTCCTTCACGGTGCTGACGGCGGGATCGATTGGCGCGCACTTCGACTCGACGCCCCCCGACATGACGACGCAATACGGACCCACCAGCGTAACCGTCACCCAGAATTGAACCTACTATCACTCCGATATTCGGGGCGAGCGGGGGTGACTCCTCGCTCGTCGGATTGCTCCGCCACCGACCAGCGCGCGAAGCCGCGAGGCCCGGCAAATTAGCGCCGGTCCTTGACACTTTCCCCGTCGCATAATACCCCAATAACTCCATACACCGTCGCTACCTTCCTCATTGCAGGAGTAGAGTGTCATGATTGAGAACCGCCGTCGTTTTCTCCAGACCGCCGCCGCAACGCTCGGACTATCCGCCTTGCCGAATTTTTTGTCGGCCGAGGAGAAGAAGGAGGATGCGTTCGGCGGATTCAAATTCGGCGCGCAGAGCTACACCTTCCGCGAGTTCAATACCGAGCAAACCCTCAAACGCATGCAGGATCTCGGCCTGCACTACGTCGAATTCTTCAATAAGCATGCGCCCCTCAACAGCTCGCCCGCGCAGATCAAGGCATTGCTGAAGCTCTGCAAGGAATATCAGATTACGCCGCTGGCTTGGGGCGTACAGCACTTCACGAAAAACACTGACGCGAATCGCAAGGTTTTCGAGTTCGGCAAAGCGCTCGGCATCGAGATGTTCAGTGCCAGTCCCGATAAGGATTCTTTCGACAGCCTCGATAAACTGTGCGAGGAATACAAGATCAACATCGGTATCCACCCTCACGGCCCCGTCGGCAAGAACAAGCTCGATCAATGGTATTCGGCGGAGATCATTCTCCAGGCCGTCAAGGATCATTCTCCGCGTATCGGCTCGTGCCTGGATACCGGCCACCTTATCCGGGCCGCTCAACTCGGGAAGAAGCTCGATCCGGCCGAGCAAATCCGTATCATGGGCGCGTGCAATTTCGGTGTTCATCTCAAGGACCACGACAACAAAGCGCACGAAGACGTCATTTTCGGCAAGGGCGTACTCGATGTGCCGGGTGTCCTCAAGGCGCTGCGGGAAGTCAAGTTTCACGGTATGATTAGCATTGAGTACGAAGCCCATCCGAAAGACCCTTCGGCGGATGTGCGGGCGTGTGTCGAGGTTGTGCGCGAAGCGGCCAAGAAACGCGGTTGAGTCGAGCAACTCGGAAAGTTGTCTCGAACCGACTTCGCCCTCGGTTGCCCTGTGACAACCGGGGGCGAAGTCGGTTCGGCACACGGTAGGCTGGCACTTCGTTAGGACGAAGCGCCAGCCTACCATGAATTCGGCACAATCCTCTATAAATAGTTGAAGAAGTGATCCATCCTCCCTGTGTGCCTGCCTGGAGGTTGTCGGTGGATGGACGCGGAACAGGGAGCGTGCCTGGACCGCTTTTTTCCGTCAGATGAATGAGACGAGCATGACACCCGAACAGATCGCGGACCTGCGCCGACAAAAATATAACGCCACCGTGGCAAGGATGGTCAAAGTCCATAGCGACCTGCTCATCATGCGCGTCCGTCCGGACAATAGACTTCACCCGCACAAACCGGGTCAGTATGCCGCCCTCGGCCTGGGCTACTGGGAGCCGCGTTTCCCCGGTAGCGCCGAAGAGAACCTTCAGCCGGCCGACCTGGCGAAACTGGCCCGCCGTTCGTACTCGATCAGTTGCTCCGTACTCGATGAGGAAGGACAACTACTGGATCGCCGTGATGCGAACTGGCTTGAGTTCTACATCGTGTTGGTGCGCGAGAGCGAAAAAGCTGTTCCACCAGCTCTCACACCGCGCTTGTTTCTTCTGCAAGAGGGCGATCGGTTGTTCATGGGTGAGAAGATTTCCGGCAACTTCACTCTCGACCCGGTGCAGCCGGACGATGCGGTCGTCTTCCTGGCCACTGGGACCGGCGAGGCGCCTCACAATTATTTATTGTGGGAACTGTTGTGCCGTGAACATCGCGGCCCTATTCTCTCCGCCTGCTGTGTACGCTATCGAAGAGACCTCGGTTATCTATCCATCCAGAATGAACTGATGCGCCGCTATCCGCATTACAAATATCTTCCCCTAACCACGCGCGAAGCGGAGAGCAAGGACCACAAAGTTTATATTCAGGATCTTATTACAAGCGGCGAATTGGAGGAACGACTCGGTCAAGGATTGGATCCGAAACGAACGCATGTTTTTTTGTGCGGCAATCCCAAGATGATCGGCGTACCCGAGAAAAACAGGGAGACCGGCGAACGCGTCTTTCCGCAGACGCTCGGCGTCATCGAAATCTTGGAGAAACGCGGCTTCCGAACGGATCAGCCGAGTCTTAAAATCAAAGGTAATCTTCATTACGAGGAATACTGGTAATCCGTCCGCTGTCCGCTATCCGCCATCCGCCATCCGCAGTCCGCTGACCAGAATCAACGAACCAAATTCGTCCGTGGTTCTGGCGGAGAGCGGAGAGCGGAGAGCGGAGAGCGGACAGCGGACAGCGGACAGCGGAGAGGAGGCGGACGTGTCAGACGAATCGATTGATGGATACCGTCTACTCAGGCACATGGTCACGGGTCAGGCCAGCCAGGTCTGGGAAGTGGTGGAAGGCAACAGTGGACGACATTTCGCCATGAAACTGCTGCTTCCCGAAAAGGCCCGTGACTCGCAATACCGTCAATTTTTGTTTCATGAGGCGGATGTCGGCAGAGAACTTGCTCATCCCAATATCATCCGCATCGTCAAGGTGAATCGCGGCGCGGACAATCCTTGTTTCGTGATGGAGTATTTTCCGGCCGGCAATCTGAAGGTGCGCATCGCGCGTAAGGAACATGATTTTCTCCGCGAGAAGGGACAAGACATCCTCAAGCAGGCCGCGACGGGTCTGGCCTACATGAATGCCAAGGGCTGGGTGCATCGCGACGTGAAACCGGACAACATTTTAGTGGCCAGCAGTGGAGACGTTCGGCTCATCGATTTCGCGTTGGCCCAGCGCGTTCCGACTGGGCTATCCAAGTTCTTTTGGCGAAAGAGCAAGCCGCAAGGTACACGCAGTTATATGTCCCCCGAGCAGATTCGTGGGCTACCGTTGGATGGGCGTGCCGATATCTACAGTTTTGGGGCGACCTGTTATGAGATGGTGGCCGGGCGGCCGCCGTTCCGCGGATCGAGTTCACAAGACCTGCTGACCAAGCACATTATCGAGAAACCCATGTCGCCTCGGACTTATAATGAGGAGGTGACGGAGGAGTTCGCCAAGTTCATTCTGCGCATGCTGGCCAAGAAAAAAGAGGACCGTCCACGGGATTTTCACGAGGTTCTCATGCAGATGCGCAGCATGCGTCTGTTCGGTCCGAAGAAGGAGTGAGCCAGTCAAGCGGCTCGGTTGTGTACAGTAGTAGGGCAGGGGAGTTGGGCATCGACAACTACCCCTTGTCCACGGCGAAGGGCGATCGAACATCCCACGAGTAAGAGCAGCGTCTGCCATGTGACGACGCCGTACCACAGGCTCAGCGTATACAATCTCTCGCCGAGGGGATCTTTGTTACAGATGATCCCCAGGAAAATGGCTCCTAGCAACACGGACCCCAATAACCGACTGCGTGAGGTCCAAGCCGCTCGCGCCAGACAAAAACCCGGAATTATAAGTGTCCCGAAATGAGCCTTGCTGGACATCGGCGAGAGCAGCAACATGAGCAACAGAACGATGCCACACTCCAAAGCCTGTCGCCGCGGGGCCGCTTCCGCCGCGATCTTCCGAAAGGGCCGGCCGCAATTCCACAGGACGCCGAAAAGGAGCACGAGTTGGAAGCCGTAGACGCAGGCGCGGAGGAAGTGGGGGGGCGTGCGCGGCTCGCAATCCTGGATGGTGCAATCGGTCGGCGTCCACGTCCAGGAAGTCACGCACCAGCGCCGGCCAACTCCGGCGAGCGATTGATTGTAGACGGCGTCGCTGCGCCACTCGCCGACGTAGCGATCCGCATGGGTGAGCGGTTTGAGAAATCGACAGGCGTAATCGGTCAACCAGGGCCGACCCGCCGGGGCGGTACTGACGAGATCGGGCAGCAGGTTGACGCCCAGGGCCACGATCAACAGCCACGCTGCCGCCAGCGGCCGTCCGCGCCACAATAGATACGGTGCCCACAGCAATGCGGTACACTTACACGCTGCCGCCAGGCCCAGCGAGGTCGCGGCAAGGAGCGGTCGGCCACGCACCAGGAGGAGACATCCGCCGGCGAGCGCCGCCCCAATGACGATGTCGGTTTGCTGATGCGCCAGACAATTCTGGAGATAAAAGAGACCGCATATTCCGCCTAATAGCGCGACGAGATGTTCGCCCTTATTCTCCGCTGTGTTTCCTTCCAGTTGACCGCCTCCCGTCAAACGCCAACTCCAGCGCAGCATAGCGATCAGACAGATCCCATTGACGAGCAACCAGGCCAGCCGCGCCAGCGGCGGAGACAAGGACAGAAAGGGCAGGGCGGTCCAGGCCATGAAGGGTGGATAGAGGTAACCTCCCTCCGGTCGATACATGTCCTCGCCGTTCCACAAATGAGCCGCTGCCGGCAGATACACCTGATTCCATTCCGACTGATGACGCCGGCATAAGACAAAGGCCAGGACGATCAGCGTCACGGACCCCGCCACGGTATACGGATGGGTCTTGAGCCAGCCGCAGAGATGACTTACCCTTGAGGGTGAGGACGAGTTCATCGAACGACTCCGATCCGTTTTCAGTGTTCAGTTATCAGTTCCTGATTCACTGAACACTGAAAACTGAACACTGAAAACTGAACACTGAACACTGAGTCGATAGCATGATTTGGCCGCAAGCGACAAGATCAGTTGGCCCACCCCCCCTCTCTTCGGTATCCTGTACTCCGCATGCTGTTGCATGTTTTTTGCCGAGGGTCGAGGGAGCGAACCATGCCTCCACGCAATCGTTTACCGTTCGAGTCGGACATCTATGAATTGGAGGATCTGCTGGAGCGTCTGGAAGCCGGCGCCAACGGACAACTCGGCAGCAGCGAAGAGATTCGCCGCATTCGTCGTGAACTGGTCAACCTCAAACGCAAAATCTACAGCAACTTGACTCCCTGGCAAACCGTTCTGGTTTCGCGGCACACCGATCGGCCGCAGACGATGGATTACGTCGATCTCATCTTCGAGGAATTTGTCGAATTGCACGGCGATCGGGCCATCGGCGACGATCGCGCTCTGCGTTGTGGCTTCGCGCGCTTGGGCGATTTCCGCGTCATGCTCATGGGCCATCAAAAGGGGCACACGCTCCAGCAGCGTACGGAGTGTTTCTACGGCTGCGCTCACCCGGAAGGGTATCGCAAAGCACTCAAGAATATGCGTCTGGCCGCCAAGTTTCGTTTGCCGATTATTTGCCTGATTGACACGCCCGGCGCGTTCCCCGGCATCGGCGCGGAGGAACGCGGACAGGCTCAACTCATTGCCACGAACCTTTTGGAAATGTCGCGTTTGGGAACGCCCATCATCTGCGTGGTGATTGGCGAAGGCGGTTCGGGCGGTGCTCTGGGCATTGGCATCGGCGATCGCGTCAGCCTGTTGGAACACGCCTATTATTCAGTCATCAGCCCCGAGGGTTGCGCGGGCATTTTATGGAAAGTGGCCACTGAAACGACCAAACCGCTCGCTGCGGAGGCACTGCGATTGACAGGGCGCGACCTGAAGCGGTTCGGTGTCATTGATGACATTATCCCGGAACCGCTTGGCGGCGCGCACCGCGATCATCGAGAGATGGCCAACACGTTGAAGTCGCACTTGCTCCGCTATCTCCGCGAGCTTCGGCCGCTGGCGGTGGAGGATTTGCTCGAAGGCCGCTACCAGAAATTCCGCAAAATGGGTTTCTTTCTCGCCGGTCCCGACGTGAATGGAGCCGTGGGCGGAGCATCGTAAGACAGTGTTCAGTGTTCAGTGTTCAGTCGCTCTTAACTGAACACTGAACACTGAACACTGAACACTGAACACTGTTCGCTGATTTGGCTGGAATGCGATAGATAAGGAATGTCGTTGTCCGGTCCACCGGCGTCAAATGCTGGAGTGATCGCGTCAACTCCTGCAAGTCCGGATAATCTTTGCTCACACTGCCGTACAGGATTGAGGTGGCGACCGCAAGGATGCCGCCCTGCGCGCGCTCGGGTAGACCCTCCGGCCCCAGCTGCAAGGCTCCCACGGTCAACGGTTGCATGGGTAATTGTCTGAGGCTTGTATCGGTGCCGTAATAGAGAACATGCAGGTCGCGCACCTGATGCGCGTCCTGCCATTGGGCCAATTCTTTCAATCCTTGGCCCCAATCGTAATTGGAATCGCTGAGGCAGCGATAGCCGTTGCTCGTTCCACCCCAAAGTTCATTGGTGTAACACAACGCATGAGGCCAGACTGATAGCGATGCCCAGAGCAGCCAACCTGCACTCAGAAGACAACTCGTCGTCAGCAGCGGTCGCAGCCGACTCTCTGCCAGTTGTTGGCGCGCGGTCACGAGCGCGGCTGCCAGTCCGACGACGGCGAGGCTGACCAACGGCAACAGGAGACGGATGCCGGTTTGGACTCGGCAGACCAAACTGAACATCAGCAGGGCAAGGGCCGCGATACAGGCCCAGTTCCGCAGCGCTCGGCGGCAAATGGCCGCGAGCAAAAGCGGCAGAACCAACAGGGGCAACGGCGATTTGATGCTGATGGCCAGTGGGAAATAATACCAAATGGCCCGTCTCTCAACGTGATCGAGCAGAAAAACCCCGTGTCCTTGCACGTTATGGCGCATTTGTCGAACCAGGGCGACGCCGGCGTTGCTGAAAATGCGCAGATGCTCGGCGAACCACACCATAACGGAACTCGCCGGACCCTCCGGCAGCTGACGTGCCCAGGCCACGAAGGAGGGGGAAACGAGCCAATCTGAACCGCAATAGCAGAACACCCCGATCCCCGCGAGTGTATAGATTTGGAGCAGATCGCGCCGAAAGGGACGCTGGACGAGAGCGACCAGCGCGGCCCGAAGTCGCGGCCACCAATCCTCTGTCTCGGCCGTGGTCGTCAGCCGATATTCGAGTTCGACCATGCTGAGGCCGATCACTCCAAACACGAGACCAGACGCCTTGCTCAGCACAGCGAGGGCAAACCAGATAGCGGGCACAAGGACGCGGCTCAACCACGGTCCATCCCTTCCTGCTCGGAAGTGAACCAGCAAGGCGAGCAAACAAGCGGAGACGGCGATATCGGTCGTCGCCAGTCCGGTATGAGCGAGCAGGTTCGGTTCGCAGGCCAGGAGCGCGACGGCCAACCGCCCGCCCCACATTCCCGCCATCTGTCGCCCCGCACGCCATCCGTAGAGCAGCAACAGCCACCAAAAGGGCAGCGTCCCCATTCGCGCCACAGGCAGCAAGCGATCGAGGTCGCGCACGGGATCGAACGTCTCACCGCGCCAACACTCCCAGAGATGAATCGGGAGCGTCTGGACGTGTGGAGGCAGGGGCATGGTTCCGAGGTCGAGCAAGCGCTTGGAACTACCGGTGTGCCAGCTCTCTAGGCCGCAGTTGATGTAGGTCGGCTCATCGAAGGTCGCGCTGAGGCGCGCGGCCGCCACGACGCAGGAAACCGAACTGGCGACGATCCAGAACAGCAACCAAGCCGCGTCAAAGAGTCGGCTCTTGTCCCAACCAGCCATTCCTTGCCTCCAATCCTCCGTTGCCCCAAGCTGGGCTTGGTGAAGCTATCGCCTGTCGCGCGATCTGGGTCAATAGCACCTTGCGAAGAAGCATGTGCGTGCAGGCGGCCTAAGTAAGTTATTGCGCTTTCACGAGTTAGGACGCCTCATATTCGCGGTAGTTAATTAAACATAACATACATTATCGGACGTTAACACACGCGAAGCGAATGTTCACCAACTCGTCGGGTAAATTAATAAGGTCCGATAAGAGTTCTTATGTTTAATTAACTCGCTCGAAAAGCTGCATTGAGGCGAGTTGGAAAAGGGTGCGGATTTGGCGAACAAGGGAGGCCGGGTTAACTCTGCCGAAGCGGGAATCAGTGCGCCGGCTATGGCTGATCAGGCTGCGTCGCCACGCGCTCGAAGATGACCGCCCAGGCGTCGCGATGCCGCTCGCGCCACGCCGCGCTTTCGGCCAAGCGGAAGGTCAACGGGGCGTTGACCTGGATGCAGACGAGTTGCACCTGGGCGCGATCGAGTTTCTCACGCCAACCTGGGTCGGTTTCGAGGATGGAGAAATATGCCTGGATGTGTTCCTTGCCCTGCACCTCATTGCGGTCGTCGATCCAATTGCGGAAGTCGGGGCCGCCATGCCATGTCAAGTATCCGCCCCAGTCGTAGGAATGAAAGACGACGGGACGCTGGCCGTGTGCCTGACGCCATTCCGCGTCGATCACCAAGAAGCGATCGAGGGCAGCAGACGGAATGATGTCGGGTTGATGACGAGCTAGACGCCCCTCCGCAACGCGCGCGAAACCCAAAAGTAACACCGCGCCGACGAGACTCCATAGCCACCGCGCCGGACCCGGATGAGGGGAGGCTAACCAACGGCCCTCCCCCGAGGTGGCGAAGTGATGCGCCTGCCGCCGTAGCCAGGGGATGTTGAGACTGGAGCGCGCCAGAAGCGGAACAGCAACGATGATCCAGAGCGGCACATAGCGGAAACCGCTCAGCGCGAAGTGAAACCACAGAAGACTCAGAGCCAACTCAACCAGATTGGGCCGGCGACGGCTCAAGGCTAACAGCAGCGGGAATAACAGCATCAACCATTCAAAACGGATTGCCCCTTTACCATGAAAATCGGGGGACTTCCATTCCTGGTGCAAATCCATGAAGAAGGGTTCGCCGAGAAGTTGGAAGATCCAGCGGTACAACGACAAGCCATACGGATTAATGAGCGTGGACAGAAAAGCGCCGACGAGCAGGAGGAGCATGTGCAGCGCGCGGCCGCGCGCCGCGAGTCGTCTCTCGACATTGGCGGCGAAGAGCGTCAAGCACGCTTCAACGAGCATCGTCGCGCCGAGCAGTGTGAAGCCGGCAAGAAAACCGCCGTGCATATTGGCCCACAGAGCGAACAACGGTAGTAACCATAGGGTCGCTCGCCGAGAGCAACGTCCCTCGTGAAAGAGAACGCAGACCCGCGCCGTCGCCAACACGAACAGCATGGTGAACAGATTCGGCCGCGCGACCCACGAACAGGAGATGCCCATTGCCGCCTGCGAAGTCCAGAAGACGGCGACTGGCCAGGGCGAACCATCGCGCAGGAGGATGCGATACAGACAACGCAGCGTGAAGGCAATGATAATCGCGGCGATGGCCGCGATGCCCTCCAGACCCGCCCAGCGCTCGCCGAGCCAGAAGGGAATCTCGCCCAACCATTGATTGCTGCGCCACGGTTGCGCGTGGCCATCGCGCGGCTGCGAGAACGAGTCTACCGTAAGCCAACCGCCCTGCGCCAGCATGGCGTCGATATTCCGCAAGTGCCAACCAAGGCCCGGATCGTCCAACAATCCCTGGCGGGCGGTCTGAAAAATGAGGAGGGCGAGGACGAAAAACAGAATGTCGGCACCGCCGAGATGATACCAGCGTAAGGGAACTGACAAGTCATTGTCAGCGGAACGAAGTTTATTCGCGGCAGAAGGACAAACCGGCGGCGCGGAATCGACTTGCGGGCGGTCGGTTGTCTGCATAGGACAAAGAACCTTCACATTGGATCGTGGATCGCCTGCTCATGGCGCGCAGAGTGTGGAGGGGTGACATACGAGTGTCACTTCAGGCTCCGCAACTTGTTCGGCGCGATAGCCGTTGGCGAATGCCACATTCTCGATGACGCTGTCCACCACGAAAAGAGGACGCCGCTGCGTGTGTCGATGCGTCCGAACCACGTACTCGCCCAGCACAGCCAGAGACAGAAATTGCACGTTCCAGAGTGCCAAAAAACCGAGCGCGGCCCACATCCAACCGTCCAGGGCGATCGCCTGACAGACCGCGAGCAGCGCGACCACCGCGATGAAAGCCATGCTCAGCGTCGCCAAACCGCCGGCCAACAGTGTGATGCACAGAGCCGGCAAAGTCGAGAACGCCGTGACCGTATCAAACGCGAGTTTGATGAGCCGGCCATAGCGATATTTTGTCTGCCCCCCTGCCCTTTGACGACGGACGAACGGCACACCGATCTGACGAAAGCCAATCCAGCCAATCAGTCCGCGGAAGAAACGCGGGTCTTCCTGAAACTGTCGATACACGTCCAACACGCGACGATCCATTAGGCGAAAATCACCGGTGTCGGCGGGGATGGGCACATCGGCGATGCATCCCATCAAGCGATAAAAGAGATACGAGGTGAGTTTTTTTAGAACGCTCTCTCCCTTGCGTTCCTGGCGAATCCCGTAGACCACCTGATAGCCTTCGCGCCAGCGCGCCACGAACTCCGCGATCAACTCCGGTGGATCTTGCAAGTCCGCATCCATAACGATGGCGGCCTGTCCGCGGGCGTGTTGCAAGCCGGCCGTGGTCGCCATCTCATGGCCGAAGTTGCGCGAGAGGCCCACCACACGAATCGCCGGATCGTGCAAAGCCTTGGCCGCCAGAATAGCGCGCGAGCGATCGGTGCTACCGTCATCGACAAAAACGATCTCGTAACTATCTCCGAGCTTGTCGAGTTGCTCCTTGAGACGATGGTAGGTTTCCTCAAGCACCGCTTCTTCATTCAGCAGCGGCACGACAATGCTCAGCAGCGGCGCGGCGAACGCTTGCGATGGTGAGATAGTCATGGCTTTCGCCTTACGGTCAGGATTCGTGTTCGCTACACTCAGCGAGGTACAGGGAACAGGCGTCTCCCTCTCGTGGAGGCGCGTTTCAACTATAGCTTGCAACGGAGCAAAAAGATAAACCGCCAAGACGCCAATAGATTTTCTGTGGATTTTTCCTTGGCATTCTTGACATCTTGGCGGTTCAATAATTCATCATGCAAACATCCGTGAACCTCAATCGCAACCAGCTGCGTATCGGCATGGTTGGCCTTGGTATGATCTTCGACGAGACCTATCGACCACTCTTCGAGCAGTTGCACAGCGAAGGTCTCTATCGGCGTGACTTCGGTTTCGTGAATGTCGAGTTATCGGCGGTGGCGAGCCGTACCGGAATTCGCGGCGAGCGCTTGCGCCAGGTTGCCGGGGAGCGCCTTGGTTCTTTCGCCAATTGCCAGGGTTCCGAAGCGATCGATCAACTTCTCGCCGAGAGCGTTCATGCGGTGTGCGTCGCCACGCCGGACGATCGGCACTTCGACTCGGCCCGTCGCGCTTTGCAAGCGGGCAAGCATGTCCTCATCGAGAAGCCCTCGGTTCTGCGTCTTCAGGAACTCGATGAACTCGACGCCCTGGCTCGCCGGCAGGGTGTTCTCGCGCGGGTGGTTTACCACAAACTCGCCGATCCCGATCACAAGAAACTGCGGACTTATGTAGTCGATGGCGTGTTGCGTCACGTCAATAATGGGTATTGTTCGCTGCTGGAACCCAAGCAAATCAGCGGCCGGCAGTTCGCCGAATGGATCGCGGGGCGCAATCCCGCTACTTATGTGGCCGTGCATTACATCAAGCTGATTGACTTTACGTTCGGCTCGTCGCTCGCCGCCGGTGCTCGCTTGGCTCGCATCCAGGCGACGGGGCAGCGCGGCCTCGTCGGGCCGGCGGATGGCCCAACCTGGGATTCAGTGCAGATGCAAATGGTCTACGCCTACGCCGATGGTCGTGAGGCGGCCTTCGATATTCATACCAGTTGGGTGACACCCGATAATTTCCCCGGCTATGTCGAGCAAGAAGTGCAATTTCGTTTCGACAATGGCGTATGGAATGCCCACCAGCGCAAGCGTGGTGTCGAAGTGACGATCGAGGACCGGACGCCGGGCGAGATGAAATATACGCCCAATCACCACTATAACGCGGCGTTTGTGGAACCGTGGGGCGAGCGGAGTCAGCGCGGCTACGGCGTGGAAATACTCCGGCGCTTCTTCGAGGAAGTTGCTTATGTCGAGTTCGGCGGATCGACCGGCGAACGCGACCGGCGTTTGCAGGAGATGCGGTCGTTGGCTTACAACGATGTGTCCGCGGATCGGCCGACCGTGGCGACCGTGCAAGCGCTTGAGGCGATTTTGCAGCGTCACGCCAGCGGACAACCGGGATGTATCGTGACGGTCAACGATCCTCTCGGCGGATTGGTGCTTAAGATTCCGGGGCAGGCCGAGTCGGTGGTACTCTACCCCGATTCGGTGTAAGTGGATTTCCTCTTGGCATTCGGAGCGTCTTGGCGGTTCAATACGGCGACTGGTTGACGGACCCTGTTCCCGCGAAATACTTGCGGCGGCTGTGATTCGCCCGTTCCTCGGAGTTGACATGACTGCTCCTCTTCATCATTCCAACGAAACGACATCCAACACCATCCGCGACCGACTCGTGAAATATGAGCCGCGTGCCTTGCGTACCTACACGCCGACTCAGGCCGTCCTGGCTCGCAGCGCCGGCGTGTTTCACTGGACGCCGGAAGGACGCCGGCTGTACGACTTCACCTCCGGCGTCCTCGTCGCCAACCTGGGACACAATCCCCTATCGTGGATGCGGCGATTCTCGCAGCACATGAACTGGCCCGTCCTCAATGCGAACGCGGATGGAGATTACTTCACCGCCCTGCCCTTCACCGCCTACAATTCCGCGACACCGGTTGAGATTGATGCCACGCAGCGGTTGATTGAAGTGCTACAAGGACGACCCGGCGGGCAGCGTTTGCAGCAGGTTCTCTGGGCAGCGTCTGGCTCGGAAGCGATTCAGAAAGCTCTGTGGGCTTCCCTAGGGCGCGATCATTCCCGCGATATGATCGTGGCCACGCGATACGGGTTCCACGGTAAGAAAGGTTTGGCCGGTGCTGTTACCGGCTGCGAAACAGACCACGACCGCGATCCGCGCGTCCGTTTCATTCGTTTCCCGATGACCGAATGTGCCGATGTCAGCCAGCGCGACCAAGCCTTTAACCCCCTGCCCTATCGCCAGGAACTCGATGCGCTGGTTCATCAGTTTGGCCGGCGCTTGAGTGTACTCATCACCGAGCCTTACCTCGGCGGCGGCGGCTCCTACCATCCACCAGCGGCGTATTTGCAGATGCTGCAAGCGTTCTGCCGCGAACACGATCTCGTTTTCATTCTCGATGAGGTTCAGGCTAACTTCGGACGAACCGGCGATTTATTCGCTTACGAAACCTACGGCGTAGAGCCGGACATCGTCGTCTTGGGGAAGGGACTGGGCAACGGTGTGCCGGTCGCCGCCGCCGTGGGGCGAGCGGATGTACTCGCCAGTCTCGACTACGGCGAAGGCTCCGATACCTGGAGCGCGAACCCGTTGTGCTGTGCGGCCGTTCTCGCCACCTTGGAAGAATTCGCCTCCGGCGAAGTCCTTACACGCAGCCGGCGCAGTTCCGCCATTCTCGAAGAGGGACTGGTGGGCTTGAAGGAACTGCCCTTCATCGCGCGGGTGCGCGGCGAGAAGGGCGGCATGGTCTGGGGCGTCGAATTCCGCGATCACGCCGGCCGCGACGCCGGCGAGTGGGCGAATGCCGCCGTCCTCGCTTGCTACCAGGGCGAAACGCCGGATGGCGACGGCATCCACCTCATGGGACCACTCGCCCGGAAGGTCGTCCGCATCGCTCCCCCCCTTGTTATCACCGAGACCCAGGCACGCGAGGTTATGAAGCTGATGACACGCTTGCTCGCCCATCTGAACCACCAACACACCAAGACGACATAAAAATACATTCACCACGGAAAACACGGAAAACACGGAAAAAAGACAAAAGAGAAAGACAAAAGGGCATGGAGAAGGTAGCGTGATTAACAGCAGGTGGCGGCACGTTTTCAACGTGCCAGCATTCGGCACGTTGAAAACGTGCCGCCACATTTGGTTACGGCGTTTTTCCAAGTTTCTCCCCCAGGCTCTTCTTTATCTCTTGTCTTTTTTCCGTGTTTTCCGTGGTGAATGTATTTTTGCCTGTGCATGTCGGCGTTGATCTTTTGCCGCGAAACGATTATCCCGTTCGTGGGTTGCTCCGTATTCGGCGGAGCGCCGGTCTCCTCTTCTCTTGCATGAGGCCCACGGATGAGCCGTCGATCCCTTCTGCTGGCCATCGGCATCTTTCTCTGCCTGACGAGCGGCGTGGGCACGACCCTGTGGATGCTGGTTCGCTACGAACCGCGCATTTACCTCCAGGCGGCCGTGCCTCCCGGGGAGGCTCGCCATCGGCTCTCCGCGGATTGCTCACGCGAACTGATGCGCCTGTACAGTTCCGTAACCGACCACGACGATCAGGCCTGGGAGCATCGATTCACGGATGAGCAGATTAACAGCTATTTGGCCGAGCATTTCGTGTCGAGTCAGTTGGACAAGACGCTCTTGCCCGAAGGAATCAGCCAACCGCGTATTGTCATTGAGGCGGACAAGGTACGTGTGGCCTTTCGCTATGGCAGCGGCTTATGGAGTACGGTTGTTTCCATCGATTTGCGGCTGTGGCTCGTGAAGGGCGAACCGAACGTGGTCGCCCTGAAACTGGTGGGGTTTCATGCCGGCGCCCTGCCTATCTCGGCACAGTCGCTCTTGGAGCGCATTTCGGAGACATGCCTGGCCAATGGCATCGGCGTCGATTGGTATCGCGATGAGGGCTTCCCCGTGGCCCTGCTGCGCTTCCAGACCGAACAACCCCACCCGACGCTGGAACTGGAGCTAATCAAGCTGGAACCAGGAGCGATCCATATTCAGGGCCGCACCAAGGATCCGGCGTCGTTACGTGCATTCCTGGAAACTCCCCTCCGCGACTTCAAACTCGTGTCCGATTAAACGGCAATTCTGCTCATCTCTCCTCCTTCAACTCGGAAGCGTCCACGAACTCCCCGGTCCAGCAGTCGGCCTCCACCAATTTCAGACGCAGAATACCACATAACCGTTTCCCTTCGAGACGCACCTCCACACAATCCGCGGCTTGCGTCCGCCACGTAAAGCTGCCGTGGTCCCAGCGAATCACGCGACCGCGACCGCCGCTGATGGGGCCTTCATAATCGAGATACAGCAAGCGATGATCGAACGTGGCCGTCGCGAGAATGGCTTCGCCGCCGCAAGGAGGCGCGGTGAATCGCCAGGTGCGCAGAACCCCTTCGGACTCCAACATGAAGTCCCAGTGTCGTTTCGGGTAATCGTGTTCAAGTAGGACAAAACGGAGCATGCTGCGCCATTATTCCGATTCTATGATGCCTTCCTGCGACCCCTCCCGTCGCGCTAACTTACGCAGTCGTCACGACCAGAACAGCGACGATGCAAATACAGCCGCCGGGCGATGTCATCGCCTTGCTCAGCGGTAGACCATCGGCTAGGGTTCAAGCAGATAGGCGCTCCACTCTGAAGCCATCGAGGTAGTGGCTGGGTGGCGCTCGCGTTGAGTCGCCACCTCGCGCTGGGAGCCACTACCTCGACTTTACCAAATCACACAGGCCCACGAACGGTAGTTCATGGGCCTGTGTGATTTTCTGAATGCCGCTTGCGGCTTAGCCTTCTCGGAACGCTAAGCCGCAAGCGACGAACTCCTTGACCTACGCCGCCATTTGCACGGCCATCGCCGCGCTGAGCGGCTTGAACGCCTTGATGATGAGCAAGCGTCCAAACAATCGTTCGAGCTGCGAATGAGGCAGCCAACGCCACAGATGCGGGACTTCCGAACGACGTAAGTGACGCTTGTAAACGCGCGATTCGACGAAGCGCGTAAAGAACTGGCGGAGAGTGCGGCCACTGAAAGAGATGGTTGGCGCATTTTGCAGGTTCCGCGCTCGCAACCAGCCGTCCCAGGGCAAGCAACGCCGACGCCAGTAATCGATGTCGAAACGAGCCGGCGTGACGGCCAGCGCCTTGCCGCCCGGTTTTAGCACCCGATAAATCTCGCTGATGACAGCCGGCGGATCAGGAACATCTTGCAGGAGGTTGGTCACGCACACCACATCGATCGAGGCGGATTCGAGAGGCAAAGCTTGAGGGTTGGCGTGCAGAAAAACGCCGCGCAGCCCGCGCAGCTCAAAGTTACGCTGAATCAGGGCGAGTTGTTCGGCAGAAGGGCAGCAGGCGACAACCTCCGCGCCATGGCGCGCATACTGGACCCAGTCGGTTCCCAGGCCATTCCCCAGGCCAAGAAGAGTCTCGCCGCCGTGCTTGGAGAACTCAAGCAAGCGCGGAATCCAGCCACCCTGCCGGCTATGGCGGGCGTTCTCGATGTCGAGGAACCATTGTAGGGTGAAGGGATCCGCGCCCTCGCGGATTTGGCCGTTGCCGTGCAGCGATTCCCCGGCGTAAAGGCGGTCGGCGAACTCCAGCCGATAATGCGGCCCGTTCAGACCGCGCTCGCCGATGGTGGGCGGTGCCGGCCCCTTGACCAGCGCCGGCATCCAGCCTTCCCAGAGTTGCAACTTGCTTGAATAGGAATCAGCCATGCCATCTCCCTTGTTCCGGACCAAGGCGGACGCCAATGGCTGCCCGGCGTCCATCCCCCCAAACACCTGCGGACATAGCTCATTCGCTTACCCGCGTCAAGACGACCTTCCTGGAAAAATAAAGGACGAAGCAGGAAAGAAGTCGGTTTTGAGCCGTCCTTCGTCCTTACAATAGAGAACATCGTGATACCGCATGCCCCGCCGTTTCGCCCCTTTGCCGGCGTGGTGTCACTCCCTCAAATCGTTGGGATGATCCTTATGTTCGACCGGGTCAAGCGTCTCTTTTCCGCCTCGGCACGCGACGCGCGCTTGCAGGAACATTTGGAGCATCTGCGTCAGCAACTGCCCGTCCCGGTCTTTTGGTTGTTCGGCAAAACGCAAAGCGGCAAGACCTCGATCATCAAGTACCTGACCGGCGCCGATTCCGCGGAGATCGGCAAAGGGTTTCAGCCGTGTACGCGCTTCTCCAGGCAATATCAGTTCCCGCTCCGCGAGGCACCGCTACTCACCTTTCTGGACACGCGCGGACTCGATGAACCCGGCTACGATCCGGCCGAGGATCTCAGCCAATTTAACGACCAGGCGCACGTCTTGATTGTCACGGTCAAGGCGCTGGACCACGCGCAGGAAAACGTCCTCACGCATTTGCGAACCATCCGCAACGCCAGGTCCACGCGGCCGGTGCTGCTGGTGTTGACGTGTCTGCACGAGGCCTATCCCCAGCAGCAACACCCCCTGCCCTACCCCTTCGGCACCGATGGCGAATCGATGGCGCCCCCCCCTGCCCTACCGGCGGATTTGCTGCGCAGTCTGGCGGAACAGCGTCGCCGTTTCGACGGCTTGGTGGATCGCGTCATCGCGGTCGATTTGACGCCGGCCGAGGAAGGCTTCAACGATCCCGATTACGGCGGGACGCATCTGCGTGAGATTCTGATCGACCTGCTGCCCGCCGCGTTTCGACAGAGCCTGTTGTCGCTGGCGTCCGCCAGCCGTGATCTGCAAGATTTCTTCGCGCGGCAGGCTTTGCCTTCTATCCTCGCCTACAGCACGCTCGCCGGCAGCGCCGGCGCCTTGCCGGTGCCCATCGTCGATCTGGTGCTGCTATCCGGCATTCAGTCGCAGATGGTCTATCATCTGGCACAGCTGTATGGTCAGTCCCTCACCGGACAGCGCTTCCTTGAGATCGCCAGCACGCTTGGCCTGGGCATGCTTCTGCGGCAAGGCTCGCGCATGTTGCTCAAGTACATTCCCTACATTGGCCCCGTGATCGGCACGGTGGCCAGCGGCGCTCTGGCCGGCGCTTCCACGTTTGCTCTGGGCAAGGCGTTCTGTTACTACTACCAATCCGTCCATCAAGGCCATGTGCCGCGACCGGAGGAGCTACGCCGCTATTATCGCAGCGAACTCGCGCGTGCCGAACATGCCTGGAAAAACAAACCGTGATACGGAAGAGGTTCGCCTCATGAGTCGTTGGCGTATCCTGGTGGTAATCGGCCTGACGGGAGTGCCGTTCCTCTCCCTGGCCGGTCTCGGCTCGTATTATTTGTGGACGCTGCATTGGGGTTTCTTCGCCTGGTGGCCGATGGCTCTGTGCATGGCCCTTGGCTACACGCTCGGCTGGTACTGGCAGCGAAAACGCTTGCTGTTGCATCCACCGGACTTCAGTGCCCCGCGCCACTGGACCGAACGCGACAAACAAGCCTGGCGGCTGATCGAAGCGCGAGCGCAAGCGGCTGGTTCCCTTGCGGCGGATAAGTTGAGCGACATCGGATACTATCTCAGCACCGCCGAGGCAATGGCCGGGGAACTGACGGCGTTTTATCATCCTGGCGCGGCCGACCCCGTAAGCAATTTGACCGTGCCGGAGATCCTCACCGTCATTGAACTGGCGGCGCGCGATCTGGCGGAACTGGTCGATCGTTACGTGCCGGGTAGTCATCTGCTGACCATCAAGGACTGGCGGCGCGCCAAGCAAGCTCTCGACTGGTATCAGCCGGCCAGCAATGTCTACTGGGCAATCACGGCTCTCTTTTCACCGCTGGAAACGGGGGCGCGCTTCACCGCGTCGAAGCTCGGACTTTCGCAGCCGTGGCAAATGCTGCAACAAAACCTGCTCCTATGGTTCTACACCGCTTACATCCATCGCCTGGGCACCTACCTCATCGAGTTGAACAGCGGCCGTCTGCGCATCGGTGCCGCTCGGTATCGAGAACTGCTTGAGAAACCCAACCAGCCCGGAGCGCCAGCGAAGGGTCGGGAAACCCCGTCGCTGGCGCTCCGGGCTGATAATCAAACCTCCTCCTCGCCAGCCTCCTCCGTCAAGAGCGTGACCATTGCCGTGTTGGGCCAGGTGAAAGCCGGCAAATCGAGTCTCATCAACGCTCTGCTTGGCGAACAGCGCGCAGTGACGGATGTGCTGCCGGCCACCGCCGGCGTCGAACGCTACGAACTTCATCCCCAGGGTATCCCGTCCCATTTGGTCCTTCTCGATACCGTCGGTTACGGTCACGATGGGCCGAAGGCGGACCAACTCGCCGTGACGCACGAGAACGCCCGGCAAGCGGACTTGATACTGCTGGTGTTGCACGCGCGCAATCCGGCCCGGCAAGCGGATGTGCAGATGCTTCGGGAGTTGCGCGATTGGTTCGCTGCCCATCCTGAACTGAAGCAGCCGCCCTTGCTCGCCGTGGCCACGCATATCGATTTGCTCTCGCCGTCGCTGGAGTGGTCGCCGCCCTACGATTGGCGGCAGCCGACGCGAGCCAAGGAAACGAACATCCAGCAGGCACTGACGGTCGTATGGGAGCATGTAAGCCCTTACGCAATGGGTGTTGTGCCGGTCTGCACAACGCCGGGCAAGGTTTACGGCATCAATGAATGGCTGTTGCCCGCTGTCGCGGAGCAGCTGGACGAGGCGCACGGCGTCGCCCTGCTGCGCTGTTTGCGCGCCGAAATTGACGAATATAAGACCCGTAAAGTATTTAACCAGTTGCTTGCTACGGCGAAGGAAGCCGCTCTTCTCGTCTGGCAGTTCTTGCCGCGCCATCCGCCCAGCGAGGGATAGTGGAGGCATTCAATTTGCACGGTCCGCGAAGCCAGCGCTAATCGGATTAGCGCTGGCTTCGCGGATCTGCGGGTCTTCGCCGTGGATTTACGCGACTGGACAACCCGATCCACTCGCTATTGTTTCGGAGCCACTTGCGCATTCCATCAGCATCATTCATTTCTTGATCTTGTTTAGTTCCCGGCGGAACGTGCGGACTTCGGACTGAATGATCGCCGGAAGTTTGGCGGCGAGCGCCTCGGTGCCGTTGAACCAACCTTTTGGTTCGGTATAGACCAGGTGATACTCGATGAACAGAGCGCCTTTCGGTTCGTGTAGGCGAGTGATTTTCAGATAACCTCCAGCACCCGCATACGGTTGAGCGGAACCGAGATGGCGCTGGCCCTCGTCGTCGAGGGATATTTTTCGCCATTGATTGGGGAAGTCGCTATCCTTCAAGAAGCGCGGATCGATCCGCGAGGCGGCCACGAGCGAATCCGGCTGGCGCGTGACGATCGTATGCAGAACCACACTCAGTTCGACCCGTTCCAGCACAAGGAACACGCCATGACTGTAGCGCTCCTCGCGCTGCTTGCTCGATTCGACTCGCAACTTTCGCTTCTCCATCTCTTCCGCAGTCAGGATGTGAAGTTTGCGATCCTTGTGCTTTTTGTGCAGGTCTTCGAGAAAATTTTTGTCGGCGACTTTGTCCAGGCTGCCATGCGCGATGAAGAAGACATCGACGCCGTAGGCTCGCGGCGCATCGATACCGGTCACGGGGATTTTGCGGATGTGGTAAACGTGGGGCGCCGTTCCGACCTTGCCGGTAAAGTCCTTGACCGTGAAGCGATTGCCGACGATCTTCTGGAGAATCGCCCGCTGCCCGCCGGTATCAAGGCCGTCCACCATGAGAGGAGCGGCCAGCGACGCCTTGGTTTCCGAGGTCACGGACACGCCTTCCGTCCGCAGTTTCTCGAAGAGAGGATTGCTCGGCGAGTCCGCCGCGTGGATCATCGGAGCGAACGCCCACGGCAACAGGCTGGCGTACACCAGAGCGATCGCGCGAGGATACATGAAGCCTGCCCTTCTCCGAATAATGGATGCGCGGAGGAGTTATTTCTCAGCGGCCTGTTTCAAGGCTCCCCGCAGTTTACCTTCGAGGTCCGCCGCCATCGTCGGCGAGAAACGCCGCTGCGCGACCAGAGACTTCAGTTCATCACCAACCGTGATTTCCTTTTTGCCCTTGGGCGGTTGCGTCATGGCGAAGGCTCTTTCCGTGGGTTGGCCAAGGCTGAACTCAGCGCCATCGACGTGCAGAATGCAGTCTTCGTTGAGGTTCGCCGGCAGCCATTGGATCGCGCCGAAGGGTCCGCCATACGCGCCGCGTTCGCCCTCCTCGCGGTCCAGCACCCAGACGAGCGTATGGAGTTGGCCGCTGCCAGCCTCGACGAGGACGGCGTAGCGAAGGACGATCGGTT
>Ga0134126_10001861_pt1 | contig 26782 bp, 23 predicted proteins | sample KB31752_FD_96881 | JGI IMG/M metagenome (GOLD analysis project Ga0134126, IMG submission 96881) | Terrestrial soil microbial communities with excess Nitrogen fertilizer from Kellogg Biological Station, Michigan, USA - KB3-175-2 | ecosystem: Environmental > Terrestrial > Soil > Unclassified ... | reverse complement strand
TCTTCGACCTGAGTCTCGGCGGAAGGCGTGCTGGAGGTGTCGCGAGCGGCGGCCGCCTGAAGAGGGGCAACAACCCGACTTCGCGAAACCGGCTTACGAGAGCGCCGAGACGAAGCCGGCTTGCTCGTGGAAGTTTTGCGGGAACCAGTTGGACGCAAGCGCTTTATGAGAGCTTCGACCAACTCGTCCTTGGTCATGCCATGCCAGCCCAGGATACCCTGCTGGCGGGCCAGATCGATCAATGTTTTCTTCGTGTTGGCTTGCAACTGATCGCGAGTCATGCGAAACCACTCCCACGCCTGCCCGACGCAGGCGCGTCGAAAAGATTCTGGGGAGCCATCCCTGCAAGCTACTTCCTAGAGATCCATTCCAGGGAGTGTCACGGCATCGACTCTCGCGTTTCGGTCCGCGCTTTGATTTCAACGAGGCAGGTAGAAGCACGGACGGAGTACGACAAAAAGGCAATTCTTCCGCGAGGAGGGAGGATTGCCTCACCGAAACCAAAAGCGGATTAACGGAAGCGCAATTCGTTCAACGCAAGACGAGTTCGGCGAACCGAACTCTTATCGTGAGGCTTTGGTGCAAGGCGATTTACCCTCTGGCTGGATTGATCTTAAAGAAGTATCCAAAGATTGTCAACAATAAATTAGCTTATTCTCCGCATAAAACACACCGGCAGATCCTCCGCAGGCGGTAATCTCCGCGTGGATGGACTCTCTTGCCGACTTTGTGAAAACTTACACGAATTTCAGATTGACTTTCCTTCGTGGGGTCTGAGAATACCCCCGCACGAGGAAACGGAGTCCGGAGAGGGAGTTTTTTCGGGGGCCGGCCGTCGCCGCCCTGGAGGATCTTTCATGTTTCCGGAACCAGGGGATCGCCGAGAACTGGGGCGCTATCTTGCCCTTAGCCAGATCGGTCTGGAGATGGTCGTGCCGATCATCGCCGGACTTCTCGTGGATTATTACCTCGGCTGGACCCCCTGGGCGACTATTACCGGCGCGGTCCTCGGATTGTGCGGCGGTCTGGTGCATCTAGTACATATGCTGAACAAACTGGACGCGAAGGATTCCTCGCCGTCCGATCGGGAGTCGCGGTGATTCGGCGTTTGGTGTTTCTCGTGGGCGGTTGTGCCGCGTTCGCGCTGCTCGTCGGCCTGCCGGCTCGTCATCTGGGCGGCGGCGATGCAGCCGTCGTCTTCATCGGCACGGCTCTACTGCTGTGCCTGGTGCCGGCGATTGTCACCCTGTTGTGGGGCGAACGGGCCTTGCATCAGACCCCGGACAAGCAATTGATTCTCGTCCTGGGCGGAACCGGCGTCCGTATGTTCTTTGTCCTGTTGTCGGGAGGGGCACTCTTTCAGTGGGTTCCTTACTATCAGGGGCAAGCGAGTTTTCTGATTTGGTTGCTCGTTTGTTATTTGTTCACTCTGGCATTGGACATGATGTTGTTGCTCGTTGGGCGACCCGATAACGCGGGGATCGGGCACGGGGATAGGCGTTATTAGCCCGAAGCGCGAGCGACGGGACGTTATCAGGTGAGTGCAGACATGGCCGAACATCACGATCCGCATCCGTTTGAACATGTGATGGACACCAAGGTTTGGGAGTTCTTCAGCAACGCCTTCGGCGACAAGAAGGAAATCGCGCTGCCCGGCTTCCACATTCCGTTCGGCTCGCACACTTACCATTTCCAGATCACCAAGTTCATGATCTTGGAAGTGGTTGCCGCTATTTTGATTTTGCTCATTTACGTCCCGATGGCGCGGCGCGTGCGAACCGGCGAACTGCCCAAGGGCCGTTGGTGGAACGCCTTCGAGTCGCTCTTGACGTTCGTTCGCAACGAGATTGCCAAGCCCAATCTCGGCGAGCATGACGCGGACAAATACGTCCCTTATTTGTGGACGCTGTTCTTGTTCTTGCTGTTCTGCAATCTGCTCGGCATGTTCCCGTTCATGGGTTCGCCGACGGCGAGCATTTGGGTGACGGGTGCCTTGGCCTGCATCAGCTTTTTGATGATTCACGGCGCGGCCGCGGTCAAAATGGGGCCAGTACACTACATCCAGTCGATGTGGCCGCACATTGATGTTCCCTACGTCGGCTGGTTTTTCAGTCTGATGATTTTCATCATCGAGTTCATCAGCACGGGCATCAAAAGCGGCGTGTTGGCCGTGCGTTTGTTCGCCAACATGTTCGCCGGCCACATGGTATTGGCCGTGATTTTACTCTTCATTGTCACCGCGGCGAGGCAGCCCAACGTCTGGCTGCTCGGCGGAGTATCCGTCGCCTCGGTACTCGGTGTGGTGGCTTTGAGTTTGTTGGAACTGTTCGTTGCCTTCTTGCAGGCATATATTTTCGTCTTCCTGACCGCGCTGTTCATGGGGATGTCGTTGCACCCCGAACATTAATGATGGTCTTGTATTGTCACCTAACCTGAGTTGTTGTGGTTCTTGAAATCGGAGTGAAGTCTTCCATGAAAATCTTGAAACTGCTCGGCCTCGTGATTGGGCTTCTGTTGCTGACAGCGCCCCAGGCTCTGGCAGCGGATGTGCCAGGTTCGACGATGGTGTTGTCCGGTGCCGGCGTCGGGGCTGGCCTAGGTGCCGCAATCACGATCATTGGTGCCGGCTGGGGCTTCGGCCGCATCGGTGCCGCCGCCCTGGAGAGCATGGCCCGTCAACCCGAGGTTGCCGGTCGCATTCAGACGGCCATGATCGTTATCGCCGCCCTTCTCGAAGGCGCGACGTTCTTCGCCTTGATCGTCTGCATCCTCATGGCGGGCAAGGCGGCGTTCTGAGCAAACTTGCCAGCCCGCAGCGCCGGCAAGGGACTTCCCTTGCTGGCGCTGCGGGCTGGCAAAGTGCGGGGTTGGAGGTTGCAATGCGTCGTGCTTGCTTGTTATTGGGGATCGGTCTGATCGCGTTGGTTTTGTGCGTGCCTACCCTCGCGCGGGCTGAAGAGGCGCACGCCTCTTCGAGTGATACGCACCAGAAAGCGGCCCAGCATCAGTCCGATGAGGCCGAGCAAGATTTGTTCGGCTGGGCGCTCGATCTCGGTATCTGGACGCTGGTTGTCTTTCTGCTCTTGCTGTTCGTGCTGAGCAAGTTCGCCTGGAAGCCGTTGATGCAGGGGTTGGAACACCGCGAGCGGGCCATTCATTCGGCCCGGCAAGAAGCCGAGCAAGCGCGCGAGGAGGCCGCGCGGCTGCGCGCTCAGTTCGAGGAGCAAGTGCGCAAGGCCAACGATCAAGCGCGTGAGCTTCTCGATGAGGCACGCCGCGCCGCCGAGCGGACCACGGCCGAGATGATCGCCGAGGCGCGCAAGAAGATTCAGGCCGAACACGAGCGCATCCAGCACGAGATGCGTTTGGAACACGATCAGGCGCTGCGCGATATTCAGACGCAAGCGGCTCAGTTGGCCACGCTGGTTTCCAGCAAGGTCATTCGTCGCCACCTCAACCCCGACGATCATCGGCAGTTGGTGGACGAAGCGCTGGCTGAATTGCGTCACGCGGGTAATGGGCGTCGAGAAACCGCGCTGGTTTAGCGGTTGTTTTTTCACTAGCCCGGAGCGCAAGCGACGGGTTCTTCAACGCGCAAGCGACGGGCTGTTCAACGCGCAAGCGACGGGCTGTTCAACGCGCAAGCGACGGGCTGTTCAACGCGCAAGCGACGGGTTCTTCAACGCGCAAGCGACGGGCTGTTCAACCCCGTCGCTTGCGCTCCGGGCTAGTGGCGATGAGATCAATATGACCGAGACCGTGCAAGTTCATCATGCGACCGTCTTCGATGATGCCACCCGGCACATCGCCCGCATTTACGCGGAGGCGTTGCTCGACGCCGCCGACCAGCGGCAGCAGACCGACGAGGTGCTGGAGCAGTTGGAAGATCTGGTCCGAGACATCCTCAATCGGGATTCCGGCTTCGCGCTCTTTCTCGGCAGCGCTGTCGTCAGCCGCGAACACAAGCGTGAGGCGCTGCGGCGCGCCTTTGAAGGCAGGATCAACGGCACCCTTTATAACTTCCTGCTCGTCCTCAACGATCACGATCGTCTCGACGTGATACGGCAGGTGGCCATCACGCTACGCGCCCTTCACGAACGCCGTGCCGGACGCATGCACGTTGACGTGAGCGCCGCCGCTCCGCTGGCGGACGACCAGCAAGAACGGCTGCGTCAGGAACTGCGCGAAAAGTTCAAACGCGAGCCGATTCTGTCGGTTCGCATCGATCCCGACTTGCTGGGCGGCTTGGTGGTGCGCGTGGACGACTGGGTCTACGACGGTAGCGTGCGGGCGCGTCTGGAGAGAATTCGGAACCAACTCATTGAGAGAAGCAGCTATGTCCAATCGCATTAACGCCAACGAGATCGTCTCGGTGTTGACCGAGGAAATCGGCAAATATCGCGACAAAATCGAGCCGAAGGAAGTCGGCGAGGTTTTGGAAGTCGGCGACGGCATCGCGCGCGTTTATGGCCTGTCGAACGTGATGGCCGGCGAGATGCTCGAGTTCCCGAAAGCCGGCGTGCGCGGTCTGGCTTTCAACCTCGAAGAAAACTCGGTCGGCGTCATCATCCTCGGCGATTACAAGGCCATCGGCGAGGGCGATGAGGTTCGCTCCACCGGGGCACTGTTGCAAGTGCCGGTCGGCGAAGCGTTGATTGGCCGCGTCGTCGATCCGCTCGGCAATCCCCTCGACGGCAAAGGGCCGGTTGCCACGTCGCACACGCGCTTCGTCGAATCGATCGCGCCTGGCGTGGCCGGCCGGCAGCCCGTCGAGGTGCCGCTGCAAACCGGCGTCAAGGCTATTGATGCCATGACACCCATTGGCCGCGGTCAACGCGAGCTAATCATCGGTGACCGCAAGACCGGCAAGACAGTCATCGCCCTGGACACCATCATTAACCAGCGCGACAGCGGCGTCATCTGCGTTTACGTTGCCTGCGGCCAGAAGGAATCGAGCGTTGCCCGCAACGTCGATATTCTCCGCGAACACGGCGCGCTCGATTACACGATTGTCGTCATCGCTTCATCATCCGATCCCGCTCCGCTTCAGTACGTCGCACCCTACGCCGGCTGCGCCATGGCCGAGTTTTTCATGTACGAACAGGGCCGCGATACCCTGTGTGTCTACGACGATCTCTCCAAACAGGCGGCGGCGTATCGCCAATTGTCGTTGCTGATGCGGCGTCCCCCCGGACGCGAGGCGTATCCCGGCGATATTTTCTACGCTCACTCGCGTTTGCTCGAACGCTCCGCCAAGCTCGCCGAGCGCTACGTTATCGTGCCCAGCGATGCCGACGATAAAAAGGTCGGCGACGACTGGGGCGTCAACAACGAGAAGGGCGAACGCCGGCAGCCCGGCGAAAAGGGCAAGGTCTACTTCGGGCCGATGGACAAGGAACACGCTGAGAAGCACGATTTGCCGAAGTTCCCCGGCCACAAGGTCGTCAAGGTGCCCAACTCCGGCGGCTCGTTGACGGCTTTGCCGATCATCGAAACGCTGGAAGGCGAAGTATCGGCCTACATTCCGACCAACGTGATTTCCATCACGGACGGGCAGATTTATTTGCAGCCGGATTTGTTCAATGCCGGCATCCGCCCGGCCATCGACGTGGGCATCAGCGTTTCGCGCGTCGGCGGCAAGGCGCAGATTCCGGCCATGAAACAGATCGCCGGCAGTCTGCGTTTGGACTTGGCCTCCTTCCGCGAGTTGGAGGCGTTCGCTCAACTCGGCACCGAGTTGGATAAGGCCACGCAAGCGCAGCTCGATCGCGGCTATCGCATGGTGGAGATTTTGAAGCAGCCGCAGTTCAAACCGATGAAGGTGATCGATCAGGTCATGATTATCTTCGCCGGCACCAAGGGCTATCTCGACAAGGTGCCGCTCAAGGACGTGCGTGCGTGGGAGGAGCAATTCCTGCGTTTCATTTCGGAGCGCCAGCCGCAGGTTCGCAGCGCGTTGCAGAAGGAACGCAAGCTGACCAAGGACATCGAGCAACAGTTGATCGCGGCCATCACGAATTTCCAGGCGCAGTTCAAACCGGCGCAGGATCAGGTTAAGGCAGGACGATAGGTTTTATCTTTGCCAGCCCGCAGCGCCAGCAAGGGACTTTCCTTGCTGGCGCTGTGGGCTGGCAAATCGGTTTATGAGTTTAACGAGATACCATGGCCAGCACCCGAGCGCTCGTCAAACGCCGTAAGGCGGTTCGCAACATCAAGAAGATCACGCGCACCATGGAATTGATCGCCACGGCGCGCTTCAAGAAAGCCCTCGACCGCGCCACCGAGGCCGAGGCGTACACGCGCAAAATCACCGAGTTAGCCGCCGACCTCAGCGCCAGCGCTACCGACGTCAGCCATCCCTTGCTTCAGAAGCATGAGGAAGAGCGCAACACGGTACTGCTGGTATTGTGCTCCAATCGCGGATTGTGCGGCGGCTACAACGCCAGCATTCTGCGTGAGGCCAACCAGCGCCTTCGCCAGCTGCGCACCGAATCGACGACGCTGCATCTGGAACTATCAGGTCGGCGGGCTATCACGTACTTCCGCTATCAGGGCATGAAGGCCGATCACACCTATACGCACTTCGAGGAGAAGCCGCGCTTCGATGAAGTGGAAGAGATTGCCAATCGTTACATCGAGAGCTTCATCGGCGGCAAAATCGATCGCGTCGATGTGGCGTATATGAAGTTCCTCAATGCGGCCCGGCAGACGCCCGTTGTCGAGACGTTGCTGCCGCTGTCGCGCTCGGCTCCCGACCAGGCCCAGCCACAGAATCAGCGCCCCGTCGAGTACGAGTTTTTGCCCAGCGCCGCCGACATTTTGCAAGAACTGCTGCCGGTGTCGTTCAAAGTGCGGCTGTTCAAATGCTTCCTCGACGCGGCGGTCAGCGAGCAGATTGCCCGTCGCGTGACGATGAAACAGGCAACCGAGAACGCCGACGATATGATTAAGAGTCTGACCCGGCTGTACAATCGCGCTCGCCAGGCTCAGATTACCAAGGAAATCGCCGAGGTCATCGGCGGGGCTGCGGCACTGGAATAACAGCAAGGGGAATGATGGTATCGCGCAGGTCTCATGGCGAGGCGCATTGAATTTTGATGTTCGACGGGCTGGGGTGCGTGAACAACTTCTGGCATGTTTTTTCGATAGCCCAGCCCTTTAGGGCTGGGTAGGTGGGCGCGGTTGGGGAATTGTTGGGCCTTTAGGCCCTCCACCCTGACTGCGAGATAGGCTAGAGGGGCTAAAGCCCCCAAGCGCCACTTCACACTATAATCCCCAGCCCTAAAGGGCTGGGCTATCGAAAAAACCAGACCGCCAGAGTCTGCATGGGTATCGTCAGAAAGGAATACGAGAGTCATCCATGATAACCGCTACGGATCATCACAGCAACGGCCAGCATACCGGCCATATCGTGCAAATCATCGGCTCGACCTTCGACGCCGAGTTTGCCGAGGGCCATCTGCCGGAAATCTACAACGCCCTTCGCGTGGACAGCGACTACAAAGGGTTGTCGATCCACCTGACCGGCGAAGTGCAGCAGCAACTCGGCGGCAATCGCGTCCGCTGCGTTGCCCTGGGCACCACCGATGGCCTGGTGCGCGGCATGAAGGTTGTCGATACCGGCAAACCCGTTTCCGTGCCCGTCGGCAAAGAGACGCTCGGCCGCGTCTTCAACCTGCTCGGCGAACCGATCGATGGTCGTGGTCCGGTCAACGCCGCCGAGTATCGGCCAATCCACCGCGAACCGCCGGGCTTCGATGAACTGTCGCCCAAGACCGAACTGTTCGAGACGGGCATCAAGGTCATCGATCTGCTGACGCCGCTGGTTCGCGGCGGCAAGGCCGGTCTGTTCGGCGGGGCGGGACTGGGCAAGACGGTCATCCTCACCGAGTTGATCGCGCGTATCGCCAGCCAGCACGGTGGTTACTCCGTGTTCGCCGGCGTCGGAGAGCGGACGCGCGAAGGCAACGATCTTTGGCTGGAAATGCAGGAAACCAAGATCGGCAACACCGGCCGCGAGGTTCTCTCGCAGACGGCCATGGTGTTCGGTCAAATGAACGAACCGCCCGGCGCGCGGCTGCGTGTGGCGCTGTCGGCGTTGACCATGTGCGAATGGTTCCGCGACGCCACCGGCGCCGATACGCTATTGTTCGTCGATAACATTTTCCGTTTCTCGCAAGCCGGCTCCGAAGTGTCGGCCCTTCTGGGCCGCATGCCCAGTGCCGTCGGTTATCAGCCGACGTTGGCAACGGAAATGGGCGAGTTGCAAGAACGCATCACCAGCACGAACAAGGGAGCCATCACCAGCGTGCAGGCGGTGTACGTGCCGGCCGACGATCCGACCGATCCCGCTCCGGCCAACGCCTTCCAGCATCTTGACGCCTTTATCTATCTCGAAAGGCGCATTTCCGAGAAGGGCATTTACCCCGCCGTCGATCCGCTGGCTTCGTACAGCAACATTCTGCAAGCGCAGTACGTCGGCGAGGAACACTATTCCGTCGCCAACCGCGTTCGGCAGATTTTGCAGCGCTACCGCGAACTGCAAGACATCATCGCCATTCTCGGCGTCGAGGAGTTGAGTGAGGAAGATAAACAGGTGGTGAACCGGGCGCGGCGTATCGAAAAATTCCTCTCGCAGCCGTTTATCGTCGCGGAAGCGTTCACCGGCAAGAAGGGCAAGGTGACGGCGCTGGCCGACACGATTCGCAGCTTCAAGGAGTTGTGCGAGGGCAAATGGGACCATTTGCCCGAGTCGGCGTTCATGTACGTCGGCGGCATTGAGGAAGCCGAGGAACAGGCGAAACGCATGGCTGGCGAAGGGAAGTGACGAACATGGTAGACACCGCTACGCGAGAGTTGCATTGCGTCGTCGTCACGCCGGAAAAGGCGTTGATCGACGAGAAGGCCGACTTCGTGGCCGTGCCCATGTTCGATGGCGAACTGGGCGTTTTGCCCGGCCGCGCTCCGGTGATCGGCCGGTTGGGTTATGGCGAACTGCGCATCGGTCGCGGCCCGCAAGCCAAGCGTTTCTTCGTCGATGGCGGCTTCGTGCAGGTGCGGGCCAACACCGTTACGGTGCTGACCGCGCGGGCGATGCGCGCTGAGGACATTGACACCGCCGCCGCATCGCATGCACTGCATGCCGCGCTCGCTCCCGGTGCCACACCGCAAGCGCGCGAGGCGCAGGTCAAGGCACAACAACGCGCGCGCTCGCAACTGCGGGTGGCGCGTCACCGCGAGGAGAACACGGCGCACGGGTAAGAGAAGAACTAACCACAGAGGCACCGAGAAAAAACGAATTCATTTTGTCTTCTCTGTGTCTCTGTGGTTAGTTCTTCTCCGGTTCCCCTTCCGCGATCAGCACCACCGTCGAGAATGGCACCACCGGATACGTCGCCCCCACTTCCACGCGCGGCCCTTCATCCAACCCGACAATGTCTAGCGGCGACGCCAGCGACGTATCGACGATGCGACGCCACGGTCGGCCCTGCGGCGCGGGCGGAATGCGGAAGTGCAGCGTCTCGATCCAGGCATTGAATGCCATGTAAATATCGCGGCCTGCTTCGCGACTGGTGTGCCGGCCATCGAGCGCGAGAGCGAGACTGCGACTCCACGCCGAAAAGTCCGGCTTGTACGGTACGACGCCGTGCCAGGCGACATCGGAGCCGTGTACAAACCAGCGACGCCGCAACGCCGGATGATGCTTGCGTAGGGCAATCATCTCACGCACGAAACGCAGAAAACCGGCGTTCTGGTTCAGCAGCGACCAATCGAGCCAACTAATGGCGTTGTCCTGACACCAGGCGTTGTTGTTGCCTCCCTGGGTACGTTGGAACTCATCGCCGGCCAGCAGCATCGGCACGCCTTGCGACAGCATTAGCGTGGCAATCAGATTACGCGCTTGACGCTGCCGAAGTCCAAGGACTGCCGGGTCGGTTGTCGGCCCTTCGACACCACAATTCCAACTGTAATTGTCGTTGCAACCGTCGCGTTCGTCCTCGCCGTTGGCGCGGTTGTGCTTATGGTTATAAGACACGAGATCCCAGAGCGTGAAACCATCGTGACAGGTGATGAAGTTGACCGAATGATTCGGCGAGCGGCCCGAATATTCGTATAGATCGGCGCTGCCGCATAGCCGTGTCGCCAGCGCGCCCGCCAAGCCCGGCTCGCCGCGCCAGAAACGCCGTACATGATCGCGGTATTGTCCGTTCCACTCCGACCAGCGACGACCGAAAGGAAAATGGCCCACCTGATACAATCCCGCCGCGTCCCACGGCTCGGCGATGAGTTTGGTATCGGCCAACACGCTATCCTCGGCGATCATCTCGACCACCGGCGGCTCGACCAGGACACGGCCCATGTAATCCCGGCCCATCACCGAGGCCAAATCGAAACGCAGACCATCAACGTGCATATCGGCCACCCAGAACCGTAGGCAACTCATCAGCAGGTTGCGGACGATGGGATTGTTGCAATTGACGGTGTTGCCGCAGCCGGAAAAGTTGAGATAGTGCCCGTCCGGGCTGAGCATGTAATAAAGCTGATTATCCAGGCCACGGAATGAATAAGTCCGGCCGCGTTCGTCGCCTTCGCCGGTGTGATTGAACACCACGTCGAGATAAACCTCGATGCCTGCTGCGTGGAAGGCACGCACCATCTCGCGGAACTCGCTCAACTGGCCATGCTCCGCCCCCGTGCTGGCGTAGGCCGACTTGACCGCCGCGAATGCGATGCTGTTGTAACCCCAGAAATTACGCAAGCGTTCGCCGGTGTCCGGGTTGCGAAAGATGCAGTCGCATTCGTCGAATTCATGGATCGGCAACAGTTCGACGGCCGTGACGCCCAGCGATTGCAAGTGAGGAATCTTTTCTATCAGGCCGGCGAAGGTGCCGGGATGGGCGACCATCGACGTAGGGTGACAGGTGAAGCCGCGGACGTGCAATTCGTAGATGATCGTATCTTCCAGCGGCGTCAGCGGGGGAGAATCTTCTTGCCAGTGGAAGGGGCGGCGCATGTACAAACTGCGGCGCGAGGAAAAACGCTGACTCGGCGGTTCGTGCGCTTCGCCCCAGCGTGCGCCGTTGGAGAGAGCGGTGGCCGAGGGATCGAGCAAAACCACGGTGGGATCGAAGTGATGGCCGTGGACGTGCGGACCATTGACGCGCCAGCCGTAGCTGAAAGCGGGAGGCAAACCGGCGACGAGAATATGCCAATGGTCACCGGTGCGGTTGCGCCGCGGATGCAGATCAACCTCGGTGAGCGGCTCGGTTCCGTCGAGCGGGTAAATCACCAGGGTGACGGCGGTACCGTTTCGGCACAGCAGCGCGAAGTTCACGCCATCGGGCAGGGCCGAGGCTCCGAGGGGCAAACATTTGCCGCGTGCGATCCGCAAGGTGAGCATATTTCCCTAACTAGCCCGAAGCGCGAGCGACGGGCGTCTATTTAGGCCCGTCGCTCGCGCTTCGGGCTAGTGGCTTGAAATTAATAAGTTTTCCGCTTCCGCGGGCAGCCTGTCTCCGTATGTCCAGAGAATAGACCAGACGTGGGAAAAATGGCAAGATCGATCCCGTGCTTGCCGGCGGCGCGGCCGTCTACGGGCACGCGAACACTTTCAGCACTTCGTCGCCATAGTGGTTGATGACCTTCACGGCGATCTTGCCCGATGCGGGTTTGTCGAACGGCCGGCTCACTGTGCTGTACAGACTGCTCCAGGCCGCGTCGTCGATGTCGGCACGCAGGGCGCGTTTCAGTTTGTCGTAGGGTTGATCGGCACCCGTGAAATAGGCGTGACGCACGAAAAAGCTTTCGCCGTGCTGACGCTGGGGTCAAAGGCGAAGCCGCAGACGATGAGCACATCGAAGCCGATGCCCTTGAGCGCTTCCTTCTCGGCCAGTGAGGTCATCACCAACAGCGAATCGCCGAGGATCATGCGATTGGACCAATGGCCGTGTGGCGAATGGAATCGACCTGGGTGGGGGCGGTTCTTTTCTTAGCCATAATTGAATCTCCAATGAAGGAACCGTGCGGTGCGAGTTTGATGCTAGCGAGCTTTTAGCGAGCCTCCCGCGTGCTTTTAGCGAGCCTCCCGCGTAAGCGGGGAGCAAACCGAACTCCCCCCGCTTACGCGGGAGGCTCGCTAAAAGCACGCCAGCGGAGACACATCCGTATCATATTCTGTGCGTCCCACGGGTCGGCGATTTCGAGGAACGCCCAACGACGTGGGAAATGTGGCACTTGTCCGCGCGGGTGGCGTAGACGGGCCAGCTGGTGTCGAAATCTTCATCGGTGAGGTTGTCGCTATCGCGGCCGGGAAAGCGGGCGCGATAGTCGGTCTTGAATTCGTCAATCTCGCGGGTGGCGATGAGCATAGCCATGACGACGGTTTTGCCGGAGCCTGTCGCCATTTTGAACGCCGTGCAGGGCGACGCGGCGGCGGATTTGGTTGACGAGTTTGTTTTCTTCGATGCGATCTTGAGTCCACTCGGTCTCGAAGAGCAACTTTTCCTTGCCCTTCTTTTTGGGGCGGGCGATGGGCACGAAATAGGTGCTGATGCGCCGGCCATCAACCACCTCATCGGTGATGCCTTCGTCGGTGAAGCGAAAATGGCGGGTCGGTTCGTCGAAAGGCGAGTTGATGATCGGGTTCTCGATGACAACTTGGCTCATAATGTTCCGATCCTCCGGGGTATCGACTCATTCCATCCGAGAAAACCGGTGGCCGATCCTTTTTCCCCTACCTGGCCGTCCCCACAGGGGTAGGAACAGTGTACCATTACGGCGGCACGAAAAAGCCTCACTAGCCCGGAGCGCCAGCGACGGGTTTGAGAACCCCCGTCGCTGGCGCTCCGGGCTAGTGAACGATTGTCTTTCGCGCTGGGGTACTATTTCCGTTCAATCGTCACCTTGTCGATCTTTTGGCTCAATCTTTTCGTAACTAGGACTGGAAAATCCTGAAGTGTTAGCTAGAATACAAACACGGAGAGGATTCGTGCTTTTCCCTCTTCGTCCGCTGGCTTCACTTTTTCGCTTCCATCCTCGTGTGAGAATGGTCCCATTGAAGTCCGCAACTTTACTCGCATTCGCAAGGCTCCAGCAAACCACTTGACATTGCGTAGTGCATGATCCGGACGAGTAGGCGACCGCGCGGGAGCGTGGGCCGTAAATCGTGAACCGCCTTCTTCCATGCCGGACTTTTTTTTCTGACTGACCGGAGGATAACCACCATGGCCGTCGCTCGCAGCGACGAGGGATCGGGGAACTTGACCCGACGACGTACCGTTCGCAAACCCACTGACACCCCGGTGCCAGCATCTCAACCCGGCAATGCAACCAGCTCGGCTCCGACTCGCGTCAGCGCCTTGCTGCGGTTGGACGATCTCTATCGTCTACCGATGCCGAAATTGTTCGCGCTCGCCGAGCGGGAGGGTATTGCCGAACATACCGGCATGAACCGCGGCCAGCTGATCGTGGCCGTGGTTCGTCGGCAGGTCGAACGCGGCGAGATTGTGCGCGGCTCCGGCACACTCGAAGTATTGCCCGATGGCTACGGTTTCCTCCGTAGCGCCGCCCACAATTACCTGGCCTCTCCCGAAGATATTTATGTCTCGCCGAGCCAGATTCGCCGTCTGGGGTTGCGAACCGGCCTGGTTGTCGAGGGGCCGATTCGTCTGCCTATTGAGGGGCAAGAGAATTTCGCCCTGATGCAGGTCGAGGCCGTCAACGGTCATCCGCCGGAGGAAAAATCACGGCCGACCGTCTTCGAGGATTTGACGCCGCTGCATCCCAACAAGCGCTTGGTGCTGGAAACCACCGGCGACGAGATGCCGACGCGCGTTATCGACCTCGTCACGCCGATCGGCATGGGGCAGCGTGGCCTGATCGTTTCGCCGCCGCGCGCCGGCAAGACCGTGCTGTTGCAAAAGATCGCCCTCGCCATCAAGAAGAATCATCCCGAATGCTATCTGATTGTACTGCTCATCGACGAACGGCCGGAAGAAGTGACCGATATGGTCCGTACCGTCGCCGGTCCCGGCGCCGAAGTCGTGGCCAGCACGTTCGATGAACCTTCTTCCGAACACGTTCACGTCAGCGAAATCGCCTTGGAAAAAGCGAAACGCCTGGTTGAAGACGGTCGCGATGTGGTTTTGCTGCTCGATTCGATTACGCGCTTGGCTCGCGCCCACAACACCGAAGCGCCTTCCGGCGGCAAGCTGCTCTCCGGCGGTCTCGATTCCAACGCCATGCAGAAGCCGAAACGCTTCTTCGGGGCCGCCCGCAATATCGAGGAAGGCGGCTCGCTGACCATCCTGGCGACCGCGCTCATCGACACCGGCAGCCGCATGGATGAAGTGATTTTCGAGGAGTTCAAGGGCACCGGCAACATGGAACTGCATCTCGACCGTCGCCTCGTCGATAAGCGGGTTTGGCCGGCCATCGACATCAATCGTTCCGGCACACGCAAGGAAGAGTTGTTGATGCACCCCGATGAGGTGGATCGCGTTCGCGCGCTGCGGCGCGTCCTCGCCGACATGCACCCTGTTGAGGCGATGGAACTGGTCGTCAACCGCATGCGCAAGACCAAGTCGAACGCGGAATTTCTATTGAGTATGAACATGAGTTGATTCCGCTATCCGTTGCCCGCTATCCGCTATCCGTTCTGGCGGATAGCGGGCAGCGGATAGCGGGGAGGACGCCGCCATTAACGGGGACGACTCCCATCCCGTTCACCTGGCTCATCTCAGCGATATTCACGTCACCGCGCCCGCCTGCGCTTGGCGGCTGCGCGACTGGTTCAATAAACGAATGTCGGCGTGGATCAATCTTCACCTCCTCGGCCGCGGCAAGCATTTTCGTCATACCGAGAAGATCCTGACCGCGCTCGACGCGGAATTGAGACAGCGAAACTTCGATCGCATCGTCTTTTCCGGCGATGCGACGGCGATGGGTTTTGAGGAAGAGGTACGTAAAGCGGCGGCGCTCTTGGGCGTCGGCTCCGCGGAGCCGTTACCGGGATTGGCGGTGCCGGGCAATCACGATTACTGTACGCAAGCGGCTATGCAGAGTGGTCGATTCGAGCATCACTTCGCCCCTTGGCAGACTGGTGAGCGTATCGGTGATGCGGTTTATCCGTTCGCCCAGCGCGTTGGACCGGCCTGGCTGGTGGCCGTCAATTCCTCGGCGGCCAACGTCCTGGCCTGGGACGCGCGCGGTCGGGTCGGCGTCGATCAGCTGGAACGTCTCGAAAATCTGTTGAGTCGTTTGACACCGGGGCCGCGCATTCTCGTGACGCATTACCCCGTCACGCTGGCCAATGGGAAACCAGAGCATCTTTATCACGGCCTGCGCGATCTAAACGATGTGGTTTCCGTGGCCCAGCACGGCGGCGTCGTTCTGTGGCTGCATGGCCACCGCCACGATTCCTATCATCACGCTTCGGGCCGCGCTCCCTTTCCGGTAATCTGCGCCGGCAGCGCCACGCAGCATGGGCGATGGTCGTACAGCGACTACACGCTTATTGGCCCGCGTCTGCATGTGTTGCAGCGCGTTTACGATGAGGCGGCCGAGTGCTTCCGCGATGGGCGGAGGTTTGAGTTGGAATTACCACATAGCCCCCGGCTTGCCGGGGAAACGCGCTCCCCCGGCAAGCCGGGGGCTATGTGATTACGGTAGATCACTTCACCTCTTGAGCGACCACTTCGGGAATGTATCCCTTGCGCGTGCGATTGATCTTGAACTTCGTCTTGAGAATGTCATCCTCGCCGCGACCTTTGTGGCGCTTCTCAAAATAGGCAATTTCCAGTTGCAAGAGCTTATCTTCTAGCTCTTTCGGCATGAAGGCGACGAAATGGCTCGGCTGCAACGGGAGACGCAAGACGGCCATCACATCCATCACCGATTGGGGCTTATCGTCGATCCAGTAAATGCGTTCAATCTTGCTAATGTCCTCATCGAGTAACTTCGCCGGGCGAGCCGACAGATCGCGGACGATCTGGTATTCGGGTCCCTTAGCGCCTTCGCGGACAGGGATAGCGAGGATAGCGCCCAAACCTTGGAGTTGACTGAGGTAATCGGGGCCGCTGTTGCTGTTGAAGAGCATCGACCAGCGCAGCATGCGTTTCTCGCGCTGGGTGAGTTTGCCGTGCCCCTCACCGCGTCCGTTGCCGGTGCCGGTGCCCTGACCATCGCCGCTGCCGCCGCCCGAACCGGTGCCGCCTTGGCCGCGACCGGCCGGCTTGCCGTCGGGCAGGCGAACGCGAATGTTCGCCTTGGCCAATCGCTCGAACGCCTGCGAGGAAGCCGTATCGCTTCGCTGAATGCGGCGCAGATCGGCATCACTGAATTGAGGCGGCTTCTGCGGGGCCGGATCGACCTTCAAATCAGGCCGCTCGACCTTATCGTTGGTCTCGGTGTTCGCCGGTGCTTCCTCGGTCTTATTGCCTTCCTCGACCACCTTTTCGCCTCGCCCCGGACCCTCGCCCTTGGCGCGAGGATCGCCGCCGCCCCCGCCAATATCCAGGCGCACCGCCTCGACAGGCAACGATCGGCTGGTGTGGCTGAACACGGCGTAGGCGAGCCAGGCCGCCAGGACTGCCAGACCGAAGACAAGGAGATGCAAAGCCAGCGAAGTCGCACCCGACAGAGGCAACTCGCCGTGCCGCGAATAACGCTGCCAGAAACGCTCATCGGGAGGAACCAGCGGCTGATTGGCCGGCAGCGATCCGGTCTTCTTGGAGTCGGCTACTGATTGCGCCATGATGAAACCTGCTAAAGCGAGAGGTGGTTGAGATTTCGTGGAGACAAAATCACTCTCTTAACCTTATCGGATAGATGCCCATACGAGCAAGCAAAAAGTTCGCGGGATTGGTCTCCCTTAAGGATTATGGGACAAAACTCTACCAGCCCGCAGCGCCGGCAAGGGTAAGTCCTTCCCTTGCTGGCGCTGCGGGCTGGCAGAGTTTTGTCCCATAAAAAAACCGGCGGCTTAGTGCTTGCCAACCATTATCTGGTCGCCGGCCGTGGACGCGGACGCCGACTCCTTATCCGACAGCACCTGCTCCTTCTTGGGGATGCGCATCGCGTAGAACGAACGCCACACGAACACCAGGGCGATCACCAACATCACCGCGCCCACGTAGGGAGTATAGTTTCGCGTGTCGTGCTGCTGCGCCATCGACCGAATGTTGACGGCAATCTCCACGGCGAGCAGACCAAACAGCGTCGAGAACTTGATGATCGGATTCAGGGCCACCGAGGAAGTGTCCTTGAACGGATCGCCGACCGTGTCGCCGACCACTGTCGCCGCGTGCAGCGGCGTACCCTTCTCCTTCAGATCGACCTCAACCAGTTTCTTGGCGTTGTCCCAGGAACCGCCGGCGTTGGCCATGTAGATCGCCTGGAACAGGCCGAAGATGGCGATGGAGATCAGGTAGGCGACAAAGAAGTTCGGATCGAAGAACGCGAAGGCAAGGGTGATTGTCATCAAGGCGATGAAGATATTCCACATGCCGCTTTGGGCATACTGCGTGCAAATGCGAACGACAGTCTTGGAATCCTCAATGTCCGCCTCCTTCTTGTTCAGGTCCATGTTATTCTTGATGAACTCGACGGCCCGATAGGCGCCGGTCACTACCGCTTGCATCGAGGCGCCCGAGAACCAGAAGACCACGGCGCCGCCGCAGATGAAGCCGAGCAGCACCGGGGCATCCGTCAGGCTCAGGTGCAACAATCCTTTACTGTCCAGCATCAGAATGATCGAGAAGATCATCGTCGTGGCACCCACGACGGCCGTGCCGATGAGTACCGGCTTGGCTGTGGCCTTGAAAGTATTGCCGGCTGAATCGTTGGCCTCCAGGTAATGCTTGCCGCGCTCGAAGTTCGGCGTGAAGCCGAAATCGCGCTCGATTTCCTGGCTAATACCGGGGATTTGCTCCGTTTGCGCCAACTCGAACACGGATTGCGCGTTGTCCGTCACCGGGCCGTAACTATCCACGGCGATAGTGACCGGCCCCATGCACAGGAAGCCGAACGCCACCAAGCCGAAGGCGAAAATGGAGCCGTAGGACCCCATGACATGCATCAGGTCCATCGTACTGATGGAGAAGGCGGCCCCCATCAGGCCGGCGATGAGCATGCCCATCCAGAAGGCGCTGAAGTTGCCCGCGACGATGCCGGAGAGGATCGTCAGCGACGAGCCGCCCTCGCGGGAGGCGGTGACAATTTCATGCACATGCTTGGAGTGCGAACTGGTGAACACCTTGGTGAACTCGGGGATAAGGACGGCGGCCAGCGTTCCACAACTGATGATCGACGCCAGTTGCCACCATAAGTCCGGCATCACCCGCACCACATCGCCAGCCTTCACCGCCAGATCGCCCAGGAGCAGCCAACTCATGCCGAACGAGGTCGTGATACACAAGATCGAGGCGATCCAGATGAGGCGCGTCAACGGTTGCTCGAAGTCGAACTCGGTGCGTCCCTTGTACTGTTTTTCCGAGATCGCTTGATTGACGAAGTAAGACACGCCGGACATGAAGTCCATCAGGAAGCGCATGGCGAAAATCCAGACAATGAGCTTGGCCTGGAGATCGAGATAGTTCGTCCGTGCGGCGTCGCCCTCAGGCCGGGCGATGGGGTTAAGCGGCTGGTCGAAGAGACGCAAGATTACGTTTTCCGTGACGGCCAGCGTGATGAAGGCGATGAGGGCGACGCCGGTTACGCCGTAAGTCTCGAAACCGTCGGCGGTCGGCCCGACCGAGTCGCCAGCGTTGTCTCCGGTGCAGTCGGCGATGACGCCGGGATTGCGCGGATCGTCTTCCTTGACGTTGAAGACGATCTTCATCAGATCGGAGCCGATGTCGGCGATCTTGGTGAAGATGCCGCCGGCGATACGCAGCGCCGAAGCGCCGAGCGATTCGCCGATGGCGAAGCCGAGGAAGCAGTAGCCGACAATCTCACGCGGCACGAACAGCAGAATAACGACCATCATCACCAGTTCGAGCGAGATCAGAAACAGACCGACCGACATGCCGGCGCGCAGCGGGATGTTGACGACATCCCACGGCACCCCGCGCAATGAAGCGAAGGCGGTTCGGCAATTGGCGTAGGTGTTGACGCGGATGCCGTACCAGGCCACCGCGTAGGAGCCGGCCATGCCGACGATCGAAAAGAGCAGAACGTAAATGAGCGTCGTGATCGGCGTGAGATGGCTGGCTGCGGCAGCTTTATCGGCATCCGGCTCGTGCCCGAAGCCGAGCAGATAGTAGCCGATGGCGCAGGCGATCAGAACCCACAGCATCAGCAGGAACTTGCCCTGCTGGATCAGATAGGTCTTGCAGGTTTCGTAGATAATCTCGGCGACATCCAGCATCGACTTGTGAGCCGGCAATCGATGGATCTGGGCGCGGAGATACAGACTGATGCTAAGGGTGCCGACGATGACCCAGGCACCGATGAACAGCAACCACCAGGCGCTAATGCCGCCGAGGCTGGCGAAATGACCGGCGTGCAAGTCGGGGATGGCCAGGTCGGCTTCGCTGGCACGGGCCGAGGTCGTTCCCATGAGTAGCACGGCCAGCGCGTAGAGAATTGCTTTCAGGCTCGACAGCCGAGGCCGTCGTGATACGTATGGAGTAAACATGACTGGCGAAATCTCCTTGGAAGGATTTCCGTATCTCCGTCGAAACAGCGGCCACATGGCCGCTTGCGGCTTAGCGGTTGCCTCTCGCTAAGCCGCAAGCGGCCTTTGCGTTCAAGGACACGGTAAGGATAGGGGGCGTCCGTGGCGAAGTCTACGGAAAGGAGAAAATCTATCGCCTGTAGCGAGTGAGACGATCGGACGATACCATGACGGCGTATCCAGGCTCCCCTCTCCCCTGTACTCGGGGGAGAGGGGAGGAAAGAAAGGTTTCGCCGCATGAGCGTTACGCCCCCTCTCACGGTCGCCGAATTGGCACGGATTCTGAACCAGACGGAACCGGCCGCCCTGTTGGTGTCACCGCGCATCCTGCGACGTGTCATCAAGAAGGACCGTGGCTTGACCGGCCCAGGACTGCAAGTGCCGCATCGCAAGAGCTACGTCATCGATCGAGAGCGTTTGCTCCGCATCGCCGATCGCCACGAATTGGGCATCGAAGCCAACCGCGATTTGCCGGCGACCCTGTTGCTGTTTCCTCTTCCCGATGAGCAGCGCCTGGCAAGGCGCAACCGTGGCGCGTCGTTGCGGAAGTATTGGCGTCTGTTGTTCCATGCCCGCGTTCATCAGACCCTACGAGCCTGGAGCGCCAGCGACGGGGATGTGCGCAACCGCATCCAGCGTATCGGCCTGACGGAGTTCGACGAGGCAAAGGCGGTTCTGCGACAGGACCATTTCCTTCTGCCGCCTGACGACGCACGCACTATCTACGAGGAATTCGCCGCCGTTTACCTGGAATTGCGTTATTTCGCCCCGCACTTGCTGCCAACGTACTTCCCGACGTGCGCCAACTTCGAGACGATCGACGCGGTTCTGGCCCTGGATGTGGATGCGGCCGGTTTGCTCGCCAGCACGCGCCTCGAGGGTGCCGCAGACCCTGCTCCACGGGAAATCACCAATCACCAATCACCAATCACCAATCCAAACCCAGCCGATTTGGGATTTGAGAATTCGGATTTGGGATTTTCCGCGGAACGCGGGCGTGATGCTCCGCGAACCTATCGCCGTCTGCTCGACCGCGCCGACAAAGCCAGCGCGCGCGGGAACCTCGTTCGCGCCGCCATCTTTCGCACACGAGCCTTGCCTCTCGCGCCGGCGGGACAGGTTGGGCCTACTCGCGCCGCCGCGCACCGAGCGATGGAGCAATTCCATGTGCGTCTGCAAAAAGCTCTTGGCTATGCCGACGAGGTCGCCGGCGATTGGCGTCAGGCGCTCTTCGCGCTACTCGAACCGGCGGCGCACGGCATCTGGCCCAGCGAGAGCCGGATGCTCTACGATTTACAGAAAGTGTGTATCGATCAGGAACGTCCCGTCTACGCCGTGGATTTCGTCGAGTGGTTCGTCTCATGGGGGCGCCGGCCAATCAAGCGCGTGCTGCCCTTCCACGGTTCGGTGCTGATGGTCAAGCACCTACGCTCCGCCATGCACCGCCTGACCGCCATCCGCATTCCCGAGCCGATCCGCCGCCGTCTTGTCACCCTGCTCATCGAATCGACCCACCGGTGCGAGCATCGTTTACGCGAGCGCCTGCATCCGGTCGTCCGCGGCGCCCTGGACAAGGTCGGTCTGACGCCGCGCAACATCGCCGAGCAGGTGGCGCGCGACAAGGTGGTCGAGGAGTTGATCGACCGCGTCATCGAGCATGGTTTCCTGGGCATGGGCGAATTGCGCGATGCCATCGCGCGCAATCGCCTGAAGCTCCCCGACCTGACTAATCCGCCATCCGCCGTCCGCCGTCCGCTATCCGCCGAAGACAGTACGGATGGCAAGGGGGAGATCGTGTCGAGTGGACGGCGGATAGCGGACGGCGGATGGCGGATGGCGGCAGCGGCGGGCCGAGCCATCGTCACGTTCTTTCTGGGCGATCCGCTTATCCGCGCCAATCGCCAGTTGACGGCCGATCTCGACGGCGTCTATCACCGCGGCGAGATTTACTTGCGTTGGTTGCAACGTCTCAGCGCCGTCGCCTTCGGCACCCACATTGGCCGCGCGCTCACGCTGTACGTCGCGCTGCCGTTCGGCTGCTCCATCGCGCTGCTGAAGGTGTGGGAAGAAGTGACGGAACTGGTCCGCAAGGCGCTGCCCGGAGGCAGCGAGGAGCAAACCGAAGCGGCCAAAGTAGCGGCTCGACAAATCAATCCGTATGCCTTTCTTCTGCTCGGCCTGTTCTTCCTCGCGTTGTTCCATATTGGTCCTTTCCGGCGTGGTCTGGGATTCGCCTTGCTGAAACTGTGGAGCGGCCTGCGCGGTCTGTTCTGGGATCTGCCCGCCTGGTTGCTGCGTGTGCCCTGGGTGGTGCGCATCCTGCAAAGTGGGCCGTACCTATTCTTCTATCAATTCATTTTCAAACCTTTGCCCTGGGCCGCCCTGTGTGTGCTTGGCCTGCTTTACCTGAGCGTAGATTGGTCTGTTTCTCTCGGCGTGGGCCTGGGCGTGTTCGCATTGACTAGCCTGCTGTTGAACTCGCGTTTGGGGTTGGTCCTTGAGGAAGTGTGGACGGATAGCCTAGTGCGTAGCTGGCATCTGATTCGCACGGACATCGTGCCCGGCTTGGTGCGCTGGGTGATTTATTTCTTTCGCCGTTTGCAAGAAGAGGTCGAACGGATCATTTACACCGTGGACGAATGGCTGCGATTTCGTCCGGGTGACAGCCGCTTGTCACTCTATGTCAAGCCCCTGTTGGGCTTGGTTTGGTTCGGCTGCACCTACGTTTTCCGGGTGATCTTCAATCTCTTTGTCGAGCCGACAATCAATCCCATCAAACACTTCCCTGTGGTGACGGTGACGGCCAAGCTCCTCGTGCCGATTTATGGTGATCTCCTCCGCTACTTCCGAACGCCCATTGAGCCGGTGCTGGGCAAGGCGTTGGGCAATACCGTCGCGGTGACGGCGATCGGACTGCTACCGGGTCTGGCGGGTTTCCTTGTCTGGGAATTCAAGGAAAACTGGCGTCTGTATCGCGCCAACCAGGCGCCGAATTTATGGCCGGAGATCGTCGGTCATCACGGCGAGACGGTGCTGCGTCTGATGCGGCCGGGACTACACTCCGGCACGCTGCCCAAACTGTACGCGCGCCTGCGTCACGGCAAGGGCCGCTCGCCGCGCAAACAGTACGAGGCGCTGCACCATCTCCGCGAGCGTTTGCGACAATTCATCGAGCGCAACCTGCTCGCCATCCTCGGTGGCAGCAAGAGTTGGGGCGACGCCACGCCCTTGACGCCGGGCGAAATCCACATTGGCACCAATCGCATTCGCCTGGAACTGTGTGGTCCGGGGGCCAGCGTCCATGTCGATTTCGAGGAACACGCCGGCTTCTTGATTGCCGGCCTCACCTGCCTGGCCGCGTGGCCGGAGACGTGGTTGGCCCACCTGACGCCGCAACAAACGCTCGCCCTCCGCGATGCCCTGGCCGGCTTCTATAAACTGGCCGGCGTCGATATGGTGCGCGAACAGATTGAGTCGCTGCTGCCGGCGGGAACCACCTATGATGTGACTACGGAAGGATTGGTCATCTGGATTGACCAGCCCGGAGCGCTAGCGACGGGTGGCGAAGTTGTCTACAATCTGCATGCCGATGGCGAACTATCGCCCGATACACGCGGAACGCCCTCACTCCTGGCATTGCCTCCGCTCAGCATCGATACGTTGCTCTATTCCTCGTCGCCGATTCGCTGGGCGGACTGGGTGCAGACGTGGCAGTTGGATCACGATGGCAAGGGACATGCGCCGCTATTGCCGCTGCGGGTGCGATTGATGCCGGCTATCAGCTAGTCGCAGGCGGATTGTCCGGTTGTCCTTCGGCGTTCGGTGGCGGGATCGCCTCCCCGCTCGATTCCGCTTCCGTTGAGGTCGGCTGGGCAGGTGGCGGCGGCATGCGATCTTTGATTGCTCTCAAAAGGTCTCCCGAACTTTTATGGCCTCTCCACCAGAGCAAAAGCAGGAGGATCCCCGCGAGAGTCGTAATGATGGCCACGCTGAGAAATCCGAGAAACAATCGATCCGAGGAGATTGTTGTCGTCAGGAGGGTCACAAGGAGCGTGGCGGAGATAGGCAGTAAGAACAGAGCGAAGTTCAGGAAAAGAGAAGCCGATGATCCATTCGCCAGCGCGTCTAATTCGTGTTCGTAGACCCAATAGACGTTTATTTCACTGAAAGTGGCGAATCGCATTGGCGGTCGAGTAGGCCGCCGCTCATTCCTTCTCCTGGCAGCCACGAGTCGTCTCCTCGGCGGACACGGGTTCGGAAAAAACGCGGACCCAGGCGCGGACATGGCCCGGTCCTCCCCCCAGGTCAATCACGACATGCCACTCTCCTTGGTAGGGTGGACGGAAGCGATACGGCGAATGCTCCACGTACCCTCCCTCGTCGTAGTGATACGGCCGGTTATTGCGATAGTCCTCATAGTCGGCGGGGTTGAGAAGTTGGACATTGGCCGCGTTATCCAGCGTGACCTCGATGAGATCATCAGGACCGGCTTCCATTTCTTGGTGAATGAACTCCAAACCTGGAATTCTCGTGTGTGCGGTGGTCATTCGTTTCTCGGCAACAGGATGAGAACGGGACATCACCTTACCAAGGATATTCTACCCTGATTCGATCCGACTTTGCACCTGAGTTTCGGATTCGCCCTTTAAATCAAAGACTCGTTGAGGCGGTACGGTTGGCGATGCTGTAGCGCAACATCGCCAACCGTACCGCCTCAACGAGCCGGTAGAAGGGTTAGCATCCACGATGCTCAGACTTTGGCCCGTTTACCAGTCGGACTGCTGCAGATCGCCATTGGCTGGCGTGCAGGCGGCCCACCAGGTAATGGGATTTATCGACTGAGGGAGGAAGCGCACACTGCCGTCACCCAGGCTGACGTTCATGCCGCCGGTGTGCGAGGAGGAAGCGTAACCGATGGGATCCGAATAGACGCCGCCCGGTTTGGGTTGCACCTGAAACACCGAGGACGTGCCGACCACGCCGCTGCCCGCATCCATCCCGGAATTGTAGGGGGTACTGCCATCGGCGCTGCCGTAGGCGAAGATGGGAGCCCAGGATGGGTTCCAACCGCCGTGAGCCCACAAGGTCCAATGCCCGTTCGTTCGCTGGGCAATCTGCTCAGCGAACAAGATCGTATTGGAAGTACCGTCTTGAAACGAGGACGCGACATTGGGGTGGCCCGCTCCATTGTTTCCGGCTGCGGGATCGCCACCGGCGGCCTGGTTGCCAAACGACGGATTGCCGAACACCTGGAAATTGGCGGAATAGCAGCCTGTGGCCCAGTCGCCCTGACCGAGACCGTTGCCAAACGTGGGGTCGCTAGGACAAGAGTAGGTCTTGATGACCGCGCGATGGCCGACGCCGGTGCCGGCTGCCTGCAAGTTGAGAGGCATTCCGAAGGTGTTGTACACGTTTTGCTGCTCGATGAAAGGCAGCAAGGCCACGAAGACCTGAACATCGGAGCCGGTCGAGCCATCGTAGAACGGCGGGAAACTGTTGTTGTATGTACTGGCGTAATTATGACAGGCAACGCCCAGTTGCTTGAGATTGTTGGTGCATTGGCTGCGTGCGGCGGCTTCGCGCACTTTCTGCACGGCGGGCAGCAGCAAGCCGATAAGGATGGCGATGATGGCGATCACTACCAGCAACTCAATAAGCGTGAAGCCAACGCGCTTACCTCCTCTCAAAACATGTCCATCCGAACATGAACTGTTCTGCAAGAACTTCGTCATCAAAAATCTCCCAGGCCGTGAAACAGACAAAAAAACAACATGAAGCTTGAAAGTGTTATGCACGGAACCTCATACTTTTATCTCAGGATACGATTAGACTTGTCAAGTATAAACGAAAAAAATGATGCCTTGATGAGAGGGGGTAAGTTCACCGCGGCACTTCGACACGCTCCAGCACCGTATTCAAGATGTCGTCCGTCGTAAACCCCTCGACATACGCATCGGGTTGCAGCGTGAGACGATGCCGCAGTACCGGACGGCAAATGCGTTTGATGTCGTCGGGCGTAATGAAACCTCGGCCGCTCATCAGCGCACGCACCTTAGCCGCTTGCAGCAGATGCACGGCGGCGCGCGACGATGCGCCCATCAGCACCTTATCCATCTCGCGCGTCATGCGCACGATGCGGCCAATGTACGTGCAAATCTCCGGCTTGGCGACGACCTTGGCGGTGCCCTGGCGCGCTCGGAGGATTTGTTCGCGTGTCATGTCGCCGCGATCCTCCTCACCCCTGCCCTCTCCCCCTGAAGGGGGAGAGGGCAGGGTGAGGGGGTGGCCCGGCGGCGCGAGGATGTCGAGCGGCGCTCCCAGCGTGCCACGTCCCTGATACAGACGCAGGATGCGATCCTCCTCCTCCGGCGGCGGATACTCGATGTTCAGCTTCAGCAGAAAGCGATCGAGCTGAGCCTCCGGCAGACGATAGGTGCCCTCGTACTCGATCGGGTTCTGCGTAGCAACCACCGTGAAGAACTCGGACAGAGCGTGACTGATGCCGTCGATGCTGACGGTTCGTTCCTCCATGACTTCCAGCAGGGCCGATTGCGTTTTGGGCGGCGTGCGGTTGATCTCGTCGGCCACGAGGATGTCGGTAAAGACGGGACCGGGGCGAAACTCGAACTGGCTGTTCTGCAAGTTGAAGACGTTGGTGCCGAGGATGTCCGAGGGCATCAGATCGGGCGTGAACTGCACGCGCTTGCAATCCAGGGCGAGCAGCCGGGCCAGGGTGCGAGCCATGAGGGTCTTGGCGGTGCCGGGCACGCCTTCCAGTAGCACATGACCGCCGCACAACAGCGCCAGCAGCATCATTTCCAGGCTGTCGCGCTGTCCCACGACGACGCGCTCGGCCCGGTTCAGCAGCGACTCCACCCACTCCGGGACGGCCACGGTCTCCTCAGCGTGCATGCACTTCTCCCGTCGAACAGTTTTCAGTTTTCAGTGTTCAGTTTTCAGTGTTCAGTGTTCAGTAAACTAATTCCCTGACTTTAGTCATTAACTGAACACTGAACACTGAAAACTGAACACTGAAAACTGAAAACTGAACACTGAACACTGTTCATTGCATTTCGTGCGTAAATTGGCCGAACGCCTGCGCCCACG
>Ga0134126_10001859_pt1 | contig 26792 bp, 19 predicted proteins | sample KB31752_FD_96881 | JGI IMG/M metagenome (GOLD analysis project Ga0134126, IMG submission 96881) | Terrestrial soil microbial communities with excess Nitrogen fertilizer from Kellogg Biological Station, Michigan, USA - KB3-175-2 | ecosystem: Environmental > Terrestrial > Soil > Unclassified ... | reverse complement strand
GTTATGCTTTTCCCAGTGACCCCCGGAATTGGGAACAAACAAGATATACAACAGCTACTTTAACTTCATTAGGAAAAAGGCTTTTGGGTTTGGAAAAATGGTAAAAAATTAGAGGAAGCGTAAAGTGAATTTTTGATGAAAATCAATAAACACCTTACTGATTTTGATATAGGCCAAAATACAATTATTTCGAAAAGGCAGTAAAGGAACAAATACCACGGATTATTAATTCCTGATCTTAAATTTTATTCCAAATTACAGAAAACCTAATGTACAATTAAATCCGGAACAACTAAAACGCTACCGGTATAAACAGAAAGTGTTATTGCATCGGTAGTACTGGGAATAGTATATGGGATATCTAAAATACATTGTGACCCTGGAATTGTAGAATTGATAATAATTTTACTTCCAGGGTTTATAGCATCGCCTGATGGCGGTTGGCCGTTGGCATCCCAGTTTGATGGTGTAGACCAGTTTCCATTTCCAATAAAAGTATAAACAACAGGCAGATTCTGAGGAGAAAGGTTCCTGTGTGGAACCACCTGTGTTTTAGGCGTTTTATTTACATCTTCTTTTTTATTTTTTGATTGGGCAAAAGATGCCTGGCCAAACGCAACAACAATCAGCAGAAAAAGAATTTTTTTCATATAAAATACAGGTTTGAAATTTATTCGATAGAGTTAGGAGTAAATTTACAATGAATTTTCACCTTTTCCATGGCAATGTTTATATTTTTTTCCGCTTCCACAAGGGCAAAGGTCATTACGCCCAACCTTTGGCGCAACCCTAATGGGTTCTTGTTTTAAATTTTCCGAAGGATCTATATATTCATTCTCCTGTGACATGTAATCCGGGCTTTCTGACGCGCCGGCAAATTCTGCTTTACGCTGGCGCATTTTACTCATATCAGTCCTTCTTCTTCTTTCTTCTGTAATCCTGGTTTCCTGGTTTTGTTCTGCCGGAATATGGCAATGAGCCAAAAAGCTTACAATGTCTTTGTTTACCTGGTCGTCCATTTGTTTAAAAGCGCCAAATGCTTCAATCTTATAAATTACTAATGGGTCCTTTTGTTCATATCCAGCTGTTTGGACACTTTGCCTTAAATCATCCATTGCGCGCAAATGTTCTTTCCAGGCGTCGTCAATCAAAGCTAGTGTAATACTACGTTCTAAGGCATTAGTTAGTTCTGAGCCATTAGTTTGAATCGTTTTATCAAGATTGGCAATTGCCTGCATCGCTTTTTTCCCATCAGTAAATGGAACAGCAACATTAACAATATGGGCACCTTGTTCTTTACGGATGTTTTTCAATACCGGAAAGGTTTGATCATTGATTGCCCGGTTTTTATTATTGTAATGATCTTTGGCTTCGTAATATAATTTATTAGCCAAAATATTTACGTCTTCTTTCTCAAGCTCTTCAGGGGTAATAGCCGTTTCCATTCCGAAATTCATAATGACGGCAAGCTTAAATTCACTATGGTCATTTATTTCCTTGAACGAAATAATAGTTCCTTCCGCCACAGAATAAAATGCGTTATCCAAATCAAGCGCCAGCCTTTCCCCAAATAGCGCATGATTTCGTTTTCCATAAATAACGGTTCTTTGCTTGTTCATCACATCATCATATTCCAACAGCCTTTTCCTGATGCCAAAATTATTTTCTTCCACTTTCTTTTGAGCGCGCTCAATACTGTTGGAAATCATTTTATGCTGAATTACCTCGCCTTCTTTATAACCCATTCTGTCCATTAAAGAAGCAATCTTTTCACTGCCAAACATTCGCATTAAATCATCTTCAAGCGAAACAAAAAATTTAGACGAACCCGGGTCGCCCTGCCTTCCGGCGCGCCCTCGTAACTGCCTGTCCACACGGCGGCTTTCGTGCCTTTCGGTTCCTAAAATAGCTAACCCGCCAGCTTCCTTTACTCCTGGCCCAAGTTTAATATCTGTACCTCGCCCAGCCATGTTAGTTGCAATAGTGATTGCACCGGGCAAACCTGCTTCAGCAACTACCTGAGCTTCTTTCGCGTGTTGTTTTGCATTCAATACATTATGAGCAATTCCTTTCTGTTTCATCATCCTGCTGAGCAATTCACTTACTTCCACTGAGGTAGTACCCACAAGGATTGGCCTTCCGGCTGCAGTCATTTTTTCAACTTCTTCTATTACCGCTTTATATTTTTCGCGTTTAGTTTTGAAAACCAAGTCCTGTACATCATTCCTTATTACCGGAACATTTGTGGGAATAGAAACGACATCTAACTTATAAATATCCCAGAATTCAGAAGCTTCTGTTTCTGCCGTACCAGTCATTCCCGCCAGCTTATGATACATTCTAAAATAGTTCTGTAAAGTAATAGTAGCATAAGTTTGAGTAGCGCTTTCAATCTTCACATTTTCTTTGGCTTCTATTGCCTGGTGTAATCCATCTGAATAGCGGCGCCCTTCCATAATACGGCCTGTTTGTTCATCTACAATTTTTACCTGGCCATCAATCACTACATATTCCACATCATTTTCAAAAAGAGTATAGGCTTTCAATAATTGGGTAACTGTATGGATCCTTTCGGCCTTGATTGAATAATCATTTAATAATGTTTCCTTCTGTTCCAGCTTTTCTTCAGGTGACGCACCACTCTTTTCAATTTCTGCGAGCTTTACTCCGATATCCGGCATGATAAAAAACTCCGGGTCTTCGCCTGATTTGGTGATAAGGGCAATTCCTTTATCTGTAAGCTGAACCTGGTTATTTTTTTCATCAATTACAAAAAATAATTCCTGGTCTACCACATGCATGTTTTTTTCCTGGTCGGACAGATAATGGTTTTCAGCTTTTTGAAGTTTCACCTTCATGCCTGGCTCACTTAAATATTTTATTAAAGCATTATTTTTGGGAAGCCCACGATGAGCGCGGAATAAAGCGAGGCCGCCATCTTTTGGGTCATCATTGCCTTCTGATATTTTTTTCTTAGCTTCTATTAAAAAATTGCTGGTAACTTTTCTCTGGGCTTCTACGATTTTTTCGATTCTCGGTTTTAGCTGATCATATTCCTGTTGGTCGCCACGCGGAATTGGTCCCGAAATAATTAAAGGCGTCCTTGCATCATCAATTAAAACACTGTCCACTTCATCTACCATCGCAAAATGATGTTTGCCCTGGACCATCTCTTCAGGAGCGTGAACCATATTATCACGCAGGTAATCGAAACCAAATTCATTATTGGTTCCATACACAATATCCCTTCCATAAGCTACTCTTCGTTCTTCACTATTGGGCTGGTGCTTATCAATACAATCAACCGTAAGCCCAAGCCATTCGAATAAAGTTCCATTCCATTCGCTGTCACGGCGGGCCAAGTAATCATTCACGGTTACAATATGAACCCCCAAACCTGCCAAAGCATTCAGATAAGCAGGCAATACAGAAACTAATGTTTTTCCTTCTCCTGTTGCCATTTCAGCAATCTTTCCCTGGTGCAAAACAATTCCTCCTATCAATTGCACATCATAAGGAACCATGTTCCATACAATTTCATTTCCCCCAGCTGTCCAGGTATTTTTATAAATGGATTTTTCGTCCCGGATGGTTATATATTTTTTGGTAGCTGCGAAAGTTTTATCAAGTTCTGTTGCTGTAGATTCTAATTCAGCATTGTCTTTAAAGCGCCTGGCAGTCTCTTTTACAACAGCAAAAGCTTCAGGTAAAATTTCAAGAAGTACTTCCTCCAGCTTTTTGTCGCGCTCTTTGCGCATATCATCTATATGCCTATAAATAGCATCTCGTCCTGCAATATCAGCTGAATCCAGGTTTTCTGCTTCGGCATTCTGTGATGCTATGTGTTCATCTGTTTCTTTTAGGTATTCTTTTATCCGTTCACGAAAAATTTGGGTTTTGCCACGTAAATCATCGTTGGATAATGATTGGTATTCATTAAAAAAAGTATTAATTTTTTCAACAAGTGGCCTAATTAACTTTACGTCTTTTTCACTTTTGTTGCCTCCAAATAATAATGAGAGTAGCCCGGCCATATTATATATAATTATTTTTTTAAAATAGATTAGTTATGATAATGTCAATTTTAATGCAGGAATTCTTGCGTAGCCAAAATGACAGTTTGCAAAGTTACAAAATTGTGCCTTTTGTTTTTTTATAATAGGATATTTATCATTATTCTAACTTGATAAAAATTCCTTCAACAGTTTCTTTAACCGGAAAAATTTTTAAAAAGTAGCCCTCGCCATTTGTATCCCTTCCTGTATTTAAAGAGAAACGGTATCCATGAACCGGGCAAATTATATTTTGTTTTTTATCAATGAATCCTTCAGAAAGGTTGCCGCCAGCATGTGGTAATGTAGATGAAAATGCTTTTAATCCAAAAGAAGTTTCTGCAATACAGATTATTTTATCTTCTATTTTTATTGATGCAATCCTATTTTCCCTAAAAGGAATTCTTTCAATATTGTCAAATACTTTTACCCAGTTTTCTTTTGGTGGCATCAATAAAAAAATTCTGCTTTATAAGGATACTTGATTTGGTATAAGCTTCTTACCTGGTTTAAAACTAACTGGCGCAATTCTTTGATGTTGGTTTTTTCGGTAGCAGAAATAAATACACAATTACCATTAGTTTGGCCCTGCCACTTTTGTTTTAACTCAGCCAGTAATTGCCCTTTTACTTCTTCGGGCAGCCATTTGTCAAATGTATTTTTTTCGTACTCATCCATCTTATTAAACACAACAATGATAGGCTTTTCAAAGCTTTTTAATTCCTGCAAGGTTTTATTAACTACCGCAATCTGCTCTTCGTATTTTGGATGGGAAATATCAACCACATGCAATAAAATATCCGCTTCCCGAACCTCATCCAAAGTGCTTTTAAAACTTTCAATAAGATTGTGAGGAAGCTTTCGGATAAATCCAACCGTATCACTCAAAAGAAAAGGTGTGTGGCCCAAAACTACCTTTCGGGTAGTCGTATCCAGCGTGGCAAACAATTTATTTTCAGCAAAAACATCACTCTTGCTCAGCAGGTTCATAAGCGTTGATTTTCCTACATTGGTATAACCTACTAAAGCAACCCTTATAAATTCTCCCCGCTCTTTTCTTTGGGTAAAAGATTGTTTATCTATTGCGGCCAGCCTTTTGCGCAAAAGGTTTATCTTATCTTTTACAATACGCCGGTCTGTCTCTATTTCTGTTTCGCCGGGCCCGCGGCTTCCGATTCCTCCACCCTGCCTTTCAAGGTGTTTCCACATTCCTTTTAAGCGTGGTAAAATATATTGATACTGCGCCAGTTCTACCTGAACTTTTGCCTGTGCGGTTTGTGCCCGCGAAGCAAAAATATCAAGAATGAGGTCGCTACGGTCTATAGTTGTAACATTCAGTTCCTTTTCAATATTAGAAATTTGAGAGCCGGTTAATTCGTCATCAAAAATGATAAGGCCAACCTGCTTTTTTAAAGTGAAATCTTTTATTTCCTGCAATTTGCCTTTGCCTACAAATGTGCGGCTATCAGGGTGGTCAAGTTTTTGAGTAAATATTTTAACGGTATTGCCTCCGGCTGTTTCAGCTAGAAATTGTAACTCAGCAAGATATTCATTTACTTCATCGACCTGTTGGCCGTTTTGAATTACAGCTGCGAGCACTACATTAATGGTTTCTTTGTTGTTTAATTTTTTTTCAACCAATTGAAAATTTTTAATGTGACAAAAATAATTGATTGTAATTTTTAAAAAATAATTTTAAAAATTACAATGCATAATTTACCACAATAAAATAAAAATCGTGCTTTTTTGTTTGTTTACTATGATAAAGCCTTCTAAAATCAAATTATAGGCCACTTATTGTAATACCAATCTGGTATAATCTAAGGTCAGGGCCTACTCCATCATTTAAAACTCTGTTTAACTGGTAAGAACCAAAAAGAGAGAAAATCCCATAACCTACTCTGGCAGTTGCCATAAAATGATTGGAATTCATAAAACGTGTGCTGTTTTCTTTTTCGAGGTAGGTATTTAAGGTCGTGCCCTCTTTACTTACCAAAGTTTTTCCTTTGGTATGCACATTTAGCAATGTACCAGCTTTCAAACCTATCGCGGCTTTAAAGCTTTTATTCGGTTTATCAGGGTCAGCGGTAAATCTAAATTCCAGAGGTATTTCAAGAAATGTAGTCGCTAATTTATATTTTTTAAAATGATTGGCTGAATCCAGATGAGTAAACGGCAAAAAACCTGGTTCAGCTTTTAAATCGATATTTATATTCTTGAAATAGAGATTGCTTGTACTAACGCCTAAACCAATTCCTAAACTTAATTTAGGAGAACTTTTAAAACGCTTGTTAAGCATTAAATATGCATTAAACCCTCTTGGCAGCCCTGTCTCGTGGCCTTTAATACTATCTGGCGCCCCGGCCCAATGGTCCGAAGAAAGCTGAAACATAAAATGGTCGCCGGAACGATTGGCAAAATCAACCTTATTGTTATTTGTAGCCGGTGGCGCCGTTTCCTGTGAGAACGCCATTGAAAAAAATAGACAACCGATAACTACAAAAACAAATTTTTTCATAAACATAATTAAGTTGGCAAATGTATCTGTTACATGGTTAAAGAAAGGTTAAATAGGCATTCTAATTGACGGGCAATAGTATTAAATTTGCAGTCAATTATGAAAGATTCAAATATTAACATCAACGTTCAGCTCGATGATGAAAAAGTACCTTTAAAAATAAACTGGAGCGCAACCGGCAGCACCGCTGCAGACATGCAAAAAGCTAAAGCTATGTTTTTAGCGTTTTGGGATTCCGCTGACAAAACTGCTATGAGAATAGACCTCTGGACAAAAGATATGATGACCGATGAGATGGCGGATTTTTTTTACCAGGTACTATTTACAATGGGCGATACTTTTAAACGAGCTACCAGGCGTAAAGACCTTTCCGATGAAATAAAAAAGTTTGCAAATGATTTTCATAAAAAATTTGTAGAAAAAGAAAGGGCTGAACAGTAAAGCAACTTTTAGCAATGATTTCTATTTTCATTATTTAAAATCTATTTAAAGTAAAAAATCTTTTTAATTTTATTAATACTTAATTATGTCTTTAGAACAAAAAGTAATGGCTGATTTGAAAAACGCAATGTTGGCCAAAGATGAAAAATCTTTACGCTCCCTTCGGGCTATAAAAGCCGCAATCATCATCGCAAAAACGGCCGAAGGCTCTGGCGGCGAAATAAAAGAAAATGAAGAAATAAAACTTCTTCAAAAACTGGTAAAACAAAGAAAGGATTCATTGGAAATTTATGAAAAACAAGGCCGTGAAGACCTCGCTTCAAAAGAAAAAGAAGAGATAGAAGTGATAGAAAAATTTTTACCAAAACAAATGGATGAAGCTGAATTAAAAACTATAATTGCGAATATAATCCAGGAAACCGGCGCAAAATCAGCCGCAGACATGGGTAAAGTAATGGGAGCCGCCAATAAACAACTTGGCGGAAAGGCTGATGGAAAAACTATAGCTGGAATAGTAAAAGAATTGCTGAATTAAGCAGAAGGCTGAAAGCTGAAGGCTGAATGCTTAAAGCAGAAAGCTTCAAGCTACTAAATCTTAAAAAATGGTTATAGATGTTGCCTTTTTTATTATGGTGGTGATTGCCATTTTTAAGGGTTTTTCAAAAGGTTTCGTTGTTGGTGTTTTTTCTTTTATAGCATTTATAATTGGGCTTGCAGCTGCGCTCAAACTTTCTGTTTTTGTAGCACACCTGCTTCAGGGTTCATCAGGGGCAACAACTAAGTGGTTACCACTTCTTTCGTTTGCATTGGTATTTATTGCCGTGGTTTTGATAGTAAATATTGGTGCCAGAATTATAAAAAAAACCATTCATCTGGCAATGCTTGGGTTGATTGATAGGTTAGCAGGTATTGTTCTTTATTTAATTATTTACACCATTATATTCAGTGTTATTTTATTCTTTGCAGAAAAAATGGCGCTCATTAAAATGGAAACAATAAAGGCATCTTCAGTTTATAATTTTGTTGCTCCGTGGGGGCCTTCAGTTATCAATCATCTCGGAAAAATCATTCCCATTTTTAAGGATTTATTTACAGAACTTCAAACTTTTTTTCAACATTTAGGAGACAGGTTAGCAAGCTAAAATTGATTATAAATTTTATTTAGCGGTTTTTTTCGTAAGAAACATTTATTTTAGCAATAATTAAAGGGCATTAAAATTTGCTGTTTTTTTTTAAAATTACATGGATTATCAATTAATACAAGACGGGAAGTTTAAATTTTTGGAAGAGGGGGAAGGTGAACCGCTGCTTTTACTGCATGGGCTTTTTGGCGCATTAAGTAATTTTTCACACCTGGTGGAATATTTTAGAAAAACTAATAAGGTAATTGTACCATTGCTTCCGCTATTCGATCTCGATTTGTTACACACTACAGTTGGAGGGTTACAAAAATTTGTAAAGAGGTTTATCGAGTATAAAGGCTATGAGAATATTCATTTGCTGGGTAATTCTTTAGGAGGGCATGTTGCATTGGTATATGTATTGAAAAATCCTGAAAGAGTAAAGTCGTTGATTCTTACCGGAAGCTCGGGTTTGTTTGAAAGCGGAATGGGTGACAGTTATCCCAAACGTGGCGATAAAGAATATATACGAAAAAAAACACAGCTTACTTTTTACGATCCGGCAATGGCAACTGATGAATTGGTAGATGAGTGCTTTGAAATAACTAATAACCGGATTAAAGTTATCAAAATTATTTCTTTGGCAAAATCAGCTATACGTAATAACCTTGGTGATGAGTTGAACCAAATAAAACAACCAACCTGCCTTATCTGGGGAAATAATGATACGATTACTCCGCCTTTTGTTGCAAAAGAATTTAATAAATTGATCCCGAATAGTGAATTGCATTTTATTGATAAATGTGGCCACGCACCTATGATGGAAGTTCCTGAAGAATTTAACCAAATTCTTGGTGCCTTTCTTTCAAAATTAAAAATACCTGCTGCAACGATTCATTGATTAATCTTGTCTTTTACTTAATAATATTACAGTAATACTTAAAATTAAGAAAATGACTACCTTACAACTTGCTGATAATATTTACCCGTTATTAAAGCTTAAAGACACGGTGGATACGGCTCTTCGGTTAATGAATGAATACAAAACAAATTTTCTTCCTGTAGTTTCAGAAGGTAAATTTTTAGGGTTGATAGGCGATGAAGATTTGATTGACGAAAAAAATAAAAAAACTACGATTGATGTTTACCAAACCAATTTTGTACCGGCAGCTGTTAATGCTGAATTTTATTTTTTGAAAGCTGCCACTGTTTATAATCTGTACCACAGCAATGTGATTCCGGTTGTCAATGAAAACAACGAATTATTAGGCACTATTTCGTCTAAAGCATTAACAATAGAATTAGGAAACTTTAGCGGCTCTTCTGAATTTGGTGCCGTGGTGGTTTTGGAAATTGAACGTACACGCTTTGCCATTTCTGAAATTAACAGCATTATAGAAAGCGATGGTGCTACCATTCTCCATCTGAATGTTTCTCCTCATCCTGTACCAAATCTTCTGGAAATAACGTTACAAATAAATAAGAAAGAAATAGCTACGATAGTTGCTACGTTCGAAAGATACCAGTACACTGTTTCATTTTATTCAGGTGAAGAATTATTTGAAGATGAAATCAATGTTAATTACAATAACCTGATGAACTACCTGGATATTTAATTTATCCATCCAGAGGGCCAATTACCAGTAAACCAACAAATAAATAAAATTCTTATTCTCCTAATATCTTTAAGGAGAAAGTGAAATTCTCACCTGCACGCCTGCCCGGGTATTAGTAGTAGGTGCTGAAGATGAAATATAAGGGTTTACTCTTGTCTGGTCAAAATACAATTTTACATTTATACGGTTACTGATATAATAATCCAGTGTTGGGCTAATAGTGATTTCTTTACTACCATTGGTGGCGAATGCACTGTTCTGATCGAGAATACTATTAGAAGTCACATTATTCCTGATGCTGAAAGTCAGGTTAAAATTTATTTCGTTATCAAGCTTTTTGGTATCTTTCTTTGCAAAAGGCACTTTAAACGGAAGTTTCAAGCCCCTTTTACGGAAACCACCTCCAAAAGTAATCTCCGACGAACGGACTTCACTCAATTGATAATCAATTAAACTCAGGCTCAGTTGCCTTTGTTTGGTATAATTAAATTTAAGGCTGAGTTGGTTAGTAAAGGTCATATCCACCCCGACCAATGGTGCAAACTGCTCTTGAATTGTGATATTAGGTACGAGGAAAAATGGAATATAATTGTGGCCACCACCGGTAGTATCAATAAATGAAGGGTAGCCATACCTTGAAACGTCCTGGTAATACAAGGCGGAGGTAAAATTATTCATTCCCAGGCTTGCATTATATGCGTGAGTTAATGAAAAGTTCGAAAATATTTTATCTAATCCCGGCACACGGCTGAGCCCATTGTAAGAGATGCTCCAATTTGGCTTAGGTAAAATACCGCTAAAAGGATTAGATTTGATATTACTATTTTGTTGTTTGATAAGAGAGACTTTTGTAGGGTCTTCACCCGTATAAGCCGCTATAAAAGCTGGTACTAAAACATCAACAGAATACCTGCCGTACCCAAGCGCATAGCCGTCGTCTCCCGTTGGATTCCCTTCTTTTTTATTATATGTATTTAAATCGCCTAACCTTTTGGATAATATCTGCCTGTAATCCTGGAATTTTAAAAATGTTTTAGAAATACGGTTCGGGTCGTATTTTCCAAATAAAGTATTAAATGCAATATAAGTAACATTAAAGCCACCATTGATGTATGGGCTTAGATGTGAAAAGTGGAGCCCTGTACCGGTTGTGTCTTTAAAAGTTTCCGAATAATTTTTAGTAAACGTTTTACTCATATTTAAATTAATAGTAAAATCTTTTACTGGTTCAAGTTGAGCCGAAACTGTAATTTTTTGATCAAAACTTTGCACAAAAAGATCATTAAAATTGGAATCCCTGGTTATTAGCCCACGCCCGGCAGCCCTATTTAGCCAGTTGCTATCTGGTTGTTGCCCCAGAATAAAACCAAATCCTGGAGCCATACTTTTAAAATCTTGGCCCAAAATATGTGTACTATCCGTATATCCCGGTAATCTCGTATTACTTATTTGAGAAACAGAAGCATTTACAGATTTTATGCTGGTCAATAATTTTCCTAGTATTCTTAGTGGCCCTGTTACTTCCGGGAGTTCGGCGCCTTTTTTAGGTGCTTTTGGAGGAGAAATATTGGCCTTTTTATTGCCGGAAGTATCAGTTTCATTTCGTTGTTTGGGCTGAAGTGGCTGGTCCAACGCGCGTAACCATTTTGATTTACTGTATAATCTTAAAAAATCGAGCTGAAGTGTTGCATTTTCCTGCTGCCCATTTTCTAAAAAGTTTCCAAGGTTTACTGCCAGCCTTGAAGCGCCGATCCAGCTATATGTTGCGGTATAATCCATGTGCAAATTCATCCAATCCGTTACCGGAAATTTGGATAAAGGCACATTATAGGAGAGATTAATGGACTGGTTGAAAACGGTATTTCGTCCTCCGGAAAAAAAGTTTCTGGCAACCGAATCTTTTTTTGCTTTTGTATCAATGCGGCCATAAGGTTCATCAATAACTGCATTATCCAAAGCTGAATAATCAAGTGTAAGGGAATGCGTAAACTCCCATCTTAAAATATAATTTCTGTCGAAAGTAAAATACTTATCGAATGTTTCCGGAACAACATATTTATCATCACCAATACTTCTGGGTTTTAGAACTGCAAATTGCCTGAATACATCTGCTTTAAAAGTTATTTGAGAAGGAATTGGGTTAATATTAAAATCTTTTATCAGGTCAAACCAATGAGTTTTTGTTTTGGTGAATAATTTTTTAAACGGCGAAATGAATTTTGGCTGTGGCATAAAGTTATAACCCAGGCTGCCCTGTTGTTTGGTTACGTTATTATAATCAATAAGAGGATTATGCGCTTCAGTTTTAGTATAAGTATAACTGACATTCACATTTTCAATATCCCATATTTTTGGTTTTTTATTATTCGTTCGCTCTTTATGTACGTTCGTAAAACTTACTGTTTTAATGGAAGAAAAATCATCAGCATTTTTTCTTATAGAATCTTTCGCTTCTTTATTTGGGGCATCTTTTATTTTTTGTTTGAGTGTGATATCCATATCAAATGGGTCATATTCCGGTGCGCTATTAGCGTTGGTAATACTTGCATAGAAAGGAATAGAAATGGCCGCACTCTTAGGCAAAAGTTTGCCTAACTCAAGTGTGGCTGCTGCATCAAACTGAACAAAATTATCTTTAAACCGGTCGCTGATTCCTTGTTCCAAAGTACCGAAACCATTGCTGTGTGTATTAGCAGATAACGAAACAGTTCCAAGGTCGGCAAGGTTTGCATCTACCCTTCCCAAAGAAGCCCAGCCTCCCTTCTCGTCTAAAGAAGACAATCTTAGTTCATTAAACCACAACTCTCCGCAGGCGGAAACAGCATTTGTATTTTTAACGCCCATTAAAATTCCTGTTATTTGGGCCAGGTTTGGGTTTCCCATCACAGAATAGGTCTGGCCATTCGATTCTGTTATTGAATACAGTGCATTTAATGGCGAATTGGATAAGTTTCTTTTGGTTTTTAAGTCGGTTAAGTCACTTAGCGTAAGATTAAGATTATTACTTTGTATCCATAAAGTATCATTATAAGCCTGGCTGTCAGGATTAAGGCCGGTATTGAGAGGAGTTAACTTTAAAGGAATCCTTACTTCATAATAATTGTTGACAAAATCACTTCCTATCCTTATTACAGCAGTAAGGTCATTGTTATTTAAAGTGGCTGTTTGATTTTTTTCGGCATGTATATACAACTGAAGCTGACGAAATTGCCTTAGGTCTTTATTAGCAAAAGTCTGAAAAACAGCTTTGCCATCATTTTTTGCCAAATTACAAAACTGCAAGGTGAGCGATTGTTCATTTTGCAAAAGGTTTACGCCATTATTGCTCAAAGTTTGTACGCGTTGAATAGCACTTGGAGTGCGGTATGGCAAAGGGCTTCGTTTGTCATTTTCCTCAATATTTACAGCTCCAACATTAAAATCATTATCTGAAGTAGTGGAGTAATTTCCTGAGGAATCTATCTTATACTGAAATTTTCTCCAGGTATTTCTTACAAGGCTCAGTTCTCCAAAACGAATCGTTGTACTATCCTGAAATCCGGTTAAGAACATTCTGATAAAACGGATGGATTTAAAATCAGGGATGTTACCTATCTTTTTATCATAGGAATCAATAGGAATCCGTAACTGATACCATGTTTCATTTCTCGTAGAACCATCAACTAATTTTACCCCAACTACTTTTTTATCAATAATATAATTGTGGCCTATATTCATTTCTGTATCAGTCGGCGGTTTTAAGTCGACGATATATTGAAAATATTCCTCCGTCTCATTGAGTGTATTATCCCGGTTAAGGTCCTCCTGGTCAGGATATAAAGTAGCTGCTGAAGAAAATTGGGAATTATTATCAGCAATAGGCGAATTGCCCTGGGGATTATTAAATTTCTTATACCTTGCCAGGATGTCTGCATTTTCAGCATCAAGGTTATTTCCCCTGTAATACTGATAATTATCGCTTGAAGGATCTGCTAACGCATCCTGGTATATTTTCGACCCTGACCCAAAATTAGCTGCCAGAATATCAAGATAATCTTTCCTTCTGAAAGACCTTTCTGCACTGTCAGTTAAACCATCAAACCCTACATCCTGATAAGGCCTGTCGGATGGATCAGTACTAAAGGCATTCGTAACCTGGATCGGATTACGTGGAACAATCCCCCAAATTGAAGTATCAACCTGTGCAGGAAGGTTAGGCGTTGGTAGCCCATTTTCATAAAACCTTCTTGAATCCTTCAAAATGTCCTCAGATACATTTCCAAGATCAATATAAAATTGTCCTCCTGTACTTGTCGGATTTTTGATAAAAGGATCTTGTATCCAGCATTCAATATATTGTATATTGGCTGTTTCGAAGTCTGTTTGATCAAGGCTGCGCATTAACCCTCCCCATTTCTTTTGCGGATTTAAAAACTTACCATTAGCATTAAGGTCAAGCCTCGAAGCATCATAATTATATGGGCCGCGGTCTGACGGATAATAAGATAAATCGAAGGTGATTAATTGGCTTTGCCCCAAATCCGGAGTACTTTGGGGAAAAATTTCAATTTGTGACACCGCTCTCACTCTGGGATCAGAAAGCAATATTTTATTTCCCTTTAAAGGGTTATTTATATTCTTAGGGTCCTGCAAAGTTGGTTCTATCTGGTACCAGGACAAAGCTGCACGGTTCATCCCATAAACAAGGCTATTTGTTGAGTCTGCTTCAGGAAAAAGAAGGATGCCGTTTTTATCTGTAGCACCATGTGGTGTAGAAGCAAGAGCCCAACTTATTGGAGGGAAACGTAAATCAATATTGCTCTGGCTTCCTTCAAAATCGTCTAAATATACAACTCCATTATTTCCCTTTCCAATTTGGGGCGCATGGCCAGGTTTTAAAAATGCAGCTTCGCCATAAGCATTAATCGTTGAGGGAGCCGTAGAATTATAAAATGGTATCTTATTTAATATTTTTGTTAGGCGTGGCATATCTCTCCTGTAAGTTCCATCTAATCCATACATGGTATTACGTATAGGATCTTCTCCATAATCTACTTTGGTGAAAAAAGGCCTTTCGCTCAATCTTACCATTGTTCCTCCCAAAGTCAATTGTTCTTTAGCCGTATTTTTTAACTGGTAATCAAGCCTTAAACCCATATAGCTTTTTTGCTGCAGTCCAAAAGAAGCATTATTTTCATAATTTACCTGGACCGGAATTCCTGAATTTATAATAGCCTGATTAATTACTTTAATCGTTCCTAAATCGTAGTTAATAGTATAATCAACGTTCTCAGTTAATTGCCGCCCACCAGCAGAAACCGAAACTGAACCTGGAGGAATGTTATAACCGATACTAATATCAGATGAAGAAGTAGTTTTTGCAGTTCCCTGCAAAACAAATCTATCCAGATTAGGGAATTGCTGCTGCGCGACTGTTTTGATTGAATCGTACAACGGGTAATATAGGCTATCTGCCGCTTGCGCAGGATTACTGAAAACTTTTGGTGCCAGCCCTCTTCCGAAAGGTTCTAAGACAGGAAAAATAATCCTGCTATATTGTGACAAAACAGTATATCCTTCAATAAAATCAAAAACTCCATCAGGTTGTGGATCATTTTGGCTGTTTAACCTATCCAAATTATCAAGGGTTAATAATGGTGTCCCGTTATTTAAATCTCCAAATGGAAGGTATCGTTTAGCACCTAAACCAGGTTGTTGGTACAACACATTTAAATCAAAACCCTGGCGGTCTAATGATCCGTATCCTACGCTGTACACATTTTTCATCATCAGTTGCCAGATAGGTAGGTCCGGGCGCTGGGAAGTGGCTTTTAATAATTTTAGAAAAAGTACTTTCTGGTTGCTTGTAGTAGAATCCGGCGGAACATCCTGTGAAAATTCGCCTACCTGGTAAATTTTTCCATTATATGAATATTGAAAGGCAACTGCTAAAACTTCATCGGGTTGAAGCGGCTGGCTTAATGATAAAAAACCTACTCTCTTATTGTATATGTATTGGGATGAATCTAATTTTCGCGCAAAAGTTTTTTCAAAATCCTGCACCGGGTTTAGCCCCATATTTACCAATTGGCTATTTATAAGAGCAGAATTGCGGCTGCCAGGATTGCTGATAATAGATGAATATTCATTATTTGTCCTGTTATCTGGCAAATTGCCTGTAACTATAAAATTATGATATGGTTTCGCTTCTCCGAGGTCCATCAAGCCAACAACTTCCCGGGCATCTGTGGTTGCTCCGTTCTTATTGGTCACCCAAACTTCCAGGCGCAATATCTGAACCGGAGTAATTACCGCGGGAGAATTGCTCATCACTTTGTCATAGTTATTCTTAAAATATTGTGCCAATAAAAAATGCCTGTTTTCCTCATATTCATCTGCTTTAATTGAAAACTGAGTGGCAGTATTCCCTCCCTGCAAATTCATGGATTGCCGCTGAGATTTTTGATTGGCAAGTATTCCTGTCACAAATAATTTTCCAAATTGTAATTGTGTTTTCACTCCAAATAGAGATTGTGCACCTGGAATTAACGTACTTCGCAACGGGAAGGATACATTTCCAGCTTCGAAGCGTTTTAATATTTCATCGTTTTTTCCTGTATAATCTAACTTTAACTGGTTGGTAAAATCAAAATTCGCCTGTGTATTATAACTTATGGGGAATTTTAATTTGTCACCAATATTGGCAATAACATTAAGTTGAGCACCCATATTAAAATCAAAACCGCCATTCTTTCGGGCTTTTTCCGGAAGAGTAGGATTTTTTACATTTTGCCCCTGGTAGCCGGCAGTAACATCTACATTTCCCTGCGGCTGAATATCTACCTTTCCATTTCCAAAAAGCCGGTTAAATAAATTATCGTAAACATTTAGTTTTGGTTTTATCTGGCCGCGATTAAGAATGCTTAGTGTATTTGCCCTTTTTTGAAAATAACTGATTTCCGCCTTTTTTGCCTCCATCGCCCTGAATTCTTCTGCAGTATAAGTGGTAGGAGTCCTGTAATAGCGGGTTCCTATTTTTTCATAAACTGTATAAGTTTGAGTTGCCGGGTCGTAGGCTACAGAATCATCGATATTTGGAGGGTTTTGAAAATCGAAAGTATTAGGATTAGAAGAAAGAAAATCGCCTCTCCTATCGTGAATTGGATAAGGAAGGCTATCATGAACTTGAATGGCAGAAGTATCTTGCGCAGAAGCATAAGATGCCCCTGCAATAGAAAAAGCTATTGAGAATATCCAACATAGCATGAACCCCATATAATTTGGCGCTACTCTTCTTAAAACCATTCCCGCAAATTATTTAAGGTAGATTTCTATCAAATGGCTTTTAATGCTTTTTTAATTAAAGTTTCAAGGGAATTTATCGAAGGTTCAATTGTTACAATTTTTTTGATCGCCTGTTCGGCCAATGGCCTAGAAATTCCAAGAGCTACTAATGCATTTAACGCATCCTGTGCGAAAGTATTGCCAACAACTACATTTCCTGATGAAGAAGTTGAAATTTTTGAGACTTTATCCTTCAATTCAAGCACTAAACGTTCCGCAGTTTTTCGGCCGATACCTTTTACACCTTCAAGAATAGAAGTGTGCTTCATCACAATCGCATTACTTATTTCATCAGGCTTCATTCCGGACAACATCATCCTTGCAGTCGCTGCACCAACACCTGAAACACTTATTAACAAAATAAACATTTCTTTTTCAATGGAATCAAAAAACCCATATAGTGTATGCGCATCTTCTTTTATTTGCAAATACGTGTACAACTTTCCCTCCTCCAGTTTTTGAATTTGTGTATACGTATTAAGGCTGATATTTACTTCGTATCCTATACCATGAACATCCACATAAATTACAGTGGGAGTTTTATAAGTGAATTTGCCTGACAGGTATGCTATCATAGTTTTTCTAAGAGGCGTCAAAAATAAGTAATTCAGCTTAATGCAATCCATATTATCTATTAAAAAATATCAGGCAGAGTTTGATTAACATGGATGTTGTATTTTTATCGCCTTAAATAAAATTTTTTTAAATAAAATGAGTAATAAAATTTCCGCTGCCATTACTGCTACCGGCGCTTACGTTCCTGATTACAGGCTTACAAATGCTGAACTTGAAACCATGGTAGAAACCTCTGATGAGTGGATAAAAACCAGGACAGGCGTTGAAGAAAGAAGAATATTAAAAGGAGAAAATATGGGTGTTTCTAAAATGGCAATTCCCGCAGTTTTAGAACTTTGTAAAAAAAGAGGAATTGACCCGGTAGAAATTGATTGCCTTATTTGTTGCACAGTAACGCCCGACATGACTTTCCCCGCTACCGCCAATATTATTACTTACGGAATAGGTGCTGTAAATGCTTTTGGGTTCGATCTTTCTGCCGCCTGTTCAGGATTTTTATTTGGAGTTACCACGGGTGCTGCAATAATTGAAAGTGGAAGGTATAAAAAAGTAGTAGTGGTAGGAACTGATAAAATGAGTGGCATTGTCGATTATAGCGACAGAAAAACCTGTGTACTTTTTGGAGATGCTGCAGGCGCTATTTTATTAGAACCTAATGAAGAAGGATATGGAATTCAGGACAGCCTTCTAAAAACGGATGGCGTTGGTTGCGAGTACCTGAAAATGGTGGCCGGAGGTTCTGCAAAACCTGCATCAATAGAAACTGTATTAGCAAAAGAACACTATATTTTCCAGGAAGGGCCACAGGTTTTTAAGTTTGCAGTAAAAGGGATGGCAGATGTTTCTTACGAATTGTTACAAAGAAATCATCTTACCGGAGAAGATATTGCATGGCTCGTTCCACACCAGGCGAATAAAAGAATTATTGATGCTACCGCCAACCGGATGGGTTTGAGCATGGACAAGGTAATGATCAATATACAACGCTATGGCAACACAACTTCCGCCACAATTCCCTTGTGTTTATGGGAATGGGAAAATCAATTGAAAAAAGGTGACCTTATTGTCCTGGCTGCGTTTGGCGGAGGATTTACCTGGGGCGCTACATTAGTAAAATGGGCGTACGATTCTAATTAACATTTTTATTCCTTTGCAAAATAAGAATCCCTGTTATTTGTTGGTTTACTATTTTTAGTCAACCTCCGAAAAACTTTTTGGGGATTCATTAACATGCATTTCTTCCCTGGTGAGCATTTCTACATTTTAAATGAGGAACAATATTTGATTTCATTTAAAGAAATAAAAAATAATCATCATGGACAAAAGAGAAAAACTCAATTCGATGGAAAAAATGATCCGCGAACTAAATGATATAGTTAACAGCCAAACCTCATTATTAAAAAAAATCGCTCAGTTAGAAGCAGAAAATATTAACCTGGGAAATAGTTTGTTGGAAAAACAATTACCGGAAATACATTCTAATGCAGATGAAACCTTAAACGCAGCCTCACGCCTGGTTGAAGAATTTACAGAAGTAAAAGATAAGTTTATAAAAGAAAATAAATTGAATGAAGAAGCGCCGGTGTAACAGTAAATGGACAAATAAAGCTTATTTCTGTTTTGCATAAACAGCATTTCGGCATTAAATAAATAAAGAAATTAAATTTTTGATTAAAACTATTTCAATAAATGAACTCACTCAATAATAAAGTGGCTTATATAACCGGTGGAAGCAAAGGAATAGGATACGGAATCGCAAAATCTCTTATTGATCAGGGAATGAAAGTGGCGATCAGCAGCAGGCATTTATCAGAAGCAAAAAAAGCGGTTTCATCTTTGAGCACTGATGATTCAAAAGTACTCGCTTTAGAATCAGATGTAAGCTCGATGGCTAATGAAAAAGAAACTGTGCAAAAAGTTATTCAACATTTTGGGCAACTAGATGTACTGGTTGCCAACGCCGGCATCGGGCATTTTGCGCCAATTGAAAGTTTAACAGAAGAGCGTTGGAAAGAAACAATTGATACTAATCTTACCGGTGTTTTTAATAGCGTTAAAGCTTCTATAGAGCAACTAAAAAAATCCAAGGGTTATATTATTACTATCGCAAGCCTTGCCGGAACCAATTTTTTTGAAAACGGAGCAGCATACAATGCCAGCAAGTTTGGCCTCGTTGGTTTTACCCAGGCCATTATGCTCGACCTTCGAAAATATGATGTAAAAGTTTCCACAATAATGCCCGGCTCTGTAGCTACACATTTTAATAATCACACGCCAAATGACTCTGATTCCTGGAAAATTCAGCCAGAAGATATCGGGCAAATTGTTGCGGATCTTTTACAAATGCCAGCAAGGACATTGCCAAGTAAGGTCGAAGTTCGGCCCTCCAAAACAGCAAAATCCTGATAAAATTAAGAGCATAAAAAATCGCGAAATTAATATTCATCATTCAAAGCGAATACTGGCTTGCGGTACATCCATTGGCCGCCGGTAAAATCAGGAAATTCCACAGTTTGATTCCCCAATTCAATAGATTGCTCGCTCAAAGGAGTAATAGCGCTCCAGGTTGCTGCATCATAGACATCCAAAGGAGTTGGCGTTTTTCTTTTTATTGATTCCACAAAGGCATGGATAACAAAAAAATCCATTCCGCCGTGGCCAGCACCTGCAGTTTCCTTGCTCCATCTTGCCCACAACGGATGGTCGTACTTATCAAACCATTCTTTTTCATTATCCCATTCATCATTGGTTTTACCCTGGATATAAACACTTTGATTCACATCCATCCATAACCCTTCGGTACCCTGTACACGAAAACCAAGCGAGTATGGCCGGGGCGAATTGGTATCATGTTGCAATAAGATGGTTTCGCCATTGGCACAATTAATAGAAGTGGTGATGACGTCCCCGGCTTTGAATTCTACTTTTGCATTGGGATGATTTTCCCCGCCAACTTTTACTATGTGCTTGCGCAACCCTCTTGCTTTAGAAGAAAAAGAGCATAGGGAAAGAAAACGATTGCCACGATTAATGTCAATGTATTGTGCTATCGGCCCAATACCATGCGTAGGGTATAAATCGCCATTGCGATGTACAGAGTGTTCTGTTCTCCAATGCGCTTCAGAAAAACCTTTTTCTCCAAATTCAACTCCGTGGCCATAAGGATGAACCCCATCATTAAATAAAACCTCACGTAAATCGTGCTGGTAGCCACCTTGCAAGTGAATCAATTCACCAAATAATCCCTGGCGAACCATATTTAAAACGGCTAACACATCCCTGCGGTAACAAACATTTTCCAACATCATCACATGAGCATTATTTTTTTCTGCTGCTTTCACCACATCCCAATGATCCTGCAATGTTATTCCAAGAATAACTTCGGTAGCCACATACTTTAAACCTGCATCCAACGCCCCCATCACCATCGGCTTGTGCCATTCCCACGGAGTTACTATTATCACTCCATCTAATCTTTCATCCCGCAACATTTTTTGCCACGCATAATTATCGCCTGTATAAATCCGGGGCAGTCTTTTTCCACTTTTTTGAATGATAGCTTTTGATTCTTTTAATACCCTGTCATCCACATCACAAATAGCAACAAGGTCAACATCATCCCTTCTCAAAAGCAGGTCAAGGTGGCCTTTGCCTCTTTCGCCTACTCCAATAATAGCAAGTTGAACTTTTGCTGCATCCTTAGATTGGGCAAAAATATTTTTGGAGGGGAAAAGTGAGAATGCAACTCCCGTTAAAGCTGTGTTTTTGATAAAAGTTTTTCTATTCATGATTATTTTTTTGTGTAAAAAGGTTGTTAAATTAAATAAATCAAAGGTTCTCTAATTTACAACGTATTAAGCAAAGAAGAGAGCTTTAAAAATGAATATTCTGTCGAAAAGTTTAGAGGATTATTTTAACCCGGTATTTTGAGAAATATTAATTTAGAAAAGGAAAATATAATAAACGACTTTGGGCTTCAGCTCAATTCCTATTTATTTATTACACTTTTTATTTCTTTACCAATTTCTTTACCTTGAACTTCATAATCAAACCCTAATAATTCTGCAAAAGTCTTTGCATATTGAGTTTGATAAATTTGTTCTTTGGTTTTCATTTCACCCAAAGGCTTTGTATCAGGCCCCATTACCATAAACCAGGTTTCATTGCTGTGTGGCGTGCCACTTCCATGATCAGTCCATTCTGTGCTGAAGCCTCTTCCATGATCAGGAACTATAAAAAAAGTGGTATTATTTTTATAAAATTTATCCTGCTGCATCTGGTTCCAAAGCTTTTCTATCATCGCATCAAGGTTTAAAATATCATCCAAATAATTTTCATATTTTCCTGCATGCGCATATTCGTCTGTATCGCCAAAATCTATGTATGTAACTCTTGGATGGTTTGCCAAAATATATGATTTTGCAAGGGCATAAACATTCGCATCCAAACGTTCATCATCTCCCCAAATTTGAGGACTATAATGTTGCATTTCGTTAGCAAGAATTTCAGTTTGGGCCAGATGATCTGACTTAATATCTTCCCAGGGAACATTGATTAGCATGGTGCTTTTGTCTTTATGAAGGCACCTGCCTGTTGCGCGCCAGCAGGCGAATGTAACCACTTTTCCTTCGTAGCCTTTTTGGTTGTTGATAAATTCAAGAACGTTACTATTTGGATTGCTGGAGTACTCGTTGGAATTAATTGCAGTATCAACAAAACCACTTAAAACTTCTGCCCTGCCGGGATAAGAAATCCAGAAAGGATTCTTCACATTTACTTTATTTCCAAAATTGCGGTTGCCATAAATTTGACCATTTTTTACAATATAATTCCAGGTAAATGGCATCAGTTTTTTCCTTCTTTCAATTAAATCATTTGACCAGTATTTTTTGAAACGCTCCAACGAATCTTCCGGATTATATTTTTTATTGTTAAGCAAATCAACATCAGCACCATTAAATAATTCCTGCCAGCGGTAACCGTCTATTAAAATAAGAACGATATTTTTTGTCTGTTTACCTGAATGGATTTTTGCCTGAGTTTGAGCATATGAAGAGGAGAAAAAACATAGTAAACCAACAAATAAGACGAATTTTATTTTCATGATTTTATTTTTAAAGAACCGAATTTGAAAAAATCATGAGCAATTTAAGCATCTAAATTTATTGCACCAGTATTAACAAGCATTCTATTCGAAAAGGCCTTTGTTCAAAAGCTGTAAAGTTTTTTCTTTATGCTCATGCGCAACAAGAATGGAAATATTATGTTGGCTGCCACCGAAACTGACCATCCGAACAGGAATTTCAGTTAAGCTGTCAAAAACTTTTGCCAATAGGTTTTCAGTTTTAGAAATATGATAGCCCACAATCGAAACGATAGTTTGTTCTTTGTCAATTTCAATATTTCCAAACATTTCAAGCTCCCTAATAATCTGTTTTAAATTGGTGTCATTATCAATAGTTAGAGAAACGGCAACTTCGGATGTGGTCACCATGTCAATGGACGTTTCATACTTTTCAAAAACCTCAAATATTTTTCTTAAAAACCCATAAGCAAGCAACATGCGGCTGCTTTTAATTTTTATTGCAGTAATAGAATCTTTTGCAGCAATGGCTTTTACGCCTTCAGAATCTGAGTCCCTTTCAATTAAAGTACCTGCAGCTTCGGGTTCCATTGTGTTTAGTAACTTCACCGGAAAATTGAAATGTTGTGCAGGCCATATACTGGCGGGATGCAAAATTTTAGCTCCGAAATAAGCCAATTCAGCAGCTTCATCAAAACATAAATGTTTGATAGCTTTTGTATTTTTTACAATACGCGGGTCATTATTGTGCATTCCGCTGATATCAGTCCAGATCTCACAAACTGATGCATCAACTGCAGCTGCAATTAAAGACGCGCTGTAATCGCTTCCGCCTCTTTTTAAATTATCAATTTCACCTTTTGCATTCCTGCAAATGTATCCTTGTGTTACAAAAAGATTGGTTCCTTTATGCGCTTCTAAAACAGCGAATAATTTTTCCCTTATGGATGCAACCTGCGGTTCTCCATTAGCGTCAATGTTCATAAAGTCAAGAGCTGGAAGCCATACGTGAGGAATTTGTTGCTCCTTCAAATAAATACTGAAGAGTTTTGTACTTAATAATTCACCCTGTGCAAGAATGTCTTTATTTAATGCTTCGCTGTAAGAAATTTTTAAAATAATATTTAAAAACTCAAAATGCTCCGCAAGTGTTTCCTTTGCTTTTTCAAAATAAACTTCGCTCTTTAAAAGCTCAACAATAAAATTCTGGTAATGATTTTCCAGAGTATCGATACGCATTTTTGCTTCTTCCCTTTCGCCTTTTTCAAGGGATGAGCTTATTTCTGTCAATGCGTTGGTGGTGCCGCTTAAAGCGCTCAGGACAATAATTTTTGGTTCGTCGTCTTTGGTAATCAGTTTTCTGATTTCAGCCATTCTTTCGGGCTTTCCAACACTCGTTCCGCCAAACTTCATTATTTTCATAATAATAATGTTTACAGGATTTTTTTTAAATATAAAATGCGCGCAAAATTATTTTATATGAAAAAACTTTCCAAAAAGAATACTTAAACCAATCTGAATACGCAAGGCTTGTGATTTTTTTAATTTTTGATTTTAATATTTAGATTTGCCCGTTGAGCGGAATAAATAAATAATAGATTTAAAAAAAAGAAATGGGAAGAATATTTGAAGTAAGGAAAGCAACCATGTTTGCGCGCTGGGACAAAATGGCCAAACAATTTACCAGGATTGGAAAAGAAATTGATATAGCCGTAAAACAAGGTGGCCCTGACCCTGATAACAATTCGTCATTACGCCGTTGCATCATAAATGCAAAAGCAGTAAACATGCCGAAAGACCGTGTGGACGCGGCTATCAAGCGCGCAATGGGAAAAGATAAAACTGACTATCACGAAGAAGTTTATGAAGGTTATGGGCCTCACGGTGTTGCACTATTAATTGAAACTGCAACCGATAATCCCACAAGAACAGTTGCTAATGTCCGTATGCATTTTAATAAAGCAAATGGCTCATTAGGGACAAGCGGCAGCGTGGCATTTCTGTTTAACCACATGGGAGAATTTAAAATAAAAAACGAAAAGCTAAATATTGAAGAATTGGAATTGGAGTTAATAGATTTTGGGTTGGAAGAAATCGGCGAAGACAGCGAAGGAAATATAATTATTCGTACAGCTTTTAATGAATTTGGCAATATGAGCAAGGCTTTGGAAGAGAAAAAGATTAACGTTATCACAGCTGAACTTACACGGATTCCTACAACGACAGTTGACCTGCCTGAGGCTGCTGCAGAGGAGGTTTTAAAATTAGCAGACAATCTTGAACAAGACGAAGATGTGCAAAAAGTATATCACAATTTGAAATAATAATTGTTCTATAAAATATAAATACGTTGTATTTGTTGGTTTACTGTGGCAAGAAATAATAACTGAGAATTTCCTAAAAAAATTCATGTGGCACGGTTGCCTTGTGGCCAGTTCCTCCCAAAAACGATCTTTAAATTAGCATTATGTACACGGCCGAAGAGACAAAAGATTTACAAAAACAAACGGAATGGTTGCTCAATAATGAGGCAAATGTAAATGAGTTAAGAACAATTTTACGGTTTCATGAATATCGCTATTATATTTTAAATGACCCTTTACTATCTGACCAGGAATATGATTTGCTTTTCAAAAAGCTGGAAAAATTAGAAAATGAAAACCCATCTATTGTCACTACAGATTCGCCTACGCAAAGAGTAGGAAGCAGCCTTAATTCAGACTTTGTAACAGTGCCTCATTTGGTTGCAATGCTTAGTTTGGAAAACAGCTACAACGCAGCCGATTTGATTGCCTGGGATAATCGTTTAAAAAGCTTGACAGGTAATCAAAAAATTTCTTACAGTGCCGAACCAAAATATGATGGAGCAAGCATTTCACTTATTTATGAAAATGATTTGTTGGTTCGCGGCGCTACCCGCGGAGATGGAGCTGCCGGCGATGACATCACTATTAATATAAGGCAAATTGGCTCTATTCCTTTATCTGCGAAATTTAGCAAATACGGAATTAAAAAAATAGAAATCCGCGGTGAAATATTATTAAATAAAGAAAACTTTAAAAAATACAATCATTCGCTTGCCGAAGAAGGGTTAGCTCCTTTAGCGAATCCAAGAAATGCGGCCGCAGGTTCATTGAGAATGAAAGATCCAGCTTCGGTTAGAAAAAGAAAATTAGAAGCCATTTTGTACCATGTAAGTTTTATAGAATTAAATGACAAAGGTTTGAAAAATTACCCGGATTTATTGAATACCCATTCCGGAATCCTTCAAATGCTCTCTGAATGCGGTTTCAGGACTCCCGTAAACGAAAAAAAACTTTTTAGTAATATTGAAGATGTTGTAAAGTTTTGCCTTGAATTTGAAAATAAAAGGGATAAGCTACCTTATGAAATTGATGGCATTGTCGTAAAAGTAAATGAGATAGAAATGCAGCAACAGGCCGGAAATACTACCCACCACCCTCGTTGGGCAATGGCTTATAAATTTAAAGCAAGGCAGGCTACTTCAAAATTAATAAATGTTGAATTCCAGGTGGGGCGCACAGGCTCTATTACACCGGTGGCTAAAATAGAACCGGTGCATATTGGAGGCGTAACTGTTACTTCCGTTTCTCTTTTTAACGAAGGAATTATTGAAGAAAAAGATTTGCGCATAGGCGACACCGTTATAGTAGAAAGAGCTGGCGATGTAATTCCTTATATTGTAAAACCATTACCGGAATTAAGGAGTGGAAAAGAAACCAAAATTATCTTTCCAAAAAATTGTCCGGTTTGCGGCGACGAATTGATCAAACCTGAAGGCGAAGCGGTTTGGAGATGCGTAAACATGAACTGCGAAGCCCAGGTGGTTGAACGGATTATACATTTTGTAAGCAAAGATGCAATGGATTTAAAAACATTTGGCGAATCCAACGTTAGAAGGTTCTATTCACTCGGGATCATTAATACTATTCCTTCCATTTATTCAATTGATTTTGAAAAAATTTCTGAACTGGAAGGTTTTAAGCAAAAATCTGTCGAAAACCTAAAATCTGCAATTGAAAATTCTAAAACTCAAAGTTT
>Ga0134126_10001857_pt1 | contig 26798 bp, 27 predicted proteins | sample KB31752_FD_96881 | JGI IMG/M metagenome (GOLD analysis project Ga0134126, IMG submission 96881) | Terrestrial soil microbial communities with excess Nitrogen fertilizer from Kellogg Biological Station, Michigan, USA - KB3-175-2 | ecosystem: Environmental > Terrestrial > Soil > Unclassified ... | reverse complement strand
CTCTTCAACTTCGCGCACGGCGGCCTCTTTTATACCCTCGTCTTCTTCAATTTTTCCTTTCGGAATGTCCCACTTATTGTTGCGGTAAATAAATAAAAACTCGTTACTTTCATTGATCACCAGGCCGCCGGCGGCCCTAATGACCGTCATGCTTTTGGCAACTTTCTTTAAAAACGCCTTTGCATCCTTACAAAGCACATAAAAAAGCTTGCTGTGATGGTTAAGCGCCCAGTTGTAAACCAGTCTAAGGTCGAATGTATCCCCATCAATATGTTCATAAATTCCCGCACGCGCCGGCAGCTTTTCTGTTAAAAGGATCACCTTTTCGTTAATATAAATTCTGTATTTTTGGGCCATGTTTAATAAAACAGAGATCGAACAACAGGTAGCTGAATTCCTGCTGCAAATTAAAGCAATAAAATTACAACCCAATAGTCCTTTTACCTGGGCCTCCGGCTGGAAGTCGCCGATTTATTGCGATAACCGCATCACCTTATCGCATCCAACCATTCGTACCTATATCCGGCAGCAGCTGGCCCTGCTGATACAGGAAGTTTTCGGCCCGGTGGGCTGTATTGCGGGCGTGGCCACCGCGGGCATTCCGCAGGGTGTGCTGGTGGCGCAGGACCTCGGCCTTCCGTTTATTTATGTTCGTTCAAAACCCAAAGACCACGGTACCGGCAATTTAATAGAAGGCGACGACCTTACCGGTAAAAGGGTAGTTGTTGTCGAAGACCTTATATCAACAGGCAAAAGCAGCCTGCAGGCTGTTGAAGCTTTGCGCGATGCAGGCTATGTTGTAGCAGGCCTTGCGGCCATATTTAGTTATGGCTTTGATATAGCCGATAAAAATTTCAAAAAGGCCAATTGTCCTTTTGTAACCTTGTCAAACTACAACGCGTTAATAAAATATGCGGGCGCCAACCAATACATAGCCGATGCGGACGTTGAAGTTTTGCGACAATGGCGCGAAAACCCTTCAGCCTGGGGGCAGGAAGTGGTGAGCGGCCAATAGTATTGGTCGGTTAACTTTGGTTCGACTATAGTATTTAAGGAAAATATCTAACTCGAAAAAATTAAGATTTTTCGAGTTGATTGAAAGACGTAAGTTAGCATTTACATTACGCCCTTATGCAAAAGACAACGATATTATCCCTTAGTTTAGGCTGTTTATTCTCTCTTTTTGTTGCATGTAATAATCCTAAAACGGTGCAATATCCGGTTCATTCATTGCCGGTTGTAAGAAAAAAACTTCATAATCCTGTTGAATTAACAACATCCGGTGTTTCTATTAAGTCAGATACCCTTAAAGTCAGCGGCCCAATGGTTATATTTTTTGAGCCTGGTCAAAAGGAGTTTGATGCCATGGAAAAAAAAGAAAGCGAAGATTCCGGCTTGAATGAAATAGTGAGTGACTTTGTAGAGTACTCAACAAAAGTGGTTGATTCCTTAACCAAAATAGCAAAATTAAAAGCCATAATCACTCATAAGAAAATAATAACCATCAAACTAAATAATGGCGAACTAATATCTTTTGATCGTACGAAAGGTGATAATATAGTCGGGTACATTTTTACAAATGGATTCAAACAACCCAAGATTGCTTTTGAGGTAGGTACTGATTCGGATTATTGGATTGATATTGAGGATTATTTCGGTAAGTTATAATTCAGAAAAAGGTATATTTTCGCGCCATTGGAACGATTCGTTGGTAGAAAAAGGTATGTTTATTTTTTCGTTCCATAGGAACGATTGGTATTGACCCGCATCCTATAAATTTTGCGCTATAACAAAACCACTGGCCCAGGCCCATTGAAAATTGTAACCGCCCAGCCACCCGGTAACGTCAACGCATTCGCCGCCATAAAATAGCCCGGGTACTTTTTTAACTTCCAGCGTTTTTGACGATAGTTCGTCGGTTGATACGCCTCCGCGCATTACCTCGGCCTTGTCGTAGCCCTTATCGCCTGCAGGCTTTACTTTAAATTCATGTATCAGCCCTGTTATTTTCTCCATATCCGGTTTGCTTAGCGAAGCCAGATTCTTGTCAACCGGCAGGTAACCGGCCAGCGCTTCCGCAAATTTTCGTGGGTATAAACCCGCTAAAAAATTAAGCAGTGTTTTTTTCCCATTTACTTCCCGTTCCTGTTGTACCAGGTCGGCGATGTTTTGCTTTGGCAGCAGATCGATGTAAATATACTCGCCTGGTTTCCAATACGACGATATCTGCAATATGGCCGGCCCGCTTAACCCCCAGTGGGTAAACAATATGTTCTCTTCAAAGCTGATCCTTTCGTTCCATACCCGGCAGAAAATAGTATTTCCCGACAATTGTTCATACCAGGGCTGATCTTTCCCGGTGATGGTTAACGGCACCAGGGCGGGCGCGGTATCATTGATCTTCAGTCCGAATTTTCGTGCTATGCGCAACCCGAAATCCGTCGCCCCCATCTTGGGTATCGGCAATCCGCCGGACGCGATCACCACTTTTTCAGTTGCTAACTTTTGCATCCTTCCGTCGATCTCCGCTGTAATTATTAAGCCCTCGCCGGTCCTTTCAATGTCTTTAACATCGACGCCGCACCATATTTCCTGGCCCAGGTCAGCGCATAAATTAATAAAAACGTTGACCACGTCTTTTGCCTTATTGCTCACGGGGAACAGCTGTCCAAGCGTTTTTTCCTTTCCCTTAATGCCGTAGGTTTCAAAAAAACTGATCGTGTCGTCAACGGTCCACTGCGCCAATGCCGACTTACAAAAATGTTCATTCCCCGATATAAATTGCTGCGGACTTGCATAGAGGTTGGTGTAATTGCACCTGCCGCCGCCGCTGATGAGTATTTTCGCCCCCACCTGGCTGTTTTTCTCAAGCACCAGCGTTCGCTTCCCTAAAAAGCCGGCTTGCACCGCACACATTAAACCGCATGCGCCGCCGCCAATAATTATCGCATCAAAATCTGTTTGTTTTGCTAAATTTGCTGTCATGGCAGGTGTTGCGCAAATATCAGAATTTGGGAAGATATTGATCTTTTTAATTACGGGTATCGTGATGGTATGCCTGGGGCTGTTTATCGCGAGGCTTCTTTCGCCCCATAAGCCCAACCCCGAAAAGTTAACCTCGTACGAATGCGGCGAGGAACCTACCGGCAATGCCTGGCTACCCTTTAATTCGCGTTTTTACGTAATAGCACTTGTTTTTTTGCTGTTTGATGTGGAGATGGTATTTGTTTTCCCCTGGGCCATCGTATTTGGGAGCCACGAAATAAATAATTTCGAACCGCGCTGGGGCTGGCTCGCATTAACCGAAATGTTTATTTTTTTAGGCATCCTGGCATTGGGCCTGGCATATGTGTGGGCAAAAGGCGACCTGGATTGGATAAAGGCCAGGCCGGTTGTTCCAACAACCGAAGCCAGTGTGCCGGCTTCGTTATACGATAAGGTAAATGTTGAGCAAAGCGCGTACGTTATAAGGCCATTTACACCCGATCCCGAGCCTGCTGCCGCCGGCGTACCCGCGATGCCAGGCGCTGCAGCTCCGCCCCCGATAAGAAAGCCAATGTTTAAACCAATTTTTAAAAAGCCAGGCAATGAGTAACGACATAACAAGCGAAAGCGGCGGCATCATGATCACGAAGATGAACGACCTGCTCAATTGGGCACGGTTATCTTCGTTATGGCCGTTAAGCTTTGGCATTGCCTGCTGCGCCATTGAGTTTATGGGGGCATTCGCCTCCACCTACGACCTCGACCGCTTTGGCGTTTTCCCGCGCCCTTCGGCGCGGCAGGCCGATGTGATCATTATTGCGGGCACGGTTACTTTTAAAATGGCCGGGCGCATAAAAAGACTATATGAGCAAATGCCCGAACCAAAGTATGTAATTTCTATGGGATCGTGTTCCGATTGCGGCGGGCCTTACTGGCAACACGGCTATCACGTGGTAAAGGGCGTCGACCGGGTGATACCCGTTGATATCTATGTACAAGGCTGCCCTCCGCGCCCCGAAGCTTTAATTGGCGCCATATTAGAGTTACAGAAAAAAATTGAGAATGAAACTTTGGTTGGATAGCAATTAATATCTAACCGGGAAAATTAAATGTCCCTCGGAAGCAAGGATGTAGCTTTTTTTGCCACAGCGGTAACATTTGTATCTTTTTAAATTGAGCCAAAAGAATAAGTAGCGTGCTATAGGACCTCTCCGAACGCGATCGGACAATACGCCATTTTTACATTTTGGACACTTTTTGGCAGTTTCCATGAGCTTAATCAATAGTTTATCGATCGTAAATGTACGTATGCTGATACGGTAAGAAAAGTTTTGGGGGTGGACAAATAGAGGACAAATCAAATCAGGCTATAAGCAACTGCGATTTATAATCCCGTGACAAATTCGTCCATGCTCTCCGTTTCCGGTAAAGTCAGTTTCTTTTTTAACCGTTGTTTGGCTTTTTTTATCCCTTCCACCGTTACGCCCAGCATGCTTGCCATATCGTTGTTGTTGAGCTGAAGCTTTATCAGCGCCAATAATTTCATGTCTGTTTCAGTAAGGTGCGGAAATCTCTTTTTCAGGTCAATAAAAAATGCCGGGTACACTTTGAGAAACAGTTTTTTGAATTCGCTCCAACTGTTGTCGGTCATTACGCTAACAGCGATGAGTTTTTCAATGATATCTGCGTTACTTTTATGCTGCTGCAGGTTTTGGAGTCGTTCTTTAAATTTATCGATCAGCTCATTTTTCTGTTTTATACTTTTCGTATACAACCCCAGTTCCGAAACCGAGCTTTTCAATTTTCCATCTACAACCCGCTTTTCGGCCAGCAATAAAGCTTTGTCCTTTTTTTGTTCCAACAGCAGCCTGTTATATACCAAAACGAAAATGATAACCAATAAAATCAGTACGATAATAACAGCATTACGCTTAACGTAACCAACCTTTTGTTCAGTTTGCAATTCATTCACCTGCGCAACGTGCATATCCATAAGCCGCCTCAAACCCATCCTTTCAAAATCCTGCACATCGTTTCTTTTCGCAAGGCTATCCTTAGCCGTTTCGAACAGCTTCCGGTATTGCAGCGCAGCCGTAAAATTTCCGGCGTGTTCATAATCTGCCGCCTTCAGATCATAATAATCTATCCATTGTTTTAATACATCGGGCTGGTTGGCCAGCAGCGATGCTACGGTATCAAGCTGTCGTTTGGCAAGTTTCACGGCTTTAAAATGCATGCTTATTTTAACGATCCGCAGCATAGCGATCGCGGCGTTAGCCTGTTCATTATATTTTAGCGAAACGGCGTAGTCGGTCCTGATATAAGGCAACGCCTTTTCGAAATTATTTTTCATCAGGTAAACCGAGCCTATATTCCCCTGTGCTATCCCGATCCAGGCACTATCCCTGCTTAACGTGGCCAACTGCAATGATTTTTTAAAATACCCGATCGCCTGGTCGTATTGCCGGTACATCCTGTAGATCAGACCGATCGAGTTGATCATGCTGATCTCCTCGCGCTTGCCATAGGGCTTATATTTCAACGCCTCGGCGAGCTCGATCCTGGCGTTATAAAAATCCCCTATATCGTAATAAAACACGGCAAGGTCATTCAAATAGGCCGATATTCCCCGAACTTTCCCGAACCCGATGTCTTTAAACATTTGCAGGGCATTCAGTAAATAAGCATACGCTGCCGCATTGTGTTTAAATGTGTGATAATACATACCCATTTTATGGGTGGATATTGCCGTTTCAAGGGGAAGGGCGTTTTTTTTGGCAAAATCTATTCCGCCCTGGTAGTACCGGATACTTAAAGGGTTAAAGAAATTGTTTACCGAATAATAATCAGCGCGAAACCAGTACACCGCGCACTGCAAAGATTTATCGTCCAGCTGCAAAGCGATACCTTGTAAACTATCCAGCGCCGCCATGGCTTTTGCAGCAGGTATCTTTCGGCATTTGCTCTTGTAGATGTTGGTAGCCAGGTCGATTCTTGCCGGCTCCTTCGTTGCATATACCGGCTTAAAAACATTTTTTGCAGATAATTCTGCCGGTGTACCATGTGTAATGCCGGCCTTCGATGGCAAACGAAAAAATAGCAACACCAACAAGTTTAACAATATCAGCCGCAGCACCCGGAAACTACGAGGGTGGTTAAAGTAAGAGCGATACGGTTTCATTTATCTAAAATACACAAAAACGGCTATATATATAAGCGCTCGTTTTCATTTATTTAGCATCAGCCGGCAGCCCGGCGATCCACTAATGTGGAAAAGTTTAAAATCATATTTGCACGGGTTACGCTTTTTGAATAATTTTATACTGAAAATATTATTCCTATGAATCGATTGGTGAACCTTGTAAAAAATAAATTTTTTTTGATCACTGTTGCCTTTTTGGTGTGGATGATATTTTTCGACAAGAACGACCTTTTCTCGCAATACCAATATCACCAGCAGTTAACCAAGCTAAAACAAGAGCGCGATTTCTATAAAAAGGAGACCGCTAAAGTTGCAAAGGACCTTGACGAGCTAACCTCCAATCCCGAAAAGCTCGAAAAATTTGCCCGCGAAAAGTATTTGATGAAAAAAGCGAATGAGGATGTTTTTGTGATCGTCACGCAAAAAAATGATAAATAAAGATTTACGAAGTTTTGAAAACTTCGTAAATCTAAATGTCCAGGTTCCCGCCCTCAACGAAATTGATACCCTCCCCCAAAAACTGGCGCCAAACCGTATTGGGTTGCCATACATCATCGATAAGGTCTTCCATTTCTTCTTTATCCATTTGGCCGGCGGCCAAAAGATATAATCCTGTAAATACCGATGCTCGGTAATTGGCTGCGCAGTGCACCATGATTTTTTTGTCGCGGTGCCCGTCCATCAGACCGATAAAATCTTTCAGTTCGGCTAATAGCGGTTTCCCGAAGTTAACCGGGATATGATAATAATCTATTCCCAGTTCTTTAACTAAGCCCGCTTCATCCGGCAATGCATATTGGGTATTCAGCAAACCCAGGTTAATGATCACCTCATATTTTTCGGCAGCCAGTTGCCTCAGCTGATCTTCAGTGGGCTGGCCGGCGCACGACAGATGGTCCGACACTTTATAAAAGTGATATATGCCTCTCATTAACCAAACTTACAAACAAGCCGCAGATTTTGGTTTATTTTTAATTTTAATATATTTGGTAAAAAGAAACCTTATCATGAAATTGAATTTAAAATTTTTTATTGTTCTGTGTTTTGGTGCGGTATTGATCTATACGGGGTGTAAAAAGCTTAGCGACCCCAGCCTTTCCGACCCGGTTCTAACTCCGCAGGTGGTTGCCGGCCAAATAGCCGCTAACCTTAGCGGGAGCCTGTTTGGCGGATTGGGTGCATTTGATGTATCAGGTGGCTTAAGCGCGCCGTCGACAGTCGCGTTAAACGCAAACGGAAGAACGCTTACCCGCGACCGGCTTCAAAAAACGGTACGCCCGGCACTCACTTCGGCCTATTGCGGCTTTAGTATCGATACGACTGTGAATTATACAATCAGTTCGAACGATACCAGTGCATCTATCGCCGGAACAATCAAATTTACCTTCACCTGCAACAATGGTGTGGTAAATGGTTATACAACCAATGATAACCTGTCAATCGCCTATTCCATACCAACTTTAGCCTTAACGTATAAGGTTGGCGAAAATTTGACTTTGCTCATGCTGGATCCGACAGATCCTAACTCAAATTTTTCACTTTCAGGAACATTGAGTTCCAATAGCAGCTACCAGTTTAAAACCGGTACGCAAAGAAGCGGCACGGCAATTTTTAACTATACGCTCAGTTCGTTAGTCATTAACCCCGGTACCGGGGATATCATAAGCGGCTCAGCGGCCTTTACCACTTCGGGTACCGGACCAAAAGGCGTTTGGAATTACCAGGGAACTATCACTTTCCTGGGCAATCACCAGGCAACGGTGGTTATCGGGGCCAAATCATATAGCGTTACGGTATAAACACAAGGTTGGCGTAAAATCAGGATAAAATGTATAAAGCTTTTCCCGGCCGGAAAAGCTTTTTTTATTGCTCATGGGGCGTAAGCTTTAAAATTTGTATACTTGTTTAGCATGAAAAAAATCCTGACCCATTTAAACTTCCAGGTTATAGTCGGCATTGTGCTTGGCGTGGTCGTGGGGCTTTGTTTTAAATCGTTCGGGCCGACGGCAAAGGTTATCAGCCAGGCATTCATCAACCTGATCACCATGCTGATCGCCCCCATTATTTTTTTTACGATAGTGCTTGGCATCGCCGGGATGAACGATATGAAAAAGGTGGGCCGCGTTGGCGGTAAGGCATTGCTGTATTTCGAGATCGTTACCACGTTCGCCCTCATTATCGGCCTCATTGTTGCGAATTTGGTAAGGCCTGGCGACGGCTTTGCAGATCATGCCGCTGCCGATGCTTCCAAGCTCACCGTTTATCAACAAGCGGCCGCCAACATGCACTGGAGCGATTTTTTGTTTCATATCATTCCGTCTAACGTATTCGAAGCGTTTGCCAAAAACGATATCTTGCAGGTACTGTTTTTCGCGATTCTGTTTGGATTTGGCGTCAGTCGCATGGGTAAAGACGGTCAGCCTTTAATAAACTTTTTCGATTGGATATTAAAAGTGCTTTTCAATATCATGCACATGGTAATGCGGGTGGCGCCCATTGGCGCTTTCGGCGGAATGGCCTACACCATAAGCACCTACGGAATAAAAACCCTGCAGCCTTTGGCGCTCCTGATGGGTTCGGTTTATCTCACGATGTTCCTGTTCATTTTCGTAGTGCTCAATATTATTTGCCGGCTGTTTAAGTTCAGTTTATGGCAGTACCTCAAATTTATTAAAGAAGAAATACTGATAGTGCTCGGCACGTCGTCGTCGGAGTCTGTTTTACCGGCGATGATGGATAAAATGGAAAAATTCGGCTGCTCGCGGTCGGTGGTCGGGCTGGTTATCCCAACCGGCTACTCCTTTAACCTCGACGGGACGACCATTTATTTATCCATGGCGGTTATATTTTTGGGCCAGGTATTCCATGTTCCCCTGTCGCTGGGGCAGCAAATTGTGCTTATCGGGATACTGATGATCACATCCAAAGGCGCGGCGGCCGTTACCGGCGGCGGGTTTATCATTTTAACCTCCACCCTGGCGGCGCTAAAAATAATCCCTGTAGAGGGTGTGGCGATATTGCTGGGCGTTGACAGGTTTATGTCGGAAGCGCGGGCCATCACCAATATGATCGGCAACGGGATAGCTACGGTGGTGATCGCGAAGAGCGAGGGAGAGTATACAGCCCCCTCTAAATCTCCCCCGGCAGGGGAGACTTTGTAAAATTATCCGTCGTAAGTGTTAAGCGGTTTGACATTCCGTCAAAAACTTTAGCTTTGCCCTACAAATTCAAAAAAACGCAATGAGTGTTCTCGTAAATAAAAATTCGAAGGTTATTGTACAGGGGTTTACCGGTAACGAAGGCACCTACCACGCCTCGCAAATGATCGCGTATGGCACGCAGGTCGTCGGCGGCGTTACGCCGGGAAAGGGCGGTCAGCAGCACCTGGAAAGGCCGGTTTTTAATACGGTACAGGATGCAGTTGATAAAACCGGCGCCGATGTCTCCATCATATTTGTACCCCCTCCGTTTGCCGCCGACGCTATTATGGAAGCGGCTGAAGCGGGCATAAAAGTGATCGTGTGCATTACCGAAGGTATCCCCACAAAAGATATGATCATGGTAAAGGAATATTTAACGGGCAGGGATTCGCGTTTGATCGGGCCCAACTGCCCGGGCATTATCACCGCCGATGAAAGCAAGATCGGCATTATGCCGGGATTTATATTTAAAAAGGGTAACGTGGGCGTGGTATCAAAGTCGGGAACATTAACCTACGAGGCGGTCGACCAGGTGGTAAAAGCCGGGTTAGGCATCACCACGGCCATCGGTATCGGTGGCGACCCTATCATCGGTACGCCCACCAAAGAAGCTGTTGAACTATTGATGAACGACCCGGAAACGCACGGTATTATTATGATCGGCGAGATAGGCGGCGGCATGGAGGCCGAAGCCGCGCGCTGGATAAAGGCGAACGGAACAAAGCCTGTTGTAGGTTTTATTGCCGGGCAAACCGCGCCCCCGGGGCGCCGTATGGGTCATGCCGGCGCGATCGTTGGCGGCACGGATGATACGGCTGCTGCTAAAATGAAAATTATGCGCGAGTGCGGTATCCGCGTAGTGGAGTCTCCCGCAGAGATAGGCGCTGCAATGGCCGAGGAATTGAAGAAGGTGAAGTAGCCCCCTCTAAATCTCCCCCGGTTGGGGAGACTTAATGACATTTTATCCTGGCATTGGCCGGGATTTTTTGTTGATACCTGTCAGAACTGCAAATGGTAACAAACCCGGCAGCGGGGTTCGTAACTTTCTTTTTCGCCCAGCAGTATGCGGGTTTCATCGGGCACAAGCCGGTATGAGTACATGGCCGGGTTACCGCATCTCACGCAAACGGCGTGCAGCTTGGTTACGGATTCGGCGATGGCCATAATGGTGGGCATGGGACCGAACGGATCGCCTTTGAAATCCATATCGAGCCCGGCTACAATGACACGGATACCTTTATTGGCAAGCACATTACAGACTGAAGGCAACTCCTCGTCAAAAAACTGCGCCTCGTCGACACCGATAACATCTACATCGCTTCCCAATAACAATATGGCGGATGCGCTTTCAACCGGCGTAGACGGGATAGAGTTGGAGTTATGAGACACAAGCGCATTTTCGGCAAATCGCACATCGGCTTTCGGGCTGAATATCTCCACCTTTAACCTTGCTATCCTTGCCCGGTTTAACCGCCTTATCAGCTCTTCGGTTTTCCCGGAAAACATGGAGCCGCATATCGCCTCGATACTTCCCCCAAATTCATTTTTCCGTTTAAAAATGTCCTCGTTAATAACCAAGACCGCTGATTTTAATGATTAATGGATTTCGTTGACTTCCGCCGACTATTTATCGCACATACCACCCGCCGTTGAAGTAATCTCTAACTGCCAAATATGAGAATTTAATCTTATTTTTGATCAGCATTTATAACAGTGAGTCATGAATCAAAAGGAAGTATTCACCAAGATCGGGGGGATTATAAAAGAGCTGAACGACCAATATGCCTACCTGCAGGCCGAATCCGAAAATTTAAACAGTCTTGAGCTTGAGCTGTTTGTATCAAACGCCCGCTTTCTTACCGATCATATCGAAATATTAGCTAAACTGAATTCGCAGTACAGCCATATTCCGCATATTTCATTGCCCCCTGAATCAAAACCGCAGCAAAATAAAACAGAACCTGTAACGAAAGAAATAACGCCCGAGACAGAGGAAAAAAAAGTTGAAGAGACCGCGGCTATCAAACCCGATGAGCAGCCCGTGCCGCACATCGATCTTGGTGAAGCCGGCAGCAGCGACTCTTATTCATACATACGGCATGAACCCGAAACCATCCGGCACGAATTGGTTTTGGACGAATCGATAAACTGGGAAGATAACGATGAAGAACTTGAGGAGGAGAATAAACCCCCAAAAATTTCTCATGTAAAAACACAAACGGATATAACCGGTGAAACAGAAAAAGCAGCCCTGCCTGCACCCAAAGAGCCTGACCTCCCCAAAGAAAAGGCGAAACCCGCGGCTCCGGATAAATCGCCGGACGATGTGGTGACCATCAATCAAAAAATATCGTCGCAATTGGGGGGTAAAGCCACCGGCGGACAAGCGGCCGATGCCCCGGTAAGTGATATTAAACAGGTGATCACCTTAAACGACAAGCTCCTTTTTATTAAAGATTTATTTAATGGCTATAGCCTTGCTTACAGTGAGGCTATTGAAATATTAAACCGGTTCAGCGCGTTTGAAGAAGCCACGACCTTTTTGAATAAGAATTACGCGATCAAAAACAACTGGGAAAGCAAACCGGAAACGGTGGAGAAGTTTTATGCGCTTTTGAGACGCCGCTATGCTTAGTTTGCGGTTGGCAGTGTGCAGTTGGCAAAATCCGCAAAAACATCGGTTATGGTACAAGCCAATGCCTAACTGCAAACAGTTAACTGCCAACTGCTAAACGATCCCCATCCGGTTAGAATCGAGCTTGACTAAAACAAAAAGCAAGACAGTAAAGCTTAACAACGACGAACCGCCGTAACTGATAAATGGCAGCGGGATGCCGATGACAGGCACCAAACCGATGGTCATCCCGATATTTATCATCACGTGGAAAAACAGAACAGACGCCACGCCATAGCCATAGATCCTGGAAAATGGCGATCGCTGCCTTTCGGCCATCCTGATCACCCGCAGCACTAAAAATAAATACAATCCTATTACCACCACCGAGCCGGCAAAACCCCACTCTTCGCCTACCGTGCAAAAAATAAAATCGGTGCTTTGCTCGGGTACAAATGAATATTTTGTTTGTGTGCCATGCAGGTAGCCTTTTCCCCATAATTTACCGGAACCTATCGCAATTTTCGACTGGTTTACGTTATACCCCTTCCCCCTTAAATCGCTTTTAATGCCGAGTACGATATCGATACGTACCTTTTGGTGCGGCTGCAGAACATTGTTATAAATAAACTTAACGCTTAAAACAAATATCACACACATAGCCAGCCCCGCAAATATCACGTAAACAAGGCGCTTGTTCCGGCGGAGAAACAAGATGATAAGAATGGCAACAATCACGATGGCCGCTATCACATGCAGCGGGTTAAATAAAATGGCTGTAACAAATAGGGCAATAAACAACGCGCCGATAATTAAAAAATAGGGAGACAGCCCTTCGCGGTACAGCACGAATATAAACGACATGAAAACCAGCGTCGACCCCATGTCCGGTTGCAGCATGATCAAAAACATGGGCAAGCCGATTATTGCCCCGGCGATGAGAAACGACCGGAGCTCTGTTACGCGAATGTTTGGCCCGCTTAGGTAGCGGGCTAAAAGCAGGCAGGTGGTAAATTTTGCAAATTCCGATGGCTGGAGCCTGAATCCGCCGCCCAATGATATCCAGGCCTGGTTACCGCCCACGTTACGCCCTACAACCAGCACCAGCATAAGCAATAGCACGGTTATACCATAAAACGCCGGCGATAATGCCGTGATGAAGCGGCTCTCGAGCAATAATATAACAATGGCCACGGCCATGGCGATCAATATAAACAGGAACTGCTTGCCATAATTGGTCTCAAAATCGAGCAGGTCGGGGTGCCTTTCGTCAAAAACGGCCGCATGAATGTTAAACCAGCCGATAGTGCACAGCGCCAGGTAGATAATCACGATCACCCAATCCACATTTAAAAAAAAATTGCGCTGGTTATTCATCGTTTTTTAGCATTGGCTGCGCGGCTAAGTAAGGAAAATTCCTGCGCTCTTTATTTTTACGCCATACTGTTTTTACCTGGCTTTTTTTGACGGCGGTATCGGCTTTTTGCCGGGGTACGTTATTTTGCATGCGGGCCCGCGGCCGGTATTCGTTGCTATCGGGCAGCAGATTTTTGTTTATGATATAATCCACCTCCGCCGCGGGTTTCGTTATCGATCCGCGCAGATATTGCTCTACGATGTAACTGGCTATCGGGGCAGCATAGGTGGCTCCGTAGCCCGCATTCTCCACAATCACCGCTATTGCAATTTTGGGGTGCTCACGCGGCGCGAAGGCCACAAATATAGAGTTGTTTTTTCCGTGGGAATTTTGCGCCGTCCCGGTTTTACCGCACATCACAATGCCGGGGATTTTGGCTGCTGCAGCCGTGCCGCTTTCCACCACACGCTGCATACCGTCAATAACCGGTTCAAAATACTGGGTATCTATACCTACGCTGATGGGTTGCGTGTATTCGGGCTTAACGATCTTCCTATCGCCGATAGCTTTTATTAAATGGGGCCGGTAATAATACCCGTGATTAGCAATGGTACACTCGATATTGGCCATTTGTAAAGGCGTCGACAGCAGCTCACCCTGCCCGATCGCCAGCGAGATAATGGTGTTGGCGCGCCAATGGTTTTGCCCGTAAATTTTATCATAGTGCAGCGGCGTAGGCACGTTTCCCCGCCTTTCATTCGGCAGGTCCACGTCAAGCTTCACACCAAAACCAAACCTGTTTACCTCGTTGCGCCAGTTGGCAAAGGTAGCCTCGGTATTTTTCGACCCGTTTTGATTCATCAGCCGGTCGAAAACATTGCAGAAATAAGTATTACACGACATCGCGATCCCTTTTCGCAGGTCGGTGATGCCGTCGTAATGTTCGCAGTTAACGCGATGGTTACCCGCCATATAATAATGCGGGCAAAAAAAAGTGGTTTGCGGCGTTATAATGCCTGCCTGCAGCGCGATCAGCGAGTTTAACGGCTTAAAGGACGATCCGGGCGGGTAGTAGGCTTGTATCGGCCTGATCAGCAACGGGCTGTAGGGATCCTCATATAACTTAGCCGCATTATTTCCGCGTTCACGGCCCACCATCAGGTTGGGGTCATAGGTCGGGCTGCTCACAAAGCATAATATCTCACCGGTCGAGGGTTCGATGGCTACGATACTTCCTATTTTATTTTTCATCAGCTTTTCGCCCAGCTTTTGAATCGTAATGTCAAGCGATGACGTTAACCGCTGCCCGGCAACCGCCGCCGTATCATACAGTCCGTTTGCGTAACTGCCTTTAAGTTTGCCACGCGAATCAACCATTTGGTTTTGAACCCCGCGCTGCCCTTTCAGCGCCGCCTCGTAAGCCTTTTCCACGCCGGTTACGCCAACATAATCGCCCGGGTGATAATAGCCGTTCGACCGCTTAATGTCGCGGTCGGTAACCTCGCCTATGAACCCGAGAAACTGCGCCGCTACCGAGTCGGGGTAGGACCGCAGCCACCTTGTGGTTGAGTAAAAACCGGGAAATTCTGACAAGCGCTCCTGCAGCGACGCATAAGCCTCCGGGGAGATCTGTTTTTCGAAAACCGAAGCAAGGTTAGGCGAATACTTGATCGCCTTTGCCATTCGCCTGTTAAACTCGGCCCGGTCAATGCCAAAAAGCTTACAAAATTCAACCGTATCAAATGGCTTAACCTGCCGCGGCGTAACCATGATATCGTAAAAAGGGTTGTTTTGAACAAGCACCCTGCCATTGCGGTCTAATATAGGCCCGCGTGCGGGGTTAATGATTTTTTGGCGGCGAACATTGTTGTTTGCGTAAATGGTATAACGGTCATCAATGATCTGGATATAAAACAACCGCGCAAGCAGAATGATGATGATGGTTATAAAGATGCCCGAAATCACATACCGCCGCTCAAAAAAACTGTTCATTTACGCTCTTTCCTTCTATAAAATAATAAACCCGAAATTAACATTAAAAATACCGTAAATAACGAGCTTAGTATTACCCGCCCCAGTGTATACTGCAATTGCGAAATATTAAAAGCCTCCAGGTTGAACAGGAAAAAATGATGGAATAAGGTAAGGACAATGGCATAAGTTAAAAACCACCGTAAACCCATGATGCTTAATGTAGGCTCGGGTTCGTTATCAAAGCCATCCTTTTGCACGGTTATACTGATAAACAAAATCCGCACAAACGCCAATAATACGCATGATGCAGCATGCAGACCCGGTGTATCGTAAAAAGCATCGATCGTTAAACCTGTTATAAATGCCAGGATGAACAGCAGCACATTAGGCGTTTCAAATGGCAGCAATAAAATAAACAGGATATACAAATACGGGGTGGAAAGATTATACATGGTTATATTTTTCAACAGGAAAACCTGCAAAAAAATTAAAAAAAGAAACCGTACCAGGTTAACGACAATGGTTTTAGTCATTCTTTTTTTCCTGGGCCTCCAATCCCGTTTGCTCCAGCGCCATCTTATTCACCACCACGTTTACATATTGCAACTTGCTAAAATCAACCGTAAACTTTACCTCCAGGTTCAACGAAAAGCCGCCTCCTTTAGTGCGCAAACTGCTTACCCGGCCAACGGGCACACCGGCGGGGAAAAGCGAGTACCCCGATGTTACCACCAGCTCGCCCACTTAGGCTGCGCGTTGTTTGTAACATCCTTAAGCAAACCCCAATGCGGATTTAGCTCGTCATTCCACTCGATCGTCCCGATCTCTTTATTGTTCGCCAGCATAGCGCTGAACTGCGAATCCTTATGCAGTAAGGATTGCACCACGGCGAAATGATCCGAAACATACACCACTTTTCCAACGATACCTAAGCCGCATATCACGCCCATTCCCTTTGCAATACCTTGCTTGCTCCCCCTGTTTATGGTGAGGTAGTTGGTGGCCCGGTTAACCGAATTATTGATCACTTTGGCTACAATGTATTCGTACTGCAGTTTATACGTGGTATCGGTTACTTTATGTTTAGCTACGGTGTCAACGTAAAACGAAGATTTCAAACCATTACGCAAGCGGGCGTTCTCGCTTGCAAGGCTGTCATTCACCTCTTTCAGTTTAAGGTATTCATTAAACTGGCTCGCCCGTGTGTATAACCCGCCGGTAACACTATTGGTTGACGTAATAAATGTGGCCTTTTGAAATGAGTTATATTTAATGTAGATAACCAGCGAAATAATCTCAAAAATAACGAACAGAAAAAATGCGTTGTACTTAGTGATGAATATCAGGAGATTACGCATTAGTTAGAGATTTGAGACGTGAGATATGAGATATGAGATTAAAAATAGGAACTATCCTTGTCTCAAATCTCACATCTGATATCTCAAATCTAAATTATTGCATCAGGAATTTAAAATTACCAATATTTTTAAGGGCGGTACCTGTTCCACGGACCACCGCGCGCAGTGGGTCTTCGGCTACGTGAACGGGAAGCTTGGTTTTGGCTGCAATACGCTTATCCAGGCCGCGCAGCAAGGCGCCGCCGCCGGTTAAGTAAATACCGGTTTGATAAATATCGGCCGATAATTCGGGCGGTGTTATCTCCAGCGCCTTTAATATCGCCTCTTCGATCTTCGAGATCGATTTATCCAAACAATGCGCTATCTCGGAGTAAGAAACCATGATCTGCTTTGGCACCCCGGTCATTAAGTCGCGGCCTTGCACGGCAAAGTCAGCCGGCGGGTCGGCCAGTTCGGGCAAAGCGGCGCCCACTTCAATTTTTATCTTTTCGGCAGTACGGTCGCCAATCATAATGTTGTGCTGGCGGCGTATATACTGAACGATGTCCGAGTCGAAATTATCGCCCGCAACGCGGATAGACTGATCGCAAACAATACCCGACAAGGCAATAACGGCGATTTCGGTGGTACCGCCGCCAATGTCAATGATCATGTTACCCATCGGTTCTTCTACGTCGATGCCAATACCTACGGCCGCAGCCATCGGCTCGTGGATGAGGTAAACCTCTTTGGCGCCGGCAATTTCGGCCGAGTCGCGAACCGCGCGTTTTTCAACCTCGGTGATACCCGACGGTATGCAGATCACCATGCGCAGCGAAGGGAAAAACCATCCCCTGCCCTGGTTGATCATTTTGATCATCCCGCGTATCATGTGCTCAGCGGCGTTGAAATCGGCTATCACACCGTCTTTCAAAGGTCGAACCGTGCGAATATTATCGTGCGTTTTACCCTCCATCTGCATGGCTTGCCTGCCTATGGCAATCACTTTATTGGTTGTACGGTCAAAAGCCACTATCGACGGCTCGTCGACAACAACTTTATCGTTATGGATAATCAGGGTATTTGCGGTACCTAAATCGATCGCAATTTCTTGTGTAAAAAAGTTAAACAGACCCATCTGGAGTTTATTTCAAAATGTCAGCAAAAGTAATATAAGAGGATGAATTATTGCGAATGTAAGCTAATTAAAACGAATAAATCAGTCCTTTTACGATGGATAAATAATATAGTTTAAATTAATTTAATTTATTTCAATTTGAATTTTAAGTACTCAAATAATACCGGGGATCAATGCTTAAAATGACGAACACCCGTAGTCACCATCGCGATATTTTTCTGGTCGCACATTTCAACAGAAAGCTTATCGTTTATTGATCCGCCTGGCTGCAATACGGCCGTTATACCCGCTTCGGCAGCCAGCTCCACACAATCGGGGAAAGGAAAAAATGCATCCGAAGCCATAACCGCGCCGTTTAGGTCGAAGCCGAAACTGCGCGCTTTAATTACCGCTTGTTTCAACGAATCCACCCTCGAGGTTTGGCCTACGCCGCTGGCCATCAGCTGGTTGTTTTTGGCAAATACAATGGTGTTTGATTTGGTATGCTTTACAATTTTATTCGCAAAGAACAGGTCTTTCAGCTCATGCTTCGAGGGTATTCTTTTGGTAACTGTTGTCATTTGGTCGGGCCCTTCTATCACTTCGTCCTTATCCTGCTCGATAACACCGTTCAGCAGGGTTTTAAACTGTTTGGCAGGCAATTCGACGCGTTGCCTGATCAATATGATCCGGTTCTTTTTCTCTTTTAATATCTGCACGGCTTCATCCGTAAACGCCGGCGCTATTAATACCTCGTAAAATATTTTACTGATCTCAGTCGCCGTATCCGCATCGATCTCGTCGTTGGCGATGATCACGCCGCCAAAAGCCGAAACCGGGTCGCAGGCCAGCGCGTCAATCCAGGCTTCTTTTATTAAAGTGCGGGTGGCCACGCCGCAGGCATTGGTGTGTTTTAAAATAGCGATGGTAGGATCGGTAAACTCATCGATCAATGCGACAGCCGCATCAACATCCACTAAATTATTATATGAAAGCTCTTTGCCATGCAGCTTGGTGAACATCCTGTCCAGGTGGCCATAAAAAACACCTTTTTGATGCGGGTTTTCCCCATAACGCAAAACCTGGCTCGTTTGAATGCTTTCCTTAAACACCGGCAGCGGCTCTTCCTGGTTGAAATATTTAAAGATCGCCGTGTCGTAGTCGGATGTGATATTAAACGCTTTTTGGGCAAATAGGCGGCGCTGGCCGATGGCAGTCGCACCTTTTTGAACTTCCAGCAGCTCCTGCAGACTGGCATAATCCATTTTTGATGCGACAACGACAACATCCTTAAAATTCTTAGCCGCCGCGCGGATAAGCGATATCCCCCCGATATCGATCTTCTCGATAATATCGTCTTCCTCGGCATTCGCCCTCACCGTTTCCTCAAAAGGATAAAGATCAACAATCACCAGGTCGATCGTCGGTATTTCGTATTCTTTCAGCTGCTGCTCGTCGCTTTCAAAATTACGCCGTGCCAATATCCCGCCAAATATTTTCGGGTGCAATGTTTTAACCCGCCCGCCCAGGATGGAAGGATACGAGGTAAGGTCTTCCACGGCAATAACATCTACGCCTAAACCGCGGATAAAAGTTTCCGTTCCGCCGGTTGAATATATTTTTACACCCAGGCGGTTTAAGGCATGGATAAGCGGTTCAAGGTTGTCCTTATAATAAACTGATATTAAGGCGTTTTTTATTTGAACGGAATGGCTCATTGGCGGCAAAATTTTAAGCCGCAAATGTAGAGATTAGTGGTTAGAGTTTAGAGGTTAGTGGTTAGTTTTTTATAAATATTTATATTGTAGCACTCAGGAAGGGATAGCCGTAATAGCTTGAAATAAGATCATATGAAACGCTTTACCTGTTTATTTTCGATAACAATTATGATGGCGGCCGGATCATGCAAAAAAGCGGCTGTCGACCCTGCTCATCCGTTAATCGGGAAGTGGAAAGTAACCGCTAATTTTATTTCGCCCGGCGGCCCCGGAACCTGGATAAATGTGGCTAAAGGCACCAATAGCTTTGTGCAGTTTACTGCCGGCGGTGGTATTAGAGGCAATGTATATCCTGGGTATTCAACGTACGCCTATAAGGATAGTACAACACTAACCTTTACCGGCGCTGCTGTTAATGCAGAAAATTATTTTTATAAAATCAATCACGATACATTGACTATGGGGCCTGCGGGGCCGATTTTTTGTATTGAGGGTTGTGCGACGAGGTTTATCAGGGAGTAATGAAATTGAAGAAGCATTTTCAAAATACTCTGATAAACAGCAGTAAATTGTTTGTCAGGATTGAACCTAAAGCGCCAATGATTCCAATTGCCAACTCTCTATATAATTTAGGCCGTATTTTGCCTCACCCCAACTCTTTCAAAAGGGTAATTATATGAGTTGGGACAAACTATTATATAGTTACGTTAATTTTAAAATTAAAGGTGTATGACAAAATTAGAGTTTAATAAAGAATGGGATAATTGTAAAAAAAGTGATTTATGTTTTTACTCATAGAAATCATTCTCTTTTAAAACCATCATCATCTTTTCTAAAAATTGAGAACCCACATATGGATGTATCAAACGAATTTGATTTAAATAAGGTATTCTATCTTGCAAACTTTTCCAATAATCGCCACATATAGACTCTAAAACAATGTGAAATTGACCTATATCGCTATGGAAGTCTGTACCATCTTTGGTTATTCTGCAGCCAAAATCTAATATTCCATGTAATAATTGATTATTGCTTCTTGTATCCACGAAGATAATGTAATATGTTATCTTAAATAAGATTTGCGTTTTGTTTTTAATCGCCGCTTGAAAATTGAAACTCTTATCTATATTTAAAACATCGTCAGGAGTAGATTTTACTGTCTCAATATCATATTCTAAAGATATTTCCTCTCTTGGAGTAAGTTCTATAACCATAAAAGACGCATTTGTTTAGTCTCTCAATATACAGGTTTATTTCTTTTGAGGCGGTTTACCTAAAAACGAAGCTTTTATAACATCATCAAAAGTGCTATGTATTTTTAGTGTACTTTTAGTGTGCTTTTCTCAGGCTTTTTTGGGCCGGTGTTTTGGTTCTTTAATTTACTTTCTTTTGCCATAGTCAAATTTACTTAATTAACTTAGCATAAGTCAAACGCTTGCCGTTAACATTTTAAAGCTATGAGCAAAACGAACCGTATGTATACTCTACCTGTAGTCCTAACAACCTCCAAATTTATTTGAAAATAGTTCTCAGATTGTGGGACTGAAACCAATATCATAAATGACTAAATTAGAAACAATTGAAAAGTCAATTAAATACCGGGGCACATTTTTGCACCACGTTTCAATACTCGAGGCTTATTTAAATTTGTATATAGCCAACTATTTTATAGGACAACAAAACCCCAATAAAATGGCAGAATTACAAGAGGTTATTTTGGGCGATGAAAGGTTTAGTTTCAATTCGACCGTGCAGGTATTTAAACACTTAGCACAAAAATATGATGAAGAATGGTATAATTCATATAAATCATTACGCCCACACGATTTAAAAAACAAACCACATCTTTTAAATGCTGATTTAATTCATATAGTAGAAAATAGGAATATTTTTGCACATAGAATTTTAGAAAATTACGAACGTGATATTTTTGAAAAGTCAAAGCCGGACGGCGCTATCAGATTTGTTAGATTGAAGGATGAAGCAATTCCAGTTGATTTTACAGACGACAGTTTTTCTTTATTGATAAGGCTGATTAGCTTTATATCAATGTTTATAATTGAAAGGTGTAAAAAGAGGTAAGTCCTTTCTCTCTTTTCCGTTTACAACATTTTCTTATTGTACAAATACTAATAATCAATCAACCAAATAAAAATGAAAAAATATATACTTATTTTGTTGTTTGGCTTTTTGTGGGTTTCTGCAAGCGCTCAAAGTGACACATCCTCAAACTGGTCTTATAGTGATAAAATAAATGAAATGACAAACGACCATTCGTATTACGCCGAAACATCTGATAATACACAAGATGTTAAAGCTACGTTAACGGTCAGGTATATGAAAAAGAGCAACGAGGTTATTTTTACGGTAAATGGTGGCATTTTTAATATTATTGGGTCGGGCATGATGTTTAAAGCCAAGTTCGACAACAATAGCATAGATACTTTTGGCAGTATTAAATCAGATAGCGGGTATGATACATTCTTTGTGTATGGGACTAATCGGTTCCTTAAAAAACTAAAACAATCTAAGGTGCTGTTTATTCAATACAATATTTACAACCACGGTGTGTATACATTTAAATTTAACACGGCTAATTTAAAATGGAATCATTAAGCACAGTATAAACCTCTTTTTTCGCAACTCGTATATATTTACCTTCTCCAAAGGAGAGGGAGTTAAAAACGGAAACCTCACTATTTGGTTTTAGACTAATCACCAAACTCTAACCTCTAATCTCCACTTTAGCTTTTCATTTTCTTCAACAGATTTTCGATCACCCGAGGAAAGTGATGATGCTCCAGCTGCTGGCCCTTGAATTTGATAACCTCGAGGTTGTCTTCGGGCTCAATTTTAAATTTCGACTGGTGGATGATCTCGCCTTCGTCAAATTGTTCGCCTACAAAATGAATAGTAATGCCCGACTCATCCTCGCCCGCGGCCATTACCGCTTTATGCACATGATCACCGTACATGCCTTTGCCGCCATATTTCGGCAACAATGCCGGGTGCAGGTTAATGATCCTGTTTGGAAATGCCTTTAACAAAGACTGTGGCACCAGCCATAAAAAGCCGGCAAGAACGATCAGGTCGACCTGCAGGTTTTTCAATAATTTTATAACATCGTCGGTTTCGTAAAATTCGCGGCGGGTAAATATATGCGCGGGTATCTCGAAATTATCGGCACGCTGTAATACGTAGGCCTGCGGGTTATTGGTAAGTATCAGTACAACTTCCGCATCAGCGTTTCGCTTAAAATGCTCCATAATTTTTTGAGCATTCGACCCTGACCCTGAAGCAAAAATGGCAATTCTTTTTTTCATTGGCGTTTATGGTAATGAGCTGCGAGCTGATTAATACATCAAGAAAATGAACTAACCGATCGGCCTCAATACGATAGATAGATTTTTAGATCGACCAAATATAAAATTTTCATCCGGATTATCCTTTTAAAGGAAACATGCCGAAATTCAACAGTTTAACAGGGCTTGTGATGTTTTGTTTGTCCGCCGAAAACCGGCCGTAAGGAGAAATTATAGGGATTTTTGCCGTATAAAACCATATTCCAGTATCCTGCGCTTTTTGGTGAGCGAGTAATTTGGCTGCACATCGCCCGTGTGGAGCACCATGGAAAACTGCCCCAGGTTAATTATCTGGGCATTTGAAAACGGCGTTGAGCTATGCGTAGCCGAAGTATCTTTGCACACTACCTGGGCATACAAAAAAAGCTGGTTTGGTGAGAGCGACCATGAACCGGACGGTGATTGCTGGATACAATCGAAATTTAAATAGGTGCAGGTATTATCGCTTTGGAAAGTTAAATACTGCGTGCTGGCGCAGCTATCGGTTAAAACTTTGGTGCTATCCTGCGTGTTGCCGGTGTAATAAAGCGCGGTTACCGACGCCAGTTCCCACCTCCCCCCCGAGAAAAGCGCATGTATGGACGTTTGACCGGTTTTTTTACACGAATAAAAAAAAATGCAGGCAATCAATGCAGGGAGCAGTAAAAAGGCGGGTTTGTTCTTCATCCGGTGCGTGGGCCAAAAATAAATATTATCGTGGTAATATCGCCGTGTGGTTATAACTGTTTTAAATTAAAAATATTTTATCTGCACGGAAAGTTAGGATCAGACTAATCTCATAATTACGCTTTCGGAATATCCAAATGGCATTTCGCCTATATTTGCATACCCATTCACCAAAAAAACAGATGATGATACCAGCAAAAGGTTATGCCGCGCCAAAAGCAAACATTCCGTTGGAAACTTTTAAGTTCGACCGGCGGGAGCCGGGGCCACACGACGTACAAATCGAGATAGCTTATTGCGGCGTATGCCACTCCGATATTCACCAGGTTCGTGACGAATGGGGTAGCGGGATATTCCCGATGGTGCCCGGGCACGAGATCGTGGGAAAAATTACAAAAACGGGCAGCCAGGTAACCAAATTTAAAGTTGGGGACACCGCAGGTATCGGCTGCTTTGTCGATTCATGCCGTCACTGCCCAAGCTGTATGGCCGGGTTGGAGCAATACTGCGAAGTTGGCATGATCGCCACCTACAACGGCCGCGATAAAGAAGGCAAACCCACCTACGGCGGCTATTCGAACCAGATCGTAGCCGACGAAAATTATGTATTGCATATTTCGGATAAACTGCCGTTATCGGGCGTAGCGCCGCTGCTTTGCGCCGGTATTACCACCTACTCGCCATTAATGCAATGGAAAGTGGGCAAGGGCCATAAAGTTGGGGTGGTGGGACTCGGCGGGCTGGGCCATATGGCGGTTAAGCTTGCGGCTTCGTTAGGCGCCGATGTTACCGTATTGAGCACCTCTGCCTCGAAAAAACAAGATGCGGAAAAGTTGGGCGCCCATCATTTTGTGGTGACCAGAGACGCGGAACAGGTTAAAGCTGCCGCCAATTCGTTTGATTTTATCATCAACACCATATCCGCGCAGCACGAATACGACTTTTATCTGCAAATGCTGAAGCTGGATGGCACCATGATATTACTGGGTGTTCCGCCCGAGGCGCCAACTGTTTCGGCGTTTAACCTGATCGGCAAAAGAAGGCGTTTGGCCGGTTCGCTCATCGGAGGGATACAGGAAACCCAGGAAATGCTGGATTATTGCGCCGAAAAAGGTATAACATCAGATGTTGAAGTTATCAATATCGATTACATCAACGAAGCGTACGAACGCATGATCAAAGGCGAGGTGCGTTACCGTTTCGTGATCGATATGGCGTCGTTGTAGGTGACCGGAAAAAGTTGTTAGTTACTGATCGCCGGTTTCAAATGGTGACGCGGGCAGGCCCTCTTTATTATAAAGGTTCGCCCCTTCGGGGTTATCCGCCCAGGCGTACCTGACGGATACCGGAGCGCTTACCTGGTCGCTCCATACAATAACTTTATCGCCATCGATAACCGCTTTTGCCCAAACATATTTTTTATCGCTGCCGGCAATTTCAAAATAATTGAGATCGCCCCCGCCTTTGGCTACCAACCCGCTGCCGACGCTGCTGAAACTGAGGATGATTTTATTTCCCTCAATGGTGTACGATTTATAGAGCGGCCCCGAGTAAACAACGTCTCTGTCGCCATAGGCTATGTTTTCGGCGGCAAGCGCCAAACGCTCGCCCACTTCCTTTTTTCCAAGCGGGTGAATGTCGTTCCATTCACCGGCGTCTATGGCTACCGCCATGGCTGTTTTAGGAACCGATAATGCCTGTAACTGCGCTTCGCGCAACTGCGCCCACTGGCTTTCGGATGGCGAATATTGAACTTCCATAAAGCCCGGTAATTGTACCCAAAGGAAAGGCAATTCGCCTTCCCGCCACTTATTGCGCCAATCGGTGACAAGGCTAATCATTAAATCGCGATATTCTTTTGCTTTGAATGTATTGGCCTCGCCCTGGTACCATAAAAAACCTTTTATGGTGTAGTTTATAGCTGGGGCAACCATGGTATTGTATAAACCGGTTGGCGCATTTTGCATGGAGAAGCCGCCATTGCCGCCTCCCTGGTAACGCGGCGGGAAAACTTGCCCCACCTGGTAAAGCCAGTCGCCGCGCAGATCGATCTTCTCGCCGCCGGCGCTTATATAATATGGTTTATCAGGCACGAAGCCGCCTTTCCCGCTATAGTTGACAACTTTTACCACGATCACATTCCTCCCCGGCTTTAGCACGCCCGCCGGCAGCTCATACCGCCGGGGCGGGTACTGGTACGAAATGGAGCCCGAAAACACGCCATTCACATACACATAATCGGCATCCACAATGCGGCCCATAAAAAGCTTAGCGGGTTTACCGGCCATCGCCGCAGGCACATCAAATTCCTTCCTGAACCAAACCACACCGTTCAATCCCCGTACGCCCTGGTCGGCCCAATAGCCCGGCAGCCAGAAACTATGCCAGCCAACCGGGGTATATGTTGGGTCGTACCAGGGTTTGGGCCCGCTGGTTCCCTTATCGGGCGGCAAGGCAACCGGCTTTCGCAGGATGACGCGTGTTATTTTATGAAGATAAGCGCTGTCTCTAAATCGCTCTACCTCGTTATAATACTGCGGAAATTGTTTCAGTCCGTCGGCGCTCATCCAGGCTTCAATGGGCGTTCCGCCAACGCTTGAGTTGATAAGGCCTATGGGAATATGATATTTTTGATAAATTTTTAAAGCAAAAAAATAGGAAGCTGCTCCAAACCCAAGCACATTTTTTGGCGTGGCGGCCATCCATTTGCCCGGCGGCAGCTCGTCGTGAAGTTTGGTGACATCTGCCAGGGTGGGTACAAAAAAGTTCCTGATCTCAGGATAATTAGCTTCGGCAATCACCCCGGGGTATTTTTCTTTTACCCGTTCCATCGGCAATACCATATTTGACTGCCCTGAACAAAACCATACATCGCCCATCAATATATCCTTAACGGTTATTTTATTGGTACCGGAAATGTCCATTGTAAACGGTCCGCCGGCTTTCGAGGGGTTTAATACCACCAGCCATTTGCCATCCGGCGCGGTGGTTGCGTGGTAATTTTTCCCTTTAAATTTCACAGTTACTTTTTCGCCGGGCGACGCCCACCCCCATATATTCACCTTGGCGTCGCGCTGTAACACCATGCCGTCACTTACAAGTTTTGGTAAACGCACCTGCCCATCGGCGGTCAGCGAAAATGTTAAAACAACACCTATAATATAAAGGAGGCGGATAGCTGATCTCATAGCTTTACGATTGTGAGCTGTAAATCTATAAAGAGATTATCGATTATGCAATCGATTGCATAAATTTTTTATCCCGCG
>Ga0134126_10001856_pt1 | contig 26800 bp, 38 predicted proteins | sample KB31752_FD_96881 | JGI IMG/M metagenome (GOLD analysis project Ga0134126, IMG submission 96881) | Terrestrial soil microbial communities with excess Nitrogen fertilizer from Kellogg Biological Station, Michigan, USA - KB3-175-2 | ecosystem: Environmental > Terrestrial > Soil > Unclassified ... | reverse complement strand
GTGCAAGGACTCCAAGGGCATCGCGCAGGTCGGCACTATCTCTGCGAACTCTGATGAATCAATCGGCCGGACCATCGCTGATGCAATGGAGAAAGTGGGCAAGGAAGGCGTCATCACCGTCGAAGAGGGTCAAGGGCTCGAAAATGAGCTCGAGGTGGTCGATGGCATGCAGTTCGATCGCGGCTATCTTTCTGCGTATTTCATCAACCAGCAGGAGAGTCAAACGGCCGAGTTTGAAAAGCCGCTGATTCTTCTGTGCGATAAAAAGATCTCGAATATCCGCGAGATGCTCCCACTCCTGGAGGCGGTCGCGAAGGCGGGTCGCCCGCTGATCGTGGTGGCCGAGGACCTCGAGGGCGAGGCACTCGTGACGCTGGTCGTCAACAACATCCGCGGCGTCCTCAAGGTTGCGGCGGTGAAGTCCCCGGGCTTCGGTGATCGCCGTAAGGCGATGCTGCAGGACATTGCGACCTTGACTGGCGGCACCGTGATTTCCGATGAGGTTGGCCTGTCGCTCGAGAAAGTCACCCTTAACGATCTGGGCGAGGCCAAAAAGGTTGTGGTGGCAAAAGAGAACACGACCATTGTCGACGGAGCCGGCAAGGCCGCCGATATCAAGGCCCGCGTCGAGTCGATCCGCCAGCAGACGGAGGAAGCGACCAGCGACTACGACAAGGAGAAGCTCCAGGAGCGTGCCGCGAAACTTTCCGGCGGTGTGGCGTTAATCAAAGTCGGTGCAGCCACCGAAATCGAGATGAAGGAGAAGAAGGCACGCCTGGAGGACGCCCTGCACGCAACCCGTGCGGCCATCGAGGAAGGCGTGGTACCGGGCGGGGGTGTTGCGCTAATCCGTACGCTCAAGGCGCTCGACAAGTTAGAGGGTGTCAATGAGGATCAGACGGCGGGTATCCGTATTCTTGCTCGCTCGATAGAAGAGCCTTTGCGAAATATCGTTGAGAATGCTGGCGAGGATGCAGCGGTCATCCTGAATCAGGTGAAAGCCGGCAAGGGTGCCTACGGATATAACGCGGCAACCGGTGAATTCGGCGACATGCTCGAAGAAGGCATTCTGGATCCAACGAAGGTTACTCGACTTGCGCTGCAGAATGCCGCATCCGTCGCGGGCCTATTGCTCACCACGGAGGTCATGGTTGCCGAGACTCCAAAGGACGAAGAGCACGTCCATCCCGGCATGTCGGGCGGCGGCGGAATGAGCGGGATGGGGGTAATATCGGGCGCCCCGAGCTGGCGACTCGGCCCGCGCCCCTATGCCGTGGCGTTTACTGCGGACGACCAACCATACTGCGAATGCGAGCCGCACATGCGCCCGTGCTACGCAAAAAGACGAAGTGAAGTCAGAGTGGCGACACCCGAGCCGCCCTTGTTCGGGACGATGGTCAGCCTCATATGGGTGATCGCGGAAAGCTCCAACTGCACGTCCTCGTGTTCAAAGGTCGCTCCTTGCGGACTGAAGGTGTAATCCTGGGCTAGCACTTGGCGGTAAGCGCGGTCGCGATCCGACCAGACTTCCACACGCACCTGCTGCGTGCGCTGCTGCTGACGCTCCTCCACCTCGTAGATAATACGGGAGACCCGCTGCACGTGATCGAACTCAAGCACAATGTACTCGGTGGCATCGGGTCGGGCGCTCGCCCAACGAGTACCTCCCGGCCCAAAGTGCCTGTCAAACAGGTGCTCGAGAGGGTATTGCGGGTCCTCAGACGAGTAGGCCAGTGTCGCATGACTGGCAATGTCGACCTCACACGCCCTCTCGCCGGGCGTGGAGGTCTGGTCACTCATCAGGCGCTTGCGTATTCGAGGAATATCGGCCTCGTCCATCTCAATCTCCGTGGCGTACCATCACCTCAACGCGGCGGTGGAATTGCCGATGATCACCTCGACGCGACGGTTCTGCTGGCGGCCGGTTGCGGAACCATTGTCTGCCACCGGGTCGCTTCGGCCCTTACCCGATGCGGAGAGCCGCATTGAGCTGATACCGTGCCCCGCTAGATACGACTTCACCGAGTCGGCGCGGCGTTCGGATAGTCCCTGGTTGTAGTCCTCACTACCCACGCTGTCCGTGAAGCCCTGGATCGTGACACTGCGATCCGGATACTTGTCGAGGAAGGCGACGAGCTTGTTCAGATTGTCAGTGGCACCGGGCTTCAAATCGGCCCTTCCGGTGGTGAAGAGTACATCACCGAGAGTCAATACCAACCCGCGATCAGTTGGCTTTGCCTGCAGCACATCGACCTGTCGCTGCAGCTCCGCGGCCTGTTGTTGTGAGCTTGCAGCGGCTAACTGCGCGGTATTGGCTTCACCGCGCGCCTGATCCGCTGCCATTTTTTGTTCGGCACCTTCGGCTTGCGCGGTGGCGACCTGACCCTTGGCGGCGTCCGCTTCGCGCGTGCGAGCATCGAGACGAGCACTATCGCGCTGTGCGGTGATCACTGCACGCTGATCCTCCGCGAAGCGAGTCTCAGCCAGAGCCCGGGCAGTATCCACTTTACGATCGGCCAGATAGACCCTGTTCGCTGCCAACTCCTTGTCGGCCTCCGGCTGCTCGGCAGCGCGTACCGCAGCATCAGCGTCCTTGATTGCGGTCGCTGCGCGACTTGCGAGATTCGGATCGGACTGCAGCTGAGTCAGCTTAACGCGTGCTTCCGCAGCGCCGTCCGGTTTGACCGGTGCGGTTGTACAGGCGGCGAGCAAGATGGATGCCACAGCAACGCCGATCAGCATCTTGGGAGCAATTACATCACCGTATCTTGTCGTGTTCATGGTTTGTCTCCCGAGCCGCGCTTCATTTCATCGACGAGCGTGCCGTTGGTACGTTTCATTTCATCGTTGACGGCGTTGGCTTTGGCGGCCGACGTCCTGGCGGAGGCCAATTCGGCCTCGGCGCGTGACTGATCGGCCAAGTGCTCTGCCACGATCATTTTCTTCTCAGAAACAGCAGTTTCGGCCGACGCGAGCTTGGTGTGGGATTCGCTCAACTCTCCAGGCGCATAGCGCGCGGCTTCGCCACGTTCGGCGGCCGCAATGGCCTGCTGCGCGGCCTGCAGATTTGCTGTGGGAGCCGGCGGCGCCGATGCGCATGCGGCGAGCAGGAGCACGCCCGTGAATCCGAGCGTCATCTGCACGCGCGAGCCACGGTGTGCTTTCGATGTTGCATTCATATCGATTCTCTACTGATGAAGGTGAGTTCCGGCTCTACCGGTACCCACCAGGGAAGGCGAGTGTGCGCGCCCGCGACGGCAGCGTCGGTGCGCGAACGTACATACGAACTCTGTGTCGACTTATGCGGGTCTTCGCATGCTACTTGAGTTGCATGTCATTGGTGACCGGCTTCACAGCGTTGAAAGTCTCGACCTTGACCTCGGAGACCTCGAGTTCTCCCGCCGCGCACACAACCCCGAAGAACCCGCCTTCCCTCGATGCCTCTTTGTGCGCAGGCGCACCGAATTATGAGGAGGGATGACTTACCATGATCGTCATGATGGTCAGGCGACTACGCAGCTGCGGAGTCCCAGGATCCCAATGCGCCGGTGACCCTGACGTGCTTATGCCCGCGCCTACTCTGCGCAAGGAGCGCTCATATGTCCTATCGCAAGCTCAGCAACAGCCTCACCTGGCACTGGTGTCACAACTGCTCTGGCTGGCCGCTCTACGATTTTCGGCAACGCGAGGACAAGCCGCCGACTTGGAACGGCCAGGCACTCTGCGAGGAGTGTGCGACACGCGACGACTGCAGCGACTGCCAGCACTCCATTACGTTGAGAGCGGGTCTTCCATCCGATAGTTGGTTACGAGCGCCTTCGAAGCAGGTCTAGCTTCCAAATCGAAAGCGGGAGACCACTGGCTAATGAGAGAACGGGCAACGCCATGTCGATTCCCGCGGCGGACAGGCGCTGCCTGTGCAGGTAAAAGAGGCGCAACATAGGAGCTCATGTTGCGCGCCTTGGGCTACTCCGGCCGCGCCGCGCTCGTCGATCGGGTGCAAGTAGATTTCAATTTGCTCTAGCGCAGTGCAGCTCGCCGCGCCCAATTGACGAAGACCACGACCAGCACGGCCCCAATGAGGGAACCAAGGAAGCTCGCGGCAGTGACGCTGCCCCGATCGAGAGTCGACACGCCCAACAGCGGGCTCAAGAGCCATCCGCCCAGGGCCGCCCCAGCGACCCCAGCCGCGACGTTGAGCGGAATGCGCTCCCGCATCCGCATGAGCGTGCTTGCAGCCCACCCAATTAGTCCACCGACCACAAGCCAGATGACGATGTTGATGATGCTCATAAATGTGTGTCCTTTTGAGTGTCTGCCTCTGATAGACAGTACTCGCCTCGAGCGAATGCTTCTGTTCGTCGGCGTACAATCGAAAGGCCACACGTCGAATGGCCCCATCTACGGTGTTGCCGCCCTTGGTCCGTGACCTGCCGATCACAGATCGGGACGGCGCTATCCTCGATGACGCACTCATGCCCGTCACGCCGGATCAAGACGCAATGCGGGCTCAGGCCGACGGTCCTGTTATAGAGGATCGCCACCGCCAGCGGGTTTACAACCAGGCCACGGCTATCACCGTCTAGGAGCCGCAGTCCTCCCGTAGCGGCCGTTCGTGGCATATCCGACGTCGGTTGGAGCGCAACCAACAGCGAGCCGTGGCGCCTTCTGATAGACGCAGAGGAGTTGCACAATGTGCATCATGCGCCTCCCGCGTCACCGCGCTTTTCCGCGGCCTTGGGATATCGATGTGGGCTGGTCAAGACGGAATGCGATTGGCTGCCGGTGTCGCCTCGCCCGAGCGCGGGAGACGAACAGTAAACTCGCTGCCCTTTCGCAGGCCAGCACTTGCCGCTACCACACGTCCTCCGTGCGACTCTACGAGATTGCGCACCAGTGCTAAACCGATGCCCAGCCCCGAGCGCGAGCGGCCATCTGCTTCGTCCGTCTGCCTGAACAGATCGAATATGCGTGGCAGGGCGTCCGGCGCGATACCGATTCCGGAATCCCGGATACGAACCACGGCCTGGCCTTCCCGTGTATGCATCCACACCGCCAGCTCACCGCCTGCATCCGTGTATTTCGATGCATTGGCCAGCAGGTTTACAAACACCTGCTCGAGCCGCCACGGGTCCCCTTGCAGCCATACCGGGAAGTCCGGCAGCGCGGCGGAGAGACGGTGATTGCGTTCCTTGATGTCTGGCTGGAGGGTTTCGATTGCGTTGTTTACGACCACGCGTAGGTCTATCCGTTCGCGCCGCAAGCGCAGGCGCCCGTGGCTGATCCATGATACTTCCAGAAGGTCATCCACGAGCCGCGTCATTCGCTGCACCTGCCGCTCGATCAAAGCTTGTGCCCCCTGTCGGGTGGAAGCCTCTCCGGCCTGGGTAGTCAGCAAACGCACGGCATTTTGGATCGAGGCAAGCGGACTGCGGAGCTCGTGGCTGAGCGTCGCCAGAAATTCGTCCTTGCGACGGTTGGCAACGGCGAGCGCCTTCAAGCGCTTCCGCGCTCGGCGTAATAGCCGCAGATGCGGCGTGATGTCACAGACACTTTTATGGAGGATTTCCACCTGTCGGAAAAGGTCCGTGTTGTGGACAACATCACCGTCGATCCGAACCGCGCTCGGCTGCCTGGCAGGTGGCAGGGCTCGCAGAACACGGCCACTATCGGCGTCGACAATGAAGACACCATCCTCAGCGAAAGGTAACCGGAAGGAGCCCTGCTCGGAAGCAGATGTCGACGCGTGGGGGCTAGGCTCGGTGGTGCTTCCGACAAACAGCGTCGCTGCGGCAGGCTTGTCTCCTGGATCATGCATCGGCCGGTCCTCACCGCCAAACCAACGCACTTTGCCGTCCGTGGCGACCAACACGCGATGGTTGGCACATACTGCAGAGCGTGTTCTGGGAGATCATGCCGGGAGCAACGCTCCCAGGCGGCCGCTCTTCTGCTTCACGCCTGCTCGCAAACGTCCCGCGTATCCAATCTGTCACTTCGCGCATAGACCCTCCCGTTCGGGGAACTTGCAGTCGCCAGTGGCGCACTGCCGAGCGGCATTCCCCGTAAGTTGCGTGGCGAGTAAGCCCCGAGGGTCCTAAGCTGCGCCGATACTGGCCCCTACTCTGTGCGGTGGCGAACGTTCGCGCAGCTGCCACTCCACTCTAGCCGCCGCTCCAGAGACGGCGCTCCCCAAAGAGCGCAGACAACTCCAGGCGGACGATGGGTTTCAGTACATCAGCGTTCCAGGCCCGGCGCGCGCAAGCCCGAGCAAGCGTGCCCCCGCGTGTCATCTGTACGGCAGCAGACAGTATGATCTACTTCCACCCACAATCTCTTGCCCGCATGCGCATACGGGCTGGTTCGTCGAGTCCTTATGACACTCAATATCCACACGATGCGAGCACTTGAATGCACCAGACGCCGTTGATTGCAACAATCGCCGCTGCCTTCGTACTTGCGTTGGGGTTCGGTTTTGTTGCCGCGCGTCTGCGCGTACCGCCACTCGTCGGTTATCTTCTCGCCGGAATCTTACTTGGCCGCTTCACACCTGGGCTCGTGGCTGATGCCGGGCTCGCGGCACAGCTAGCTGATGTCGGCGTCATTCTTCTCATGTTCGGTGTGGGCTTGCACTTCTCTTTCGCCGACCTTTTCAAGACGCGACGAGTCGCCCTTCCCGGGGCGCTAGTGCAAATCGCCGTCACGACCGCCGTCGGTGCTGGACTCGCGATGGTATGGGGGTGGACAGCGGGCGCGGGAATCGTTTTTGGCCTCTCCCTGTCAGTCGCGAGCACCGTAGTGTTGTTGCAGGCGCTCGAGCGGCGCAACGCACTCGACTCAACCGAGGGGCACATTGCGATGGGTTGGCTGATCGTGGAGGACCTCGCCATGGTGCTCGTGCTCGTCGTACTGCCGGTGCTGACTGGCAGAACCGGCGCGAGCGCGTACGCCCTGACCACAGCGCTCGTACTCATATTCGTCAAAATCGTGGTCTTCGGGCTCCTCGCCCGATTCGTCGGGACTCGTTTCGTTCCATGGCTTCTTATGCAAGTCACCCGAGCCGCCTCTCGCGAGCTGTTCACACTGGCCGTGCTGGCGATCGCACTCGGGATAGCCTACGGATCCGCTGCGGTCTTCGACGTCTCGTTCGCGCTCGGCGCGTTTTTCGCGGGAGTTGTGCTGAGCGAGTCGGAACTGAGTCAGCGCGCCGCTGCGGACTCGTTACCTCTCAAAGACGCGTTTGCGGTGTTGTTCTTCGTCTCGGTGGGCATGCTCCTTGATCCAGCGACGCTGATGCGTACCCCTCTGGAGCTCCTCGCCATCCTCGTAGTCATTCTGCTGGGTAAGGCACTCGTTGCGTACGGAATCATCCGCGCATTTCGTTTTCCGGCCCGCATTGCGTTGACGGTGTCGGCAAGTCTCGCTCAGATCGGCGAGTTCTCCTTCATTCTCGCGAGCCTGGGTACCTCGCTCGGCCTCCTTCCCACGCAAGGACGCGATTTGATTCTGGCCGGCGCAATCGTGTCGATCGCGCTAAACCCGCTGGCGTTCGCTGCTATACGACCGCTCGCCCGTTGGTTGGAACAGTACTCGGCCGGTCCCTCTCATGAGCCGGCAAAAGTCCAATCTCGGGAATTCGCGACTGATCTACCGGCCGTCTCGCTGCGGGACCACGTGGTACTCGTAGGTTATGCCCGTGTCGGCAGCGTGATAGGTTCGATTCTCACCTGCGCTGGCGTGCCGTTTACCGTGGTCGAGAATGACCTGCGCCTCGCCGAAGCACTCGGTGAACGGAAGTTGCATGCTCTGCAGGGCGAGGCGATGGCGGAAAGCGTTCTGGAGGCCGCCGGCGTTCGCTACGCCCGCGTACTCGTTTTAGCCATCCCCGACGGATATCAGGCGCGCAGAGTCCTGGAAACCGCACGTCGTCTCAATCCGCGCATCCAAACCGCCGTTCGCACCCACTCTGAGTCAGAATACGCGCACCTTCAGGAAGCCGGGGCTGACTTCGTAGTACTCGGCGAGCGCGAGCTGGCGCTCGCCATGGCAGATTACACGCTCGCCTGCTTCGGGCTGCCTGCCAGCCGGCGTCCTCCCACGGTTCCGCCCGGAATCAGCTCTTCGTGACAGGATCTCGATCGAGGCATTATTTCAGCCGCATCTCATCCGACACCGCTTTCACGCCGCTCACAACCATCGCCACTCTTGGGGCCGGCATCACGCAGCGGGAGATTGCCGCGACAAACCGGACCGTCCAGGCCATCGATGCAATCATTTTCCCAAAGAAATGGTAATTGCCGGCGCCGTCCGTGTGGGAATCGGCTCCGGCTGAGTAATTTGTGTGTACTTGAAGGCCCCTCGCACCGCCGTCTCTTTGCGTCGGCTGATGCGCGCCAGCTCGTGTGCAATCTCATTCGGACGTAGCACGAAGTCCACACACCCGGTGTCAATAGCACTGATCGGCGTGTTGGGAAAGCGCGCGGATCCGGGGTACTGAGCAAACGTGATGCCACCGGCATTCTTGATCGCTCGTACGCCGAGGGCTCGGTCGGAACCTCCGCCTGAAAGGATCACGCCGATCGCATCATTGCCAAACTCTTGCGCAAGCGAGGTGAACAGCGCATCCGCCGGGCAATCGATTCCGCTCGCGGCGGATGTCATACGGATGCGGGCGCCAGTCATTGTCGGGGTCGAATTTTGGGGTATCACATAGAGAACGCCGCGCTCCGCCACCACCCCCTCATGCGCGTGTATCACCGGAAGAGTGGTGCTCCTCGTCAGAGATGCGGCGAGCAGTGTTTGTGTCTCGCGGCCTCCAGAGAGTTGTTGAACAAAGATAAAGGCCGCGCCACAGTCGGCCGGCAAGGCAGACACCAACTCGGACGGAGCTGCCATATCGCCCGCGAAGCAGGCCACGCCGATGACGAGGGGCGCATTGACGGCCGAAGAAGGATGCGATAGGCGTTCCTCGATGTCCATCTTACTTACGGCAACGACTGCACTTGCTCTGGCAGGTCTAGAGTGGCGACCGGTTTCGATGAAGCTGCCACCATGCCGCCATCATCTTCCCAGGCATCCAGCTGCCGCTCTTCCTGTGCAATTAGAGGCAGAAGTTCAGCGCGGCCGGTGTCGCTCACGCTAGAGTCGGCGTAATTGCGCAGGCCAGCGGAAAGCCGCCTCCAGCTCATTGTCACTCCGTCGTGCATGTTGCACCGTCTGTGCCCACTAGGCCTCTTTGCGATTGCCTTGCAAGGGGAACTGATTGCCTCATGACTTGCGCAGGTTGCGCTTCGTGGGCGTTCCGGTCTGTGCGCTTGCCCACGAAGGAGGGATCGAAGCTCATCACGAGCACCGGCCAGGATGACCGGCTCTGCGCGATGGGCAGTTTCTGAGGCTGAAAAGGTGAAACCGTGGAGCATGACGAAACCCGCGGTCGAACCGCATGCCATCGACCAGTTCGATCGAGTTGTCGGGCCCCTATCCTTCCTCGACGGTAATGACACGTTCTTTGCCAACTTTCTCCATTGCATTGGCAATGCTCTCGCCAATGGACTCGTCGGAGTTCGCGGAAGATCGTGGGCGACAGTCGTAATGCTAAGCAGCAGGCGAGATCACGTCTGTACGTCAGCGAACGCACCGCCATCCCCCCGGACGGGCCAAGGCCCCCGTTTGTACGCACCCGCACATAGACAGCGAAATGGTCTAGACTGAGTCAGTCCCTCGATACATCGGGCCGGAAATGCCAGCAACGCCGCACCCACAGCAAAATCACATTCTGAATGCGTTACCGCAGGCAGAACGCAGCCGGCTATTCCCGCACTTGAAACTCGTTACGTTGCCGCTCGGCAAGGCTTTGTACGAGTCGGGTGACATACTGCGCCACGTCTATTTTCCGACCGACGCGATAATCTCGCTGCTGTATGTGCTCAAAAACGGCGCGTCGGCAGAAATCGCCGTCGTCGGGAACGATGGCGCTATTGGCGTCGCACTATTCATGGGCGGCCAGAGCACAACGAACCGAGCCATCGTGCAAAGCGCCGGCTCCGCGTACCAGATAACCGGCGCACGCCTCAGCAAGGAGTTCGTACGTCACGGCGAGTTGTTGCACGTCCTGCTGCGCTACACACAGGCGTTAATCACTCAAATGGCTCAAACTGCGGTCTGTAATCGGCATCACTCGGTGGACCAACAGTTGTGCCGCTGGTTGCTGCTGTCTCTTGACCGGCTATCATCCGACACATTGACCATGACTCAGGAGCTGATCGCCAACATGCTGGGCGTGCGGCGCGAAGGCGTCACTGAGGCGGCCGGCAAACTGCAAAAGCTCGGCGTGATCAGTTATCGCCGCGGAATGATTACGGTGCTGGACCGGCAGCGATTGGAGAAACTCTGCTGCGAATGCTATGGCGTGGTCAAGACCGAAACCGATCGACTGCTGCCCCTGAGTCCACTGCCCTCGACCGATACCCGCCCGTCAACCCGACCCGCGCGCGACTGAGCGTCCCATGGATGCACCCGAGCCAAGAGCGTCTTGCTCGCATCGAGGAACTTCAGGAGCAGAGCGAGGCGGCTGCAGTGTCTGGACAGCTCGCCAAACATCTGCCCCCGAGAGCGCGCCAACATCTGACAGATATTCGTTCCTTTGACGGGTCCATCGGCGACCAGACAATAAACGCCGCCGCTGCCTTCGTGCTCGCGCTGGCGTTCGGTTTTGTCGCCACGCGTCTGCGCGTGCCGCCGCTCGGATTATCTCCTCGCCGGAATCGCGCTTGGCCGCTTAACACCCGGACTCGTGTCTTCGTGATACGACCTCGGCCTTATTTCAATCGCATCTCATCCGAGACCGCTTTAACGCCACTCACAGCCATCGCCACTCTCACTGCGTCCTTGACATCGTCGCGCGAACTCACGAAGCCGCTTAATTGGACGACGCCCTTGAACGTGTGGACTTTAACGTCGGAGACCCTCAGGCCAGGCTCATTGAAGATGGCGGTCTTCACCTTCGTCGTGATAACGCTGTCATCGACATACTGGCCACTCCCCTCATCCATGCGCGTGGACGCGCAGCCGAGGGCCGTCGTCAGAAATACCGCGCAAAAGAGCATGGTTGTCGTTTTGACGGACAGCATAAATACAACTCCAGGCGGAATGTCACGGGTACGCTCGCCGCAAGAGGTTGCGGCACCAGTGCCAGATAACACCGCTGCCAGCTTTGCGAAACGGCATATTGACCTCCGGCGCATTTATGGGTTCGAGTAGATTTCGGCTCGCGCTAGCGCGGTGCAGCTCGCCGCACCCAATTGACGATGACCAGGAGAAGAACGGCCCCAAGGAGGGAAACGAGCACGCTCGCGGCGCTGAAGTTACTCTCATTGATGGTCGACACGCCCACCAGCGGGCTCAAGAACCATCCGCCAAGGGCCGCGCCAACAATCCCAACCACGACGTTGAGCACAATGCTCTCCGGTGTTCGCATGAGCGAGCCTGCCGCCCACCCGATCATTCCGCCGACCACGAGCCAGATGATGATGTTCATGAACGTGTGTCCTTTCGAATATCTCCCGATGCTGGACAGTACTCGCCCCGAGCGAATGGATCTGTTCGCCGGCGCACCAACGCAAAGCGGGACATCGCACTATGTCCGGTAGGGAGCAGACGGAGGGCGGGTCGGCTATATTTGCGCGTGGCGCCCCTCGCAGGTGCTAACAGCAACTCAGCGGGCTGACACCGAAGTCTAATGCGGTCGGCAACGTCGACTACATCAGTTTTCCCGGGCGGAAACACGGCAAATCGCTTCCCCTCCCAAGTCCGGCTGGAAGACCTGACGCTTGTTGCCCCCTTTGGCCTTGGCACGGAACAGCGCGGTGTCGGCATTCCTCAAGAGCATCTCAGCGTCCTTACCGTCATGAGGGTATACGCTGATGCCAATGCTCATCGTGACGTACAGCTCTCGCTGCTCGATGCGATGTGGCATGCTCAGGGCAGTGAGTATCGTGTCGCCCCTCATGGCGGCGTCTTCGGCGCGAGTCACTTCCGAGAGCAACACCACGAACTCGTCCCCACCGAGACGACTCACGGTGTCGGCGTTGCGCACGCACGCCACCAGACGTCGCGCGATCGACTGCAGCACCCGATCGCCGATCAAGTGGCCTAGGGAATCGTTAACACGTTTGAAGTGATCCACGTCCGCAAATAGCACCGCAAGCAGTGAGTGATGCCGGTGCGCCAATCCTATCGCTTGCGTCAGCCGGTCATTCAGTAACACGCGGTTAGGCAACTCCGTAAGACAATCGTGTTGAGCCAGATAGGACATTCGCAGCGACATCGCACGCGCCTTGCTCACGTCGTGAAAAACGATCACCGCGCCGGTCACGTTCGCGCGTCCGTCGTGAATGGGAGCGGCAGTATCCTCGATGGCGGATTCATACCCATCGCGGCGGATCAAGACGCAATGCGGGCTAAGGCCAACCGTCTTGTTATGGAGAATCGCCAGCGCAAGCGGGTTCACAGCCGGCTTGCGGGTATCACCGTCTATCAGCCGCAGCACTTGCGGCAGCGGCCGTCCGTGCGCCTCCGACCGCGACCAGCCCGTCATGCTCTCGGCGACCGGATTGAGATAGGTAATATTGCCTGCGACGTCGATGCTCATAACTGCATCCCCGATCGAGTCGAGCGTGACTTGCGCGCGCTCCCTTTCCAGAAGCAGGGCCTGCGCGTAAACCGAGCGCTCCAGCACTCTGGTCAGCGCCATCGACAAGCCGTCACCGTCGAGGTGCTCTTCCAACAGATACTCTTGGGCTCCGCGCCGCAGGGCATGCCTCGCAATGTCCTCGTCGCGCAAGCGGCTCAATACCAGGATCGGGATGTGGGGCAACGCCCGAAACAGCTTATCGAAGGTCTCAATGCCCTGGCTGTCGGGCAGGAAAAGATCGACCACGACCGCTGCGATGTCCGCAACTTCCGGGCTTCCCAGCCGCTCTATTGCGTCGCTGCATCGATTCACGCATTCAACTTCAAGCGGACCGTGTCGTGAGTCGAGGAGCGACCTGCGCAGCACCTTTGCCAGCCCAGGATTCGCCAGGACAAGAAGGATTCTACGAGACATCGACTCCTCTCCTCGTGACCGCGCGGCACAACTCGCGTAAGGATGCGCCAAGTCCCCTAGGGGTCTGTACGCTAGCGCACACCGCAGTTGCGCAAGCCGAATAGCCTAACCCCCGGCGCTGTTTGAATTGAGGCTGGGCTCGCACTTACTGCTCCGCCGATTCCGTCAGTGCTGTCCCCGCGGCGGCACGAGTGTGATCTTGAGCAGGCGCCCATTCCTGCTCAGCTTGCGCGGGGTCCGCCCATGTAAGCCGCGCTTACCGACGAGACGCACTCGGGCGTTCTCTGCGTTCGCCGGCGAGCCCAAACAACTCAGTACGTTTTCACTTGCACCTCGTCCGAGACCACTACGCTCACATCTCAATCCCGCTGAATGCTACAAACGCCAGTCCGCTCGGGAGATAAGGATTGCCGCGCTCCCGGTGATAGCTCTGCCAAAAGGGCCACCGCCGCCGATGACACCTCCCGTCGTGACGCCCGCTGCGGTTCCCTCCGGAGCTTTGGTTTCCTTCACGTGCGCAAACTCTTTTGTACTGCGAGTGTCGGGAAGCAGGACTGAAATGTCCGCGCTCGGAAATCCCTCTGCAATCAATGTATCCACAGCACGCTCTGCGTGCTCGCTGGAAGAATAAATTCCGAAGACAGCCGTGTGTTTATTGGTCATACATGCTCCTCAGTGGGGCGAAGCGAGCCCTTGGATGAGGGACTTCGCACGGATGGCGTTCAGTAAGCGCCGATTACGTCAGCAAAGATGTAGGAAACCGGTGCATATCGAGGCATTGAATGACGACGTCCGCTCCTACGCTATTTGTAGTGAAAGGTTATCCGCGGCGCCGGCGATGACATCACTCGAGCTGCTTGGGGAAGGAATGACGCTCCTCGGCCACGCGGGCGCCGCTCTTGACGGGCCGCAAAGCCTGGACGGACACGTTGAAACGGCCTCGGCCCGAGGGCGAAACGAAGCAGGCCAGGTTGAAGCTCACAATACGCTCCGACATGGAAAGCAGTAATTTGTCTTTGATCTGACGCATCAGCTCGCAGTCGATGTCTTTCAACGAAGGCGGATGTCCGGGCTCCAGGCGAATGGTCGCCGCTGTAGCATCGGTAGCCGTCCCGCCCGTCGATGTGTGCCGCACGAACTCGGGCGAGGAGAACTGCAGGCGCACGCTGGGCGAGCGTGAAGTCCGCTCGCAGCGTGCAGGTAGGATCTTCAGGTCCGGGCGCGCGCCTAGGACGAGCAGCACGTCACGGAACTTGTGCCGAAGGTCATCGCAGGAATAGCGTGCGGGCAGATCATGCAACTCGATCCTGACATCGTGGGCCACCCAGGCCGTCGGCTGAACGGTTTGTGGGTCAGCTTGCGCGAGGCCGACTGTGCTCATGGTGGTCAGCACCGACAAAATCAACGTACCATCGGGAGAGTTCAGGCAGACGCGGCCCCTCCGGTCGGACCGCTGCCGGAATGACAGAATCACTAGCGGGAGGGATGCGCTTTCGTGTTGGTGGTAGCATTCCTGGCGGCGTGAGGTTTGGCCTTTGGCACCTCCTCATCCGACTCCAGTTCCGCCATCAATTCGACTTTCCGCTCCGTCATTTGAACGCCGAGCGCCTCCCCATTGACCTTGGCCTTCTTCGCTTTGGGAAATATCTCGCCTTCCTCCTCCTTGACGTGATGTTGAATCTGCTCCCCGAGAACAGTGACTTTAGCATCATATAGCTCGTCGCCCGGGTCCATATCCTCGAGCTGCGTAATCAGCTCCTTGGCGCCGGCGTGCTCGACGAGTGCTTCGTCCATGAGGTCACCGTCGTCGATTGCCTTGCGGACGGCTGGGTAGAATATTTCTTCCTCGATCTCGGTATGCACCTTGAGCTCGTTGCAGATCCGGGTCACCAACTCGGACTTATCCTCAGCCGAACCGTCTTCTTCCTTGAGATCCTGAAAGTCCTTGAAGAGCTTTTTTACCTTCGCATGATCCGCGCTCAGCAGGGTGATGGCATCCTCATTCGGATCAGCCTTAGCGTGTGACTTTACTGTGCTCATTACAGATTCTCCTCAGGGTGGACGGGCATCTAGCGCGTTTGGGCCACTTGCCGCTGTAGGACGAGGAGCGGAAATGAGGTGCGAAGTCACATCTTTTGCGAATCGCAGGCGGGCCATCACGGATACTGCGCGACCTGCCGGTTGCGTCAAACATCGCCGGGGCGAAATCGCGGTGTTGGATCGCGCGGGGCCGGAAGCGTGCTCCTGCGATTGCTATCGCGCGGTACGAGGCGAAACCGATCGGCTGCTACCGCGGCGTCCCGTCGTCGCCCTAGCCCGTCGGGAACGACCCCACAGACCAATGACGTTCGCTAGCGAACAGACCGCGAGACGCCCTTGGTGTTCACATGATCCTGTGGGTTGGCCGCGAGGCCCCGGATCGTGCACGAGCGCTCCGTCATGGACGCCAACGCCGTGCGTGCGCTTTTCACTCACCGCTTGCACGTCCTGCGCGACTATCGCCGCTACGTCATCCAGCCTGTTGTTCGCGAGCTGATCGGAACTGGACGCGAGTCGGTCCTGTCACGCAAGATTTCGCGCCTGCTCATTCGACATCCGAAGCTGCTCGATGAGTCCGCACACCGCCGCCTCGACGATCTGCTGGATCGGTATGCCGTCCTGCGCACCGTCATCGACTTTCGGAACCGTCGGCAACAGTTGTGGGACCAGGCCGCCGCAGCTCATGAGAGCGCGCTCGGCCAGTGGCGCGAGCAGGCCGCAGACAGCCCTATTCGTGCACTCAGGGATTTTGCGACCCGGTTGCCTAAGTATGTCCCTTCCGGTGCGGTAGCTTAGGCAGGTGACGCGCGTAAATCTGCCGGGCGTTCGCGTAGCATTCGCAACTGAGGGCCTCCAACCCCCGTGAGTCCAGGATCGTGAGATCGCCCCGGCGGTAGTGAATCAGGTTGTTGCGCTGCAGGAGGCTAGCGGCTTGCGTGACGCCTACCCGACGCACGCCGAGCATGAATGCCATATGGGTGTGCGTCGCTCGAAAACTATCCGAGTGGGCACGATCTCGGGTCATCAGGAGCCACCGCGCCAACCGCGCTCCCACCACATGGAAGCGGGTGCACGCGGCCATTTGCCCCAGCTGACTCATCCGCACGTACAAGTAGCGCTTCATGACATCCCCGAGCGCAGAGGGGCGTCGCATCTCGCGAGCGAACTGCAGCGCCTCCAAACGCAAAGCCGTGCCTGCGCCCTGGACTTCGGTATGAAGTGGCGCCATCCGTACGCCAAACAACAACGAAGCTCCCACCATACCCTCTGAGCCCACCAACCCCACCTCCAGGCAGGGCACACCGGCAAGTGATGAGACTTGAGAGATGTAGCTATCGAGCGGGAAGTACACGTAACGCTTCAACTCGCCCGGGAGGTACAGCACCTGGCCGAAGGTCAGTCGAACGGTTTCACCCCGGGAGCTCCATCGCCGCAATTCGCGCGCCGGCACGCTAGCCAGGAGCCCGTTCCGTCGCAGCGCCTCGCGATCAGCCGCATGGGGTTCAGTCGTGCCGCGTGAAGGGGTCATGTCAAGAGTAGACGGCCGTGGCCGGCGTTCGTCGGTACGTCGGCGCACAAAGGGAGCCGGGCCAAGACCGGCGGGCGGCCTCCGCGCTCGCGCGCCTCGTGCAAACAGATTGAAGATCCACGGCGGAAGGCCGGATCGATGGTAGGGCCGCAGCACCCTTGCGCCTTGTAGCAGCGTCGTGATACGAGTCTAATCCCGGAAAATCACCGCCGCTCGCCCCGGGGCCGCCAAAGAAGCTTTGTGAGAATACCCACCGTTGGCGTCGGAGCATCCGCTGGCGGTCTGGAGGCGCTGTCAGAACTGTTGGAAGCTCTACCACACCCGGTAGGGGCCGCGCTGGTCATCGTGCAACACCTTGACCGCCGGCACGATAGCCAACTCACCGAGATTCTCAGTCGAAGAACCTCCTTGCCGGTGATCGAGGCTCGAGACGGCCTCGTGGTCGCCGCGAATCATATCTACGTCATCCCGCCGAATGCCACGCTTACGTTGACCGAAGGGCGCTTGAGACTGACGCCTCGCCCGGCAGGGGCGCGCTCCTCATATGCCCGTCGATGCCCTGTTCCGCTCTCTGGCCGAGAGTTGCGGGGAGGCGGCGGTCGGGGTGGTCCTCTCCGGCGCCGACTCCGATGGCGCCCCGGGCACGATGGCAATCAAGCATGCCGGGGGGATCACATTCGCCCAGCAGCCTGAATCGGCGCGCGTACCGGGCATGCCAGGAGCGCCATCGAGACGGACTGCGTGGGTTTTGTCCTGCTGCCCGCGCAGATCGCTACCGAGCTCGCACGCCTCGCTGGGCACCCCTATCTACGGGCAGTCGCATCGACGACTGAGACCGAAGAGACTGCCGACCTGACCGAAGAACAAAACCTGGCCCGGATATTTCGGCGCTTACGCACGACGCACTCGGTCGATTTCTCCCGGTACAAACCGAGCACACTGCGGCGGCGCCTCGCGCGCCGCATGGTGTTGCACCGGATCGAGGGGATGGCTGATTACTTGAGCTTTCTGGAAGAGGACGCAGCGGAAACGGCCGCGCTCTATCAGGACTTTCTGATCCGGGTCACGGGGTTCTTTCGCGATCCCCCGAGTCATTCGTCGCAATGACGGAGCGCGTCTTCCCGACTCTGTGCTCGGGGTGCTCGCCGAAGGAACCGATCCGCATCTGGGTGCCCGGATGTGCGACCGGCGAAGAGGTGTATTCCATCGCGATCGAGCTGATGGACTTTCCGGGCGAACCCACGCCATCCCTTGGAGTCCAGAGCTTTGGCACGGATGTGAGCGAAGCGGCCATCGAAAAGGCGCGCACTGGGTTGTATCTCGATTCGATCGCACAGGACGTCTGTGTAGAGCGGCTGAAGCGCTACTTCGTAAAGCAGGATTCGCACTACTGCATCTCTCGAAGTATTCGCGACCTGTGTGTGTTTGCCCGACAGGATGTCACACGCGATCCACCGTTCTCGCGTCTCGATCTGATCAGTTGCCGCAACCTGCTCATCTATCTTGCACCGGCCGCGCAGCAGCGCGTGATGCAGATCTTTCACTATGCACTGCGCCCGCGTGGATTTCTGATGCTCGGACCTTCGGAGAGTGTGGGTCACTCATCCGTATTTTTCGAGCTGCTGGACAAGAACAATCGGATCTACACCCGAAAGGCTACGGCAGCGGGTGTGGTGCCATCCTCCGGGCGCGGCGCAACGCCTCTGCCGGTGCCTGGCCGCACGAGCGACTCGAACGCGGCACCCCGTGCTACCTCATTCTATTCGAGGACGAATCGCGCCATGTCAGCATCCGACTGGCGCGGCAATTGCAAAGCACGGCGCTCTCCGACTCGGAGAAGGACCAGCGGGTCGCACAACTCGAACGCGAGAATGCGGATCTGAGAGAGTTCCTGCAGGCCACGATGGAGCAACACGAGGCCGCGCGAAGAGCTCAAGTCCGCCAACGAAGAAGTCCTCACTGGCGCGTTCCGGAGGCGGACTGGGGCTGGGACTGACCGTCGTGCGCCGTGTGCTTGAAATGCACGGCGGATGAATCGAAGCGCGCAGCGAGGGTCTGGGCATGGGGAGTGAATTCGTCGCGAGAATTCCCCTTCTCCCGACCTCACGCTTGCCGCGGCCGAAGGCGCAATTCCCGGCAGCAGCAGAGGATCCTTTCCCGCGAAACCACCGCGTGCTCATCGTCGATGACAACGAGGATGCTGCCGAATCGATGGCCTTGCTGATCCGCGCGTGGTATCACAAGGTAAGTGTCGTGCACGACGCGACATCCGCACTGGATCGTGTCGGCGATTTCAATCCCGAGGCGGTGTTGGTAGATATTGGATTGCCCGACATGAACGGGTACGAGCTGGCCGGCTGCTCCGGGCGGCCTCGAATGGCTCAGAGCTGCATCTGGTAGCAATGACAGGATACGGGCGCGCGGGAGGCCGGATTTGATGTGCACCTCGTGAAGCCGGCGGAACCCTACGAGCTCGAGCGCTTGCTGGTTATGGGGCGCGGCTGAGCGCCCGAGGCGCACCACGTCCAACGCGTGGCACGCTGGGGATCGATACAATTGGTCCCAACCGCAGTTTCAACCAACCTTCTTGATTTTGAGAGCGTTGTACACCGCCGTTACGTGCTCTGTCTCACGCGCCACGGAGGCGGCCTCGTCTATTGCTTCCTGGGTTCCAGCGTTGCCGGTCAGCCATACGACGCCATCCTCATCCGTATCGACATGGATGCGGCCCAGACCGACTATATGCGCAGCAGTGAGCTTCACCTTGACTGCCTTTGTGATGGCCGAACCCTTCATGAAGATCACCGGCAGGGGGAGGCCTGTATGGAAATTGCCGCCGGCGACCCACGCAGCAGCGGAGCCCAGAAACGTGGCGAAGATCAGGCAGGCTGCTACAGGTCTTGTCTTCATGATCTTTCCTTGATTTATGAACAGCCTGATTGTCCTGCTCGCTGGCGTGATTCTTCTGTTCGCTAGCGCACCCGGCAGAGTGTGAGTCGTCCTCCCGGCACGCGGTGAGCAAACTTCTCCCACCCCCAGTCAACGCGTGCTGACGGCGGAAAAGTACTCATTGCGCGCCTCGAAATAACAGATTTGCCGCTCTGCTTCCTCGATCGTGACACCATAAGCGGCGCGAATCTGCTCGCCCAAACGGGAGCGCACTCCCGCGATCGCTTCGAGCTGCGCGGCGGTCAGCTTCTGCCATTGGACCCGCACTTCGTACTTGAAGTGTCGCCATTCGACGGAGGCCGCTATCCAGTCCATTGAAAAAACATGCACCAGATCCGCCGCCACGTCTGTGCGGAGACGTACAAGTCATGATCGTTGCAAAAATATCCACCGGCACGCACTTGGCGGCCAGCTCGCAGCTGGCCCAATGTGACACAAGAGAGCAGGCAGATGCTTTATGTGACAGCGTGGAAAAGCAGAACAAAGACTCCAGGGCTCTCCCCGGGTTTTCCGCCGCGACCATTAGCTGTACAAGAGCTCGACTACTGGCGAGTCGGGCGACCGTGCCGAGCGCCGAGTCAGTCGGAAGAACGATGCAAATGCGCTATGGAGCGCTAACTCGTTTCCGCGGCAGTTTCAGTGCAGCGTCGGCTCCTGCCGCGGCAGGAGCCCCAGCTCCATGAGTACGAGGTCTTGCAACAGCGGAATTTTGAGCATCCGGCGCAACACCTGGATAGTGACCAACGCTGACTTGGAAAATTCGAAGTCGCAGTCCTGGGAGCTATTGTCCGAGAATATCGGCACCCGTTTCCCTCCAAAAAGGATCCGGCAATCGACCAGGTGGCAACCGATGATCTCGTCGTCATCCAAGTCGAAGGTCAAACCTTCGAGCTTCTGATTTTCGTAGCGCATACGGCACTTCGCTGCCAAGCTTGCGGGCGTAACGGGTAGACGCCACGTCCGCAATATTAGGCTCGTCGCGACACCTCCTCAGTGCGCCGGCGCACAAACGAGTGTAGTTTGGTAAGACGCGAGTCACCCTGACAGACGTGCATAAAGTCTGGATCGAGCGTGCGCTGACGAACAGATCCCCCGAATGAACCTCAGTAAAGTATACCAACTGTACCTACTGGCAGGGACTCGCATGTCCACTACCGCCTTCGTTCTAATCGGCATTGCCGCTTGCGGTTTCACCCGCGGGCGCTTCTCCACCACAGTTGGCGGTATTTTGTTGGATCTTTGCCTCGGCGTCATCGGTGCCGTTGCTGCGGGCTCGCTGTTCAACTACTACGCAGCGCTGAGCATCGCACAACTCTATATTGCGAGCGGGCTCATTTCGCTCTCTGGGGCGGCCCTACTACTCACCGCTTGCCATGGAGCGCTCTGGGTGGCGGGATACCGCCCGCTCGATGGCCGGCGCACCCGGATCGGTGGCATAGCTCACCGGCCCTCGGTGCCAGGACCCTGAAATGCACGGGTGGGCGGCGCGGTAAGGATTTGCGTCATCACGGCTAACGACTGGAGAGTTTGTGTGAAGAAGCTCAAACATGAGGCTCAATTGTTCAAAGCAGCCTTGCGCGCGGGCCTTGAATATTCGGAAAGTTGCAAGCCGGTGGAGCTCGAGCCCACGAATTCGGCAAGCGACAAGGCGTTACACCTATATCGTTTGCTCGTCCACGACAAGGTTATTGCGCCCATACCGATAGGCCAAGTCGGCGAGAAAGCGATTCGGCACAGGCTCGCCGCATGGTATGCACACCAACTACCGGATGGTGACCCGCTGTTGTCATAGACAGGCGGCGTTGCGCGCTCCTTGTCCTCGGTTGTCAAACAGACTCCTGTACCAGTCGGACAGGTTTGCACCGGGCAGATGTATGCAGCACCACACGATCGCGATTCAAGTATTTATCCCTCGATAGCAGGCGCGCACTCAGCGCGAATCTGCGGCCACTGCCGAAGTGAGGTCTCATGAGCATGCGAACACGATGGGCGACACGCACTTTGGCAGGTTGGCTGCTCATTGTACTGTCGATTGTGGCCTGCGGAATCAGTGTGGGTCCGTCGTCCGCAGGCGCTGCGGTGCCGAGCAACGCTCGAGCGAGCTCGTTCGGCACAGCGTGGGATTGCATGTGGGGTTATCGCCGGGTAGACGAGCGTTGTGAGGCCGTGAAGGTGCCCGCCAACGGGTATGTGGAATCTTCCGGCAGAGGATGGGAATGCAATCGCGGATTCCTCAAGATTGAGCAGCAATGTGTAAAGGCCACGGTACCTTCCAACGCTCATTTGGATGACTCGTGGCTCAATCGTGGCTGGCGATGCAACCGCGGATTCCGCAAGGTCGGCGAAGCTTGCGCGCGCATCATTCTACCGGCCAATGCGTACCTGGGTGATTCAACCTACGGTCGCGAATGGGAATGTGAGCGAGGATTTCGTGTTGCCGGGGAGCGCTGCGTGTCCGTGCAGGTTCCGCTCAACGGTTATCTGAAGGGCACGGGCGATGACTGGAAATGCGAGCGAGGCTTCGTCAAGCAAGGCACGGCGTGTGTCGCCGTTGCCATTCCGGCAAACGGATATCTGGAGAGCGACGGCGATCGTTGGCAATGCGAGCGCGGATTTCAGCGACAAGGCTCTGCTTGTCTGCAGTTGGTTGTCCCGCCCAACGGTTACATCGACTACTCCGGTAACGAGTGGCGCTGTGTTGACGGATTTCAAAAGCGAGACAAGGTGTGTGTGCCCGGAGCTTGATCCCTCGAGGCAATCAGGCCGTTGCCGGGTCAGGATCCGTGCGCTTCCCCCAGAGTTCCTTCAGCCGGTCGAGAAAGCGCCGCCACCCGTCCTCAATCCAGTCGCGTTTCATGGCGATTTCCTAGTGGAATTGCAGCCAAACTGAATCCTACACGCGCGCGCGCAAGGAGATCGGTACGCCGGCGCACAGACTGGGTGCACGGCGCCCCCGCACGCTCCATACTCGTCCGTGCTCCATACTCGTCCGTGCTGCTTCCCAACGTACGGTCCGCGGGTAACGCGTCGCTTTCGATTCCAGAATCCGACGTACGTGCGCTGGCGCACAGACCGTTTGTTCCATCCCTGTAGAGTCGTCAGGCATCATTCTCGATCGAGATGCGAAGGGCCCTGTGCACCGGCGCTGACTACTCGCGACGACTGCTCGGTCCCGCGCTCTTCGAAAGCGACCGTTCTCCCGGTGCGCGTGGCGCTGCGTCTGCTGGTCACGGCAGCCCCCGTTATCCTCCGGAGATATTATTGATACTCCCTCGCCGCGTAGCGTTCGTCGGCAATTCGCTTCCGCGCCGCTGTGGAATCGCAACATTTACCACCGATCTGCAGCAGGCCATCGCCGCCAACGGCGCAACCTTTGACACCGCCATCGTCGCAATGACCGATGCGGGCCGTCATTACGACTACCCACCCATCGTTCGCCTTCAGGTGCATGAAGAGAGTCTCGACGGGTACGAACGCGCCGCCCATTTCCTGAACACAGAAGCGTTCGATGTCGTGTCCCTGCAGCACGAGTTTGGAATCTTCGGCGGTGATGCCGGTGGTCACATCATGACCCTGTTAAGGGGTCTCGCAATGCCAATTGTAACGACGTTGCACACGGTCTTGGCGCAACCGAGTCCGGTGCAACGCCGCCTGCTGCGTGAGATCGCCGAGGTCTCGGCGAACGTCGTTGTCATGGCCGAGAAAGGCCGGCAATTGCTCCGTTCCGAGTATGGCGTAGCGGCATCGAAAATTCAGACGATTCCGCATGGTATTCCTGATTGTGCTTTCGTCCAGCCGGACGCAGCCAAGCTCGCCCATGGCTTCTGCGGCAGAGCTGTCATCCTCACCTTCGGGCTGATCTCGCCTAACAAAGGACTCGAGATCATGATCGAGGCCATGCCCGCCATTCTGAGGACCCGCCCCGATGCCGTGTATGTCGTGCTCGGGGCAACACATCCCAATCTCATCCGCAACGAAGGCGAGACCTATCGGGAGAGTTTGAAGAAGCGCACGCGGGAGCTCGGCATCGAAGCGCATGTGGTATTTCTCGATCAGTTCGTCGATCAAGCGACGCTCGTCGATTTCATCTCGATGTGCGACGTGTATGTCACGCCTTACCTCAACGAGGCGCAGATGACCTCAGGCACACTGGCGTATAGTTTCGGCGTAGGCAAGGCGGTCGTCTCGACTCCGTATTGGCACGCGCGGGAACTGCTGGCCGATGGTAGAGGTATTCTCGTGCCGTTCGGAGACTCCGGTGCCATCGGTACGCAGATCGCGGCCTTGCTCACCGATGACCCGCGGCGGCAAGCGTTGCGTCGGGTCGCATACGAGCACAGTCGATCGATGATCTGGGAGCGCACCGCCGAACGCTATCTCGCCGTGTTCGAGACAGCGGTCAGTCACCGCTGTGTGTCGATGACACGGGTGACTGAGGCAACTGCGCCGGAGGCGGGCCGTTTGCCACCTCGGCTGCATCTGTCTCATTTTCTGTCAATGTGCGACGACACGGGCCTGCTGCAGCACGCAATCCACTGTGTGCCAGATCGATCGCACGGCTACTGTGTCGATGACAATGCGCGCGCGCTGCTGTTGGCTTGCGCTCTGCACACCCTCGGCGAGGAGCGCTTACACGAGAAGCTCACCAGCAACTTTGCGGCCTTTCTCCAAAATGCCTGGAACCCCCGCACGCGCCGGTTTCGTAACTTCATGAGTTTCGAGCGTCGCTGGCTCGAGGAGAGCGGCTCGGAGGATAGCCACGGTCGAGCTCTCTGGGCTTTAGGGGAATGTGCGCGCAATGATGCCAACCCATCGCGGCGGCGCTGGGCGGCCGCTTTGTTCGCCGAAGCGGCACCGTCCGTGGAGGATTTCCAATCCCCGCGGGCGTGGGCTTTTGCACTTCTGGGGTTGGATGCCTTCTGCGTCCCTTTCGCACAGGACGCGCGAGCTGTGGAGCTCAAGCATCTGTTGGCCGCCAGATTGCTTTCCATCCTGGCGTCAGTCGAGACGAATGACTGGGTGTGGTTCGAGGACGGACTTGCTTATGACAACGCACGCCTACCCCAGGCTTTGATTGTGACGGGAGCCTCCGTGAATGCACCCCATTACAGCTGTGCCGGACTGAGAGCACTGCGCTGGATCATGAGGTTGCAAACCGCGGAAAGCGGAGTTTTCCGGCCCATCGGCTCTCAGAGCTTCGGTAATCTGCGCCAGCTCCCGCTCAGGTTCGATCAGCAGCCGCTCGAGGCAACCGCGAGCATCTCGGCCTGTCTTGCCGCAGGGCGAGCAGATGGCGATCCAAGTTGGAAAGCTCATGCCGTGCGTGCCTTCGAGTGGTTCCTCGGCGCTAACGATCTCGCAACGCCGCTGGTCGATCCGGAAACCGGAAGCTGCCGTGACGGATTGCATCCAGGCCGTGCCAACGAAAACCGGGGAGGCGAGTCCGTCGTGTCCTATCTTCTGAGTCTCGCGGAAATGCGTAGCCTCACCCGTTTCACCGATACCCGTGCGAACCTTGTTCCTTTGCGGGCTTTACGCAACTGAATTCATTGACACTCAAGGCAACGCTTCGAGGCAACTTGACACAAGACACTTTCCTTAACAGGCAGGCATTGCACCTGCGCCCGGATCCGGCACGGGTCGTTGTGCGGCCATTCAAGCCAGCGACCGAGCCGCGCGATTTCAACCCCACGGACAAGACGCGCGCGAACCACATCGTCGATCGCGTCATGGCACTGGATGCGACGAGCGTTGCCAGCCTCCTAGCGGAGGTGCTGGAGAACTTTGTCGGGCGGCACCGCAATCTGCTCGAGACCTTCGAGGCGCGCGCGGATGAAATGGAAGGGGCCTTTGCCGGGCATCCGCGTTTCACACAGGAACAGCGCCGGCTCATCGGCGCGTATTTCTTGCACGAATACTCTTTCGAGGCAGCTGCGCTGTTCAATCCGAGTATCGTGCCTCATCCCGATCAAACCGGGATCCCAGCGGGAGCGCGCCGATTCGTCCTCAGCCTGCGCGCAGTCGGCGAGGGACATGTTTCCTCTCTCACGTTCCGCTCAGGTGTCATTGCGGCCAATGGCAGTGTCAGCGTCGATTCACCCGCGCGCCTTGCGTCCATACCGAAAGTGAGTGGACTGTCACCGGCGGATCCGGACCGCGCCGAGCTGATTTTTAATCCGGACGAGGACATCAGCGAACGCGTGATCTTTCCGGTACTCCCGTCCCAGTCGAACGGAGTCGAGGATGCGCGCTTCGTGGAGTTCGAAGAGGCTGGCACAAAAACGTTCTACGCCACATATACGGCGTACACGGGAAGGAGTATCCGGTCGGAATTGATCGAAACTCGCGATTTCGCGAGATTCCGCATGACCGCGCTGACTGGCGAGGCCGCTCGCAACAAAGGCATGGCTCTATTCCCGCGCAAGATCGACGGTAAGTACGTCATGATCGCGCGACAGGATAACGAGAACCTTTACCTCATCTACTCAGACGACCTTTATTGCTGGAATGGCGGCGAGGTGATCCTGAAACCGCGGTTCCCGTGGGAGTTCGTGCAGATCGGCAACTGCGGCTCGCCGATCGAGCTCGACGAAGGCTGGCTGCTGTTGACTCACGGTGTTGGGCCTGTCCGCCGATATTCGATCGGTGCAGTCCTGCTCGACAAGGCAAATCCGGCCAGGGTTCTCGCACGCTCGCGCGACCCTCTGGTCCGGCCCGAGCCGTCCAACCGCGAAGGCTATGTACCCAACGTCGTCTATACGTGCGGCGGTATGCGGCACAATCGACACATTGTATTGCCGTACGCTATCTCGGACACGTTCTGCAGTGTGGCGACCATGGAGATTGCGGCGTTGATCGAGAGCCTTCGAGGCTGACGCAAGCCGACAGTTGAATGGCCGCTGTGGCCAGCTCAACCGGGAGCCGCGACCCGAGCGATCCGCCTTTGGTTGCGGTCTCTTAGACGAACCACGGAGCCGTCGGCAACCACGACATCATAGAGCCACTCGGCGGGTTCGACATACGTCGTAGCCTTCCAGATGCTAAGGGTCCCGTCGCCAGTGCCCGCCGCCTGCAGATGCAGGAGCTCTATGCGTGCCTGGTGCCGTGTCTCGTACAACGGTGGGCATACCCGATGATGCCGCTTGCCAATGGCATCTCCCGTTGTTTGCACGACGTAAAAG
>Ga0134126_10001855_pt1 | contig 26802 bp, 22 predicted proteins | sample KB31752_FD_96881 | JGI IMG/M metagenome (GOLD analysis project Ga0134126, IMG submission 96881) | Terrestrial soil microbial communities with excess Nitrogen fertilizer from Kellogg Biological Station, Michigan, USA - KB3-175-2 | ecosystem: Environmental > Terrestrial > Soil > Unclassified ... | reverse complement strand
TTGTTGAAGTTGTACGGCAGGAACTGCGCCGCCGGTGGACCCGTCAGCGAGTTGGCCGGCGAGATCGGCAAGATCGATCCGGGATGGAACGCACGCAACTGGTTGATCTCCGTGCCGAAACCTTGCAACAACGGTTGCTCCAAGGTGAATTGCACCGAGGGCTGATAGTTCGGATTGATACGGGCCGGCAAGTTCGTGAACGTATACGGCACGTTGAACGTGATGCCGGCCACACCGCCGGTCGGCAACGGCTTGTAGATGCCGGACTGGAACTGAGCCTGTTGTTGCACGATGGCGTTGATGCCGCTGGTCGAACCGCCGGACTGGATATTCTGCAAGGCCGAGGCGATGGGCTGGTCGGTATTGACCCAACTCATGCTGGTGCCCACCACGGCGTCGAACTTGGCCAGCGAGGCGTCGATGTTGGCCGCCGTCGTCGCCGGGTCCATGGCCAGCACGCGGATCGAGTCGGAGCCTTGCGGCGGCGACCCTTGCGGCGCGGAGATCAAGTTATCCAAGCCGACGCCGGGGAACAGCAAGCTCGGCTGGCCGACGGTGCCCTGTTCCAGCGAGATGGCGACTGCCTCGGACAGCGACAGATAGCGAATCTGCCGCTCAAGATTAAACAGCGTCGGCGGCGCACCAACCATGGGGATGGTCGGCTGCGCTCCCACGTTGGGATTTTCCTGAAGATTGAAGGGTACGGGGCCTTTATAGATGTTGGCCTGATCTTCGGTGAGGAAAACTCGCCCCTTGCAGCCGACCAAAATCAGCAACAGCAGGCCCAGCGTGCCGAACGATGTCTTCCAGCCCATAGTCTTTCCCCGTTGAACCACTCCACCCTGCCCCACCGAATAACATTTCTCGATTTCGCGGCGAGGAATGGGCTATCCCTTCGCGACGCGGAATCGCTGCTTCGGTGAGCATGGAATCGGACAGGTATTGGCTATATCGGCAATGACGGTTCTAACATCTAGAGGAGTTTTGCCGGATGTGACGAATAAATTGATCCTACCACCAAGTACCAGGTGAGTGGGGAAGTTTAGGGAATGGCAAATCAGCGAAGAGAAGAAGAGCGGCGATCACAGGCGATTGGGGTCGTCGGGATTCCAGCGCGGCGCGATGCCGACGTAAGGCAGTCCGAACATGCGTTTGATGGCCGCCCATTCGCCGACATCGTTGCCTTCGGCGCGATGGCCGATCCACTGGAACAGATAGCCCAGGACGAGCGCGCCGACACCCCAATACCAGGGCAGGAAGAACAACAGCATGACGCCGGTGACGGCCAGGGGGATGCCGATCATGTGGATGGCGAAGTTGAACGGCAACTGATGGCGCAAGCGCCAGCCCTGCAAACGCCGGCGGATGAAACGCAACAGGGGCCAGCGTCGAGAGGATGGGTTAGGTACGGACGTTTGTGCTTCGCTCATAATTGACTCTGTACCGCTTGCGTTTCGCGTCACATTCGTTCTACCGTGCAGATGCCCAGCAGGTCCAGACCGCACTGAATCACCCGCGCCGTCAGATCGCACAGCAATAATCGACTCTGCCGCAGTTCGGGCGTCTCCGCCTTCAAAACCGGGCACTTGTCGAAAAAGCCGCTGTAGATTTTGGCCAGATCCCACAGATAACTGGTGATGACGTTCGGCTTGTACTCCACCGCGGCGGCCGCGAGCGCTTCCTCGAAGCGCAGAAGTTGCACAGCCAAGGCACGCTCTTCGGGCGTATCCAAGATCGGCAAAGGTGGATGCTCCCGGAAGGACGCATCCTCTACCCCTGCCTTGCGAAAGATGCCCCGGTTACGCACATAGGCATATTGCATGTACGTTGCCGTGTTGCCGTCCATGGCGACCATCTTGCTCAGAATGAACTTATAATCGCTGGTGCGATTCTGCGAAAGATCGGCATATTTCACCGCGCCGAGGCCGACCACTTCGTGAATCTGCCGGCGTTCTTCTTCGGTTAGGTCAACGACTTCCTTGCCCAGTTCGAGGAGCTTCTTTCGGTTTTCCTCGTACACTTCCGCAGCAGCCGCGATAGCCTGGCTCAACAGCGAATCGAGCGACGCTCCCGTGCCTTCGCGCGTCGAGATGGGTTTGCCCTTCTCATCAAGGACGGAGCCGAACGAAATGTGTTCAAACGCAACCTTGCTCTGTCCCCAACGGGCCGCGATGCCGAACAGTTGCTTGAAGTGCAGCGATTGCCGGAAATCGACGACATAAAGGATCGCGTCTGGATTCCATTGTTCAAGTCGGTAGCGAATGGTTGCCAGATCGGTCGTGGTGTACGTGAACGCCCCGTCTCGTTTCTGGACGATGGTGGGCGCTTCGTTCTCCGCGAAGAACACGGCCACCGCTCCGTTGCTATCTTGGGCGATGCCGTGTTCGCGCAGACTCCGCACCACATTGGCCAGCATCGGATTATAAAAACTCTCGCCAAGCGTATGATCGAACGGCAAAATGTCGAGCCGGCGATACGTGGCATCGATCTCAGCCAGACAGTGAGGCATGAACTCACGCCAAAGACGCAGGTTTTCCTGATCGCCGGCGTGTAGGCGTGCCGTCTCATCCCGCGCCGCCTGCGCGATGGGATCGTTGGGATCGTCCTCTTCTTCTCCCCGCTCGTTGACGACTTTCTTGATCTGCTTGCGAACATGGACGTACAGCCGAGCCAATTCGCGCACCGGATCGGCCGCGAATGCTTCGGCGTCGAGGAAATGCTTGTAGCCGTACAGCAGGATGCCGAACTGCGTGCCCCAGTCGCCAAGATGATTATCGGTGATGACTTTATGACCGAGGAAACGCAGCAATCGCGCCAGTGCATCGCCAATGATCGTGCTGCGCAGATGGCCGACGTGCATCGGTTTGGCGACGTTGGGCGAACTGTAATCGATGACGAAGGTGCGAGGAGTGGCGACCGGCGCAACGCCGAGCCGGTCGTCGCCTGCCATGTGCTGAAGTTGTCGCGCCAGCCAGTCGCTTTGCAGCGTCAGATTGATGAAACCCGGCCCCGCGATTACGGGAGGAGCCAACATATCCTCAAGCTGCAAACGCTCCGCGATGGTCTGCGCAACCTCACGCGGAGGTTTGCCAAGTTGCTTGGCCAACGACATGGCGCAGTTGGCCTGATAATCGCCGAAACGAGTGTCCTGCGCCGGTCGGAGCATGACGGCGTAGACGGCCGGATCGGTCGCCAGGCCGCTCAGCGCGTCCTGGAGTTTTCGCTGCAACAAGGCAAGGACATTCATGGTTCCATCCACGCGGCGTGATTTCACAACAAGCAAGGAGCGCAAGCGACGGGTCGAAAACCCGTCGCTTGCGCTCCGGGCTTGTTTGATCCCGTCGCTTGCGCTCCGGGCTTGTTTGATCCCGTCGCTTGCGCTCCGGGCTTGTTTGATCCCGTCGCTTGCGCTCCGGGCTTGTTTGTCGCATCTCAATAATGGCGCTGCCAATCGACGCGCGGGGCGTCGGCCCACAGTTCCTCCATGGCATAGTATTGGCGCGTCGGTTCATCGAACACATGAACGACCACGTCGCCGTAATCCTGCACGACCCACTTGCTCGATTCGTAGCCTTCGACGGACAGGCGTTTATCGCCGCGTTCGTGCATGGCGTCGTCGATTTCTTCGGTGATCGTGTGGATTTGCCGGCGGCTGGCGCCGGTGATGAGGACGAAAAAGTCATACAGGGGGGTGATGCCCCGCATATCGAGAACCAAAACGTCACGCCCCTTGTTTTCCGAAGCCACATGAGCGGCCAGGGAGGCGCGTTCAAGAGAGGTCGAAGTTAGAAGTTGTTCGGTTCGGCGCGTTGCGAGTTTCAAGAGACCTCCTTCCGGTTTTTGCGATCCGAGAGCAGAGGTCGGCCAATGGGGGATGGAGACGTTCGACCGTTCGGCGTCACCTCCCGTGGTCACCTCCGGACCGGATCAAGCCAGTCCCCTACACGGAAAACACACAACCGAGAGCTATCCGCTCTCCGTGGGATGCCGAACCGCCGTTCGGTCGGACCATCCCATCTCTCTTATCATCCAGCCTCCTGCCACCGTCGTCAAGCATCTCCTGCTCAAATTGCGCGTTTCACGGGTATCGATTGAGACTACTGTACTAATTATAGCGACCCAGACAGTCCCCTCGGAACTTTTCCCACTCTTTTGTCTTCCTTTAACCAGACAAACGCCAGCCTGCGAGGTTCGCCAGCTGATGAATTTGCTTGTTGGCGAGCCTCCCGCGTGAGCGGGGGGAGTTTTCACGGCATTCTCCCCCCGCTCACGCGGGAGGCTCGCCATTTGTTAGCGCCTCCGAGGAAATGCTCTGGCACTGGCACGGTCTCGCCGCTATAGTCCGCCGCGCTTTGGGAGTTGGCCGCAAGCACGTTCTCGTTTCGTCGTGCAAACCGTGTCTTGATCAGTCCGTGGTTCCGGCAAGGGTTCCCTTGTTGGCGTCGTGGGCTAGTAACCCCTTTCCAGGAACAGAGGGAGATTATGCGCAAACTGTTGTGGTGCTGTTCGGCCGCCGGCGTACTCGCGGCCGGGGGGCTGTTCTCAACGGCCTACCTCGCTTGCAGTTATCCCGACTCGACCTTGGGCCGAGGGCTTAGCGCGGTATCCAGCACATCGATCACCATGCAGCCGATCACCGGCCTGGCCAGGCTGGTGGCCAAGCTGGCCCATCAAACCGTCAACCCGCAGGAAACCGCGTGTGCGTCCGGCTCCGCCGAGGAGTGCGTGCCCGACGATCCACAGCCCGTCGCCAGCGAACCGGTCAAAACGGCCGTCATCGAGATACCCGTGGCGGAAGCGGAGAAGGAACCGGCGCCGATCGTCATCAACGAGGACGATCCAATGCCGCGCATCAACGAGGTGGAAGCGCTGCCTTCGACCATCGAGCTTGCCGGCGCCCAGGAAGTGCAACCCGTCTGCCCGGTGTTCATGCCTTATTGCAGCGACGATGCCGAGCCGGTGACGAAGCCGAAGATGCCCTCCACCGAGGACGAAGAGAAGCAGGCGGACAACAGTGAGGAATCCGACGATAGCGCGAGCAAGGCGTGGATGAAACTGTTCGAGGACGCGGATCAGAAGAGCAAGTCTGCTCCGGCCGAGGAACTGCCGGCTCCCACGGAGGAAGCGCAGACTGAGCCGAAATGTCAGGAAGACAGCCATTTGCACGAACACTACTCCGGCTGTCCGCACATGACCTGCCCGTACACGGGCAAGAGCTATCCGTCCTACGACCCGTCGATGAAGTCGGGCCAGGAAGAGGTCAGCGAGGAACCGCCGATGCCGCCCACGCACCACCACAAAAAGACGCACAAGAGCAAGGAGAAAAGCCCAGGTGCCAAGGGCGTCGATACGATGGAGTATCGTCCCAGCGATGGCGGACTCAACGAGTATGGTAACGGTCCTCTGTGATTGGTCTCACAGCGGAGCGCCGGTTTACGTTTCGCGAAACATAAACCCGCGCTCCGCTGCGCGTCGCAGCTACACAATGCTTCAGCGCTTCTTCGCCTCCTCTTTCCGCGAGACAATTTCTTTCACTTCACACACCAGCTCTTTCGCCGGCAACACCAGCGCTCGCGTGGCTCCGCCATGCGGCAGAACGACGACCTCGGCGGCCTGCGTCAGGGACGAAGCAACGTGCGGCGCTGTGCGCAATGTCGAGGCGGCTCCCAGGCCGGCGACGACCACCATCGAATAACGCTTGTTGAAGGGATTTTCGGCGGCGGCGAGAACGGCGCTGTCGGGATGGGCGTACACCTCCTCCCGCACGGCGAACGAGCCAGTACCAAAAGAGATCGGTAAAGTCTTCTGGCATCGTTTCATCAACGCATTCGTATCCGGCCGGCCGATGACGAGCAGGTGATGCGATTTCAGCTCCTCGTCGCTGACCTTGGTGTCTGCGCGGATGCCGACGGTGATATTCCAACCGCGTTCGAGGATCGCCTCTTGTAACGCTTCGGCCGCTTCATGATTCGTCGCGCGTTCGCCGGTTGTACCGTAGACGATCAGCGTTTGTTCCAACTCCGCCTGGTAGGTCAGAACAGAGAACGGCCCCCCGTTGCTTTTGGCCGTCTGTCCATACTTGTCGAGTACGACGCGCAACGGCGCTTCGCTGGTCTCCACCACAAGGCGAGCCATCGTGCCATCAATGCGCACGGTGCGCGTGACCTCGCCTTTGTTCGTTTCCACGGTGACATCGACGGCGGTTTGCGGCCCGGCCTTGTCCCGGCGAACTTCGATGCTAACTTCGTGCCCCTTCGGGGTGGACGTGGTGCCGGTCACGGCGACCTCAAAGCGCGGTAGTCCCGTACGGTTCAGCCAGGCATCGAAAAGGTCCGCACGCTGATTGCCGATCCATTTCTCGACGTGTGCCTGAAACTGCGCGGCGCGGACGGCTTTGCCGGCGTGTTCACGACCGAACGCCTCCATCATGGCGTCGAACGCCTCGCTTCCCATCTGTCCGCGCAAACTGTGCAGAAGCCAGACGCCCTTGCCCGCCGCTACTCGATACCAGTCGTTGTTCCGCAGGTCCGCATGCGTCAAGGCCAAAGGCAGTTCCGTGCGCGCCCGCGAACCCAATTCGTAGTTGGCGCGATAGGCGAACAGTGTCAGGGCAAGTTGCTCGCGATCCTCTTTCGTCAGTCCTGCGAGCAGTGCAGGCACTGCGCTCTTGTCTCGTGTCAGGGCAAGTTGCTCGTGATCGCCTTTCGTCAGTTTGCCGTCGTCGGCGCGTTTGCGGAGGGCGTTGTTCAGCGCGGCGATTTTCTCGTAATTGGCGAAGCCGGTCGCCAACCAGATGTCGGCGTCCTTATGAGGCAGCAGCGTCCCATGCCAGGCCGCGACCGTGGGCGGAAGCACATGTGACTTCGCGCTAAGCCGTGAACGGCCGCCGCGCATCGGATCGGGCAGATCGACGATGAGACTGTTTCCATGACCGCCCTTGGGTGGTTTGGCGTGCAGGATCGCCCACGGGTTGCTGACCAGCGGCCGCGCGTCGGCGTAGCGCTGACGTTCCTCGAACGTCGGCTCCCACGTCCGACCCAACGGCGGCCCAAACAGCGCCCACGTCTTCAGATCGCGCGCCAACTCCGTCGTCGTGAATTTCGCATCGACGGAGTGATAGGCGGCCAGCGGCGGCGTCGTGAAGGCCAGCTTGCCGAACGCGGCATCCATCGTGCCCTTGTGCTGGTCGTACAGAGCCAGCCATTTTTTGTCGCGCTCGGAGGGCCGAAACACCGCGACGGCCGGACGCCCCTCGACGCTGGCGATCGTCTCCAAACGGACTTGCAGATCCTTCGTGTTGTTGCAGCCCCAGTAAAAACCTTCGGTGTCGCCGTACCATTCGTTTTTGCTGCTGCGGTACAGTTTGTTTTTGTGCGTGCCCAACTCGAACATGGCGATTTCGTTGGTCTTGATGTCGGCCAGCAACCATTCGTTGGTGTACAGGCCGTTGTTGCCCTCCTGCAAAATCTCGACCGCCTTGTCGATGCTGTCGGCGTATTGCAGCGCCTGGCGGATGCGCGAGGCCACGGTCATGCCCTTGATGTCGAAGCACGTCTGCGCCAGCGTCGTCTCGCACACGAGCAAACCGGCGTCGTTGAAGTAATAATCGAGTCCGCTCTGCATGCCGCCGGGATACGTCTGCATGAAGACGCGATGACCGCGCGCCGGTTTCACGTCGAGCCAGACGTTGTAAAATCCGGCCGGATACTGACTCGTCATGGTGATGTGGCCGAAGACGATCTTGCCGTCGCGGGTGGCTTTGCCGTTGGCCGCGAAGGCGCTACAGTGCATCGGCTGCGGCTTGGCTTTCGCTTGCGGCCCGTCGAGCGGAAAGCGCGCGCCTTCCAATCCGGTCGGCGTCGCGGCCAGGGCGAAAGGGAGCGTTTCGATCTCGGACCACGAATTAAGGGCGACAATGTCCAGCAGATCGAGAGGCCGGCCATCGAAGCGTGCGCCGGCGGCGCTGGCGCCGGCGGCGATGCCCTTCATTTCTTCGAGATATTCCTTGTGATAGCGGCGCAGAAACAACGCATCGACGAGAGTGCGCGTCGCTTTCCAGGCGTCGGCGGGCGCTTTGGGACTTCGCACATTGGCGAAACAGCGGACGTGAGCGGCGATCTCTTCGGCCAACAGCCGGCCATGCTGACAACCGCGCGCATACGGCTCACCTTCGATATGCAACACGATCCAACCGGCCTGGGGATAGCGATAGGCAGGGCCGTAGCGCTGCACCGAGCGCGGGTCCGGCTCGAAGTCGCCGGCCGACGCCGGCGTCGGCGCGAAACCGAGAAGCGTGAGAACAAGCGAAAGAGCAAACAGGCATCGCATCATATGATCCTCATACATGGGCGGCCAGCTTGGCGAGACGATCCCGCGGAAAGAGTCGGTTTCATTATGCGAGCAGACCGAGAAACAGGCAAATCAAAAGCGTCCTCACTCGCCTGACTGCCGCCGTTTCTCCGTCTTCGCCATCCTCCGCCTCATGGGGGGAATGCTCTGGCATTTTTGCGCAGGCTGTTGCAAGATACTCCCCGTACTCGACGGCAACTCTGCCGAGCGACGTTTCCTCTCTGACCGCGGCGGCTCTCACGAACTCAGCCCACCGCCTTTGACCCCGAGGATTCCGAACGATGCCCTTGCTCGCACGGATGCTCATTCGTTTGGCCGGTTTCGCCCTGGTGCTTGGCGTGTTCGCCACGGATGCGGAACCCGCACTACGAGCCGCGCCGCTCGCGGCCGAGCGAACCGTCTACCTCGCCCGCGATTTGCCGGACGAGAACCTCATTGTCCTGGGCGCCACCCTCGCTGCCTGGCGTGAAGAGAGCGTCTTGCTGCTCGATTCATCCAAGGTATCGCCGTATGTGAAGCTATTTCTGGCGGCTTACAAGCCGTCCCAAGTCGTCCCGGTCGGGGCGGACGCGGCGAGCGTCGGCGAACTGGAGCGTCGCCTCGATATGAAGGCCACCACGCCCGTGACGTGGACGCACGGCCCGCCCTTGGCGCTATGGCGATCCTTGTTCCGCCGCGCTGACGATGTGGTCGTTTGTCCGGCCCATCCGCGCGGCACCTTGCTTCAAGCCGCTTGTCTTGCCGGGGCGTTGCGTGCGCCGCTGTACGTGGTGCATGGCCGCGCCAGCGAGGGCGATAAACTCGCTCAACGACTCGCCGCCTGGCACACACGCCGCGTTTATCTCGTCGGCAAGGCCGACAAGCTGGCCGGTCAACTCCACAGTATCGAACATCTTCATCTGAATAGTGAAAGCGCCGTGGCCACCGCGTATCAGAAATTACTGGCGCGACAAGGACGCATCGAAACCGTGATCCTGAGCAACCCGGCCGACATCGGCGAGGATCTCGGCGGCACTTCGGCGCTGGCCCCGTGGATCGCGGTGAACCGGCGCGCCGCCTTGCTGCTTACGAATCCTGCGGGAACGAATGTCGCCGAGGTCATGGATCGCGCTCAGCGGCGCGAAGCGCTGCGGCATATCAACGCCCTGTTGCTCGTGGCCAACCTGAAAGCAATCCCCATGTGGCAGCGGCCCAATCCGATCCCCGGCGACAAGGATCCGCATATCGAGATGGAGCCGTTGACGCCCACGGGCAATCGACCGTTTTCGTACGCCACCGGCCGGCTGTTCCATCAAGAGCGCGCCGTCGTGCCGTTGCTGTTGGCTCGTCAGCGTCTGATGCTTGAAGGAAACGGCTCGCGCAAGGCACTGGTGGCGAGCAACGCCGGCGGCGGTTTGAGTCTGCTCGAAACCTTCTCGCGCAACACCATTCAGGAATTGCGCAATGCCGGCTATGAGACAACCACGCTCATCGGCAACAAGGTCAGCCGCGACGAGCTGCGCAAACAAATGCCTCTGCACGATCTATTTTTGTGGGAGGGACATTCGGGCACGCTCATGAATGACTATGAGTTCCCGACGTGGAATGATCCGTTGCCGCCGACGTTTGCTTTCCTGCAAAGCTGCCTGGCCCTTTCGGAACCGCGCGTCCATTCGCTGCTCAGCCGCGGAGCCGTCGGCGTCGTCGGCTCCTCGACGCGCACCTACTCCGGTTCGGGTGGGGCGTGTTCGCTCGCCTTCTTCAATGCACTTGTGTACGAACAACAATCGGTCGGCGAGGCGCTACGGCATTCAAAGAATTTCCTCCTCGCTTACTCTTTGTTGAAGGAGAAGCGTCTGGGCAAGAGCGCGACGCGCACCGGGGCCAACATCCGTTCGGCCTGGGCATTCACTCTCTGGGGCGATCCGACTCTGAAGCTGCCTGGGCCGCGGCGCTCGGCGAATCAGCCGCCGCGCCTGCCCTTCATCCGCCATGAAGTTCATGGCAACACGATCGCCGTGTCCGTGCCGGAAAAACGGGAAACGCTGGTGCGAACGGATAAATATCAGATCGCCTTGCCGCCCAACGGCCGCTTCGCCGGTCTGGTGCGCAAACAAAAAATCGACGAACGCCGCCCCTTGGTTCCGCTTGTGTTCGCGGAGATCCACCTACCGCGAGCGCGTCCGGGTCAGACACCGCATCTGAGCAGCCGGCTGCCGTCCAAGCGTTGGGTGTTCTGCTGGGACGAACGGCGTCGCTGCGGTTATCTGCTCGTTACGCCCCGCCCGCAGGATGTGGGTGAGCTGCGTTTCCATGTTCGCTGGGAGACGATCGAAGCGAGGAACACCACTCCGTCAAGCATCAGCGGCGAAGAGTAGCACAGTTCCCAAACCAGCCCGCAGCGCCAGCAAGGGAACAATCCCTTGCTGGCGCTGCGGGCTGGTAGTTCCCCGGAAAAGAGAGGCAAACAGATGTCAAGGACGACGCTGTGTGCAGTGACCGCCGCTGTGTTGGTGCTGCTTTCCGTGGCCGTTATGGTGGTTCGTCAACAAGTGTTGGGCGACGAGTTGCGCCGCCCGCGTGGGCCGGGCGCCTGGAAGGTGACGCTGGCCGTGCATGGCACCAGTTTGGGCAATGCCCGCGTTGTGACGGCCATGCCGCTCGACCTGGAGCGCCAGCAGGTTTATAACGACGCCTATCAAAGCGATCAGCTTTTCAATAAGGCTCCCGAAGCTCGACATCCCGAGCGTCGCTCGGTCATTTGGTCGCAGCGCGGCGGCGCGCCGGATGGTCCCTTCCGCGCCCGCTGCGAGTTTCATGTCGCCGTCGAGGTTGGCCGGCCCAACGCCCTGATGACGCACACGACGACCGGCCTGTACGCCGCCCCGCGTCCGGGCGAATATCTCGCCGAGAACGGCTCGGGCACCGACCACGAGATGATTTCCGCGACCGCTCGCCGACTCCTTGCGGACCTGGAAACGCCACAGAATCAGCATGATGTTGCCGAGACGCTCTATCGTTTCGTCGCCCAGGACATCAAAAACGATCCGCTGGACGGTCCCTCCGCCACTGCCGCCGAGTGTCTGCAAAACCAGCGCGGCGACCGCCTGGCCCAGAGTCGATTGTTGCTGGCGCTGTTGCGCAATCGCGGCATCGCCTCGCGCATTGTCACCGGCGTCGCGCTTAGCAAAGGGTCGGAGCAACGGCCGCATTATTGGGTGGAATCATGGCTGCCCGCCTACGGGCGTTGGCTGCCGATGTGTCCGTTTTATGGCCACTTCGGCCGGGTACCGGCGACGTATCTCATCTTCGGTTTCGGCGAAAAGCCGCTGGTGCGCGGCCGGCACGTCAAGGATCTCGACTTCGCCTTCCTCGTCGAACGTCTTCCCGCGCCCGATGCGAACGCGGCGGATATTTCATCGATGAAGCGCCTGTTCATGAACCTATCCTTGTTCGCGTTGCCGCCGGCCGAGCGCCGACTCGTCGAGATATTGTTGCTGTTGCCGATCGCGGCGCTCATCATTTGCATCTTCCGCAACATCATCGGTCTGAGCAGTTTCGGCAGCTTCGCGCCGGCGCTGATCGGTCTGGCCTTCCACGATTTGCACAGTCTGCCGGGAATTCTCGTGTTCGTGACGATCTTGCTCATCGGCTGGCTAATGCGGCGCGTCCTCGATCACTATCACTTGCTGCAAGTGCCGCGCATCGCCACGATGTTGACGCTCATCATGATCGTGCTTATCTCGGCGGTGGTAGCCGCCAACGTCTACGGCGCGCCCACGACGCGCTATATCTCGCTGTTTCCAATGGTTATTCTGTGTGGCATGGTCGAACGCTTCTGGACGTTGGAGACGGAAGACAGCACGAGCGCATCGTTCCGAACGCTGTTTCAGACGATGCTGATTTCCACGGTTATTGCCTTGGTGCTGAGCCGCGGCACGATCGCGCAGCACATGTTCCGCTTCCCGGAAACGCTGGGTCTCATTATGGCGGCGCAGTTGCTTATCGGCCGTTACACCGGCTATCGGCTCATGGAACTGTTCCGCTTCCGCGATTTCCTCAAACCGCCTCAGCAACCGGATCACACCTGGGCCATCGACAGCGAACTATAAAATTTTTCACCACGGAAAGCACGGAAAACACGGAAAAATACAAAAAACGTAATTACAAGAGATGGTGCTTATTTGTTGATATGAATTGTTTTTGTATTTTTCCGTGTTTTTCGTGCTTTCCGTGGTGAAAAATTTGGAGGTCTGAGCATGTTTTGGCTATTCAAGGCAGCGCGGCGTTTGCGCGAGTTGGGCATCCTAGGGATGAACCACCGTAACGCGGCCTGCATTCTCGATCACAATCCGCGTGCCCTCTTTCCGCTCGTCGATGACAAGCTGCGTATGGCGAAGCTGTGTCAGCGCATCGATGTACCGACGCCGGAGGTGTACGCGGAGGTATCGTCCTACTCGATGCTGCGTCGCTTGCCGGACTTGCTCGGCGACCGCTCCGACTTCGTCATCAAGCCCAATCGCGGCTCGGCCGGCCGTGGTGTGCTTGTCGTCGTCGGCCGCGAGGGGCGCGATTACTTGCGGCACAACGGCGAGCGATTGCGACTCGACGCCCTGCGCCAACATCTGTCCGACATTCTTTCGGGCATGTATTCGCTGGGCGGTCAGCCGGACACGGCCATCGTGCAACAGCGTGTCCGTCTGCATCCAGCGTTCGAGGTCATCAGCTACAAGGGTATTCCCGATGTGCGTGTGATCCTGTATCGTAACGAGCCGGCCATGGCCATGCTGCGTCTGCCGACGAAAGCGTCCAACGGTCGGGCCAATCTGCACCAGGGCGGCATCGGCACCGGCGTCGATCTCGACACCGGCATCACGCATCATGCCGTGCAGCGCAATCGCTTCATCGAGCGCCATCCCGACACGGGCCGTCCGGTTGTCGGCATGCAGGTGCCGTTTTGGAACGACGTACTAGAGATGTCGCGGCGTGTAGCGCGAGCGGTGGGATTGGGCTATATCGGCGTGGATATTGTCGTGGACGAAGAAGCCGGCCCGATGCTGTTGGAGGCGAACGCACGGCCGGGTTTGGCCATCCAGATCGCCAACGGTCGCGGCTTGCTGCCGCGCTTGCAAGCTATTGATGCGCTACTCGATCAAGCGCCGCGAACGATCTCGCTGGAGCGCATTCGCCAGGCTCCGCGCGTGCAGGAACCGCTTCGCAAGAGTGCGTGAGGGCAGGTATCGGCGAAGACGATCATCGCTTCACAGTAGTTTCAAATCTGAGCGGGGGGCGTCAGCCCCCTGAGCGAATCTCGGGGGGCGTCAGCCCCCCGCTCAGGGAATTTTGAAACTACTGTTCAGCATCCCCAGGCGATAATGATCGTGTTGCTCCGCCAGATCTACCGGCAGACCTGGCACGGCCCCCTTAAAGCGAGCAAACCGTTCGCCGAATGGTCGTGGCGTTTCGTGCGGAGCCGGAGTGATGCGCACGCGCGTTCCCTCGGGCAACGCCGCCGCATTGTCCGGCACGATGACGCCATTATGGACCACACCTTCGAGTTCCATGATTCACCCCGCCCTCATGGGACAAATCACACCAACGGATTGTTCGGCGCTGCCCCTCAGGAGTAGGCGGCGACAAGCATGCTTCCCGGTCGCGCCTCGACCTTGGTGATCCACTCCCCAACTTCGTCCAGCATCTCCTCGAACCCGTCCTCTCCGTGCGGCCCGGCTGCTCGCATGGCCCGGAACGCCGGTGCCGCCGCCCTCACCTCAGCCCCCGTCCAGTGGCCAAGCGATGACCCGAATGGGTTTTCCGGAAGTGGGACCGGCGAGCGGCCGACCAACCCGTTCCAGAACCGCAGTTCAACCCCGTGCGCTGCGAACAACTCGTCCAGTTGAGTGACCAGTTCTGTGCTGCAGCGATGGAAGTGATTCTGGACCCACTGGCCGAACGAACTGCACACATGCTCGAAGGCGTTCTTGTACACGAACCCCGCGTCCGGCCGAGTCACCTGGCCCGCGAATATATCCCGCAGGGCGTCAGCGTGGGTGAAACCCGGGCACCAATCCTCCATCAGGTCTTCCATCTCTTCGTCGAGCCAGGTGAGCGACTCTCCCTGTCCCTCCTGCTCCAACAATTCCTCCAGGAGGTCGGCGTCGTTGGAGCCGGGGACGGCCTTCACCTCGGCCTCATCCACGAGGTAGACCATCATTCCCATGCTCATCCGAGTACCCTCCGCTCCCTTCACCGAACTTGTTACTTGAGCGCGCCCCTAAATAAGTGCTTGTGCCCCACCCTCATACGGATAGTTCAACTCCACGGCACCAGGCTGTCAACGGCAATCTCAACCAGCACCGCCGTCTTTCTTCCACTTTCCTCCCGCCCATTCACGGCCTTTTTCATCTCCCTGTCATCGAAAGAATCCGGTATCTGAGAAGGAATCTTCTCGCTGCCGGCTGTCGCGCAGCACCATCGCTTCATCAACCGCTATCTCGCCACGGCCGGCCACCTGAGGGCAGACAAAAGGCTCGTCTTTTTGGTAAACTAACCCTCGCGTGTCGTAAAGGAGGCGAGCCATGAAGTCGGATGCGGTCCAGATCGAGGGTATGGTGCAACCTACTTCGGGCATGACGCTGACGGATTAGTTCTGGGCGGGAATGCAGGCCATTTGGGCCGGTCAAGCTGCTCGTGGTCATGTGCCGCGCGAAAAAGCCCAGATTGACGCCGAGATTAAGGCGTTACGGGACGAGGCGGAGGAAGAAATGCAACAGGTGGAACGCCTCCACGAAGAGGCGAGTTCGGAGTCTTGAAGGCTGCTTTGCGGGAATCGCCGCCGATGATCCTAACGTGAATACCGAGGCGTCTTCATGTGTCTGCTGGCCTTATTCTACCGCGTGGTCGAAGATGCCCCCGTGGTGGCTGGGGCCAATCGCGAAGAATACTACCAGCGCGGCGGCGAACCGCCGCGTCTGCTCGATGATGGCCCTATCCGCGCCGTGGCCGGTATCGATCCCGTGGCCGGGGGGACGTGGTTCGGGGTCAACGACAAGAATGTATTCGTAGCCGTCACCAACCGGCGCAAGTCCGACACACCTCCTCAGCCACGCAGCCGGGGTTTGCTGGCACGCGAATTACTAACCTGTACCTCCGCGAAAGCCGCCGTCGATCGCGCCATCCGCGAACTGGAACAGAATCGTTACGCCGGCTGCAACTTCCTGTGCGCCGATGCCAGCCGTGCCGTCGTCATTCAAGCGGGCGACTGGCTGCGCGTGCGGCCGTTGCCGCCGGGGCTGCATGTGCTGACCAACCGCGATGTCAATGATGCCAGCGATCATCGGCTGAGTTATGCCCTCGATTGGCTCAGCCGGCATTCGTACTCGACGGCGGAGCAGTGCGTGCAAGCGCTGCAACAATTATGCGCCCAACATGAGCCGAACGATCCGCCGATGTGCTTTCGCGCCAAGGATCGCGGCACGGTTTCCAGTTCCATCGTGGCCTTGCGCGGCCGGCTGGAAGACAGCACCTATCTCCATGCTCAGGGGCCGCCCGACCAGACGCCCTACGTGGCCTATTCGCACTTGCTTCACGACTTGACCAATGACCACAATAGCGGATCGTAAAAGGCACTCTTGCGATTCACCGTAACAAGGCAGGCACCTGTCATGGGGAAAACATTGATCCCTCCCGGTCCCAAGGGGCATTTCCTCAGCGGTCATCTGCCGGAGATGCGCCGCGATTTGCTCGGTTTCTACTTGCGCTGCGCCCGCGAATACGGCGATTGCACCACGCTGCGCTTTGGACTGCGGCGCATCTTCTTCGTCAATCACCCCACGTTCATCGAGCAAGTCCTGCACAGCCGTAATTTCACCAAACACTACGCCCTGCGCATGAATCGGCTGCTGCTGGGCAATGGCTTGCTGACCAGCGAGGGCGATTTCTGGCTGCGGCAACGCCGGCTCATTCAGCCGGTCTTTCAGCGCGAGCGCATCGTATCCTACGCCGCCGACATGGTTGCTTTCACCCAGCGACAACTCGCCTCGTGGCACGATGGCGAGGTGCGCGACCTGCACGCCGAGATGCGAAAGCTGACGCTGGCCATCGCTTCCAAGAGTCTGTTCGGTGCCGACGTGACCGGCCAATCCGAGGCGGTCGGTCAGGCGCTTCACGATGCGATGGGCACCTTCAGCCAGCGTTTCTTCCGTGTCTTCCGCATTCCGGAGCGCATTCCGACCCCGGAAAACCTGCGGATTCGCCGCGCTATTCGCCGACTGGATGCAATCCTCTACGGCCTCATCAATCAACGCCGCGCTGAAGGCGAGAAAAACGATCTACTATCGATCTTGTTGCACGCGCGACACGAGAGCGACGGCACCGGCATGACCGATCAGCAACTGCGCGACGAGGCCATGACGCTTTTTCTGGCCGGCCACGAAACCACGGCCCTGGCGCTTTCCTGGGGCTGGTATTTGCTGGCGCAGCATCCGGAGGTGGTCGAAGAACTGCAAACGGAACTGCATCAAGTGCTTGGCGGGCGTCCGCCGACCGTCGCCGATTTGCCAAACCTGCGCTATACCGAGATGGTCGTGCAAGAAGTGATGCGGGTTTATCCGCCCGCGTATGCGATTGGCCGCCAGGCTATCCAGGCTTGTACGATCAACGGGTATCCCGTGCCGGCGGGCGGAACGGTACTCATGAGTCAGTGGGTGGTCCATCGCGATCCGCGCTTTTTCGATGATCCGGAGCGCTTTTATCCGGGACGTTGGGCGGATGGCCTGGCGCGCCGCTTGCCCCGTTACGCTTACTTCCCCTTCGGCGGCGGACAGCGGCTGTGCATCGGCAACACCTTCGCCCTGATGGAATTGTCCCTAGTATTGGCGACGATTGCCCAGAGTTTCCATTTCGCGTTGACTCCCGGCTTGGTGGTTGGTCTGCGGCCTCAGTTGACTCTGCAACCGGATCGCCCCATCCTGCTGAAACTGCAAAGGAGGAATGCACAATGCACAATGCACAATGCACAATGAAAGCTCATTGTCTTTTATTCTGCATTCTGCATTCTGACTTCTGCATTAAGAATGTATCCACACCGCATTCGCTTGCGTGCCCCCTGGGGATGTGAACGCCTACCCGCTGGACTGCCGAATGCGGACAGCGGACAGCGGACAGCGGATTGCGGACTGCCGACTGCCGACTGCGGCCGTCGCTTCCGCCGGCGTTTTGGCTATCCCGGACGCATTGATGCGTATGAGCGTGTCTGGTTGACGTTCGTGGGCGTCGCCGGCGCGGTGGAAGTGTGGCTCAACGATGTCGCCTTGGGACGGCGAAACGAAGCATCCGGAGCGTTCGAGTTCGAGGTGACGCCGTTGTTGCGGCCCCGCAACGAGTTGGTCGTTGACGTGGAAGGAACGGCGGAACAAGGTGTATGGGATGAGGTCGCTCTGGAAGTTCGCTGTACGGCGTTCTTGCGCGGCCTGTCCTGGTTCGCGATAAAAAAAGGAGAGCGGGCGGAGTTGCATGTTACCGGTCAGGTGGTCGGCGTGGCCGAACGGCCGCTCGAACTATACATCGTGTTGGATCGCTCCGTCGTCGCCTATCAAGTGGTGACGGCGACGACCGAAGGGCAACCGTTTGAGATTGTCGTGCCGGACCTGGCGGTGGAAGACGGCGGTTCAGTGGTCAAAGTCGATCTGGTGAATGGGGCATCGGTCTGGTACACCAATGAGGGAACCGTGACGTTGGAGTCAAGATCGAGCTTAGGTGGATGAGACAGGAATGGATATTCATACGTTAAAATTGTCGATCACTGAGGAAGAAATCAATACGCTCGTTGCGGAGTTTCCCTCAAGCGATAGCGCGGTTGAGAATCTGCGTGTTCGGCTGACGCCGGAAGGGATCGTCGCGTTCGGCGATTATCCGGCCATGCTGATGAAAATGGCCTTCGAGACTTTATGGGAAGTGAAGGGTGCCGGCAGTGTGGTGGAAGCGCGGTTAGCATCGATCAAGGTATCCGGTTTGCCGGCCAAGATGCTGCGCGGCGTGCTGTTGAAGACGATTCGAGACATGACGGCTCAGGAACCGGGCGTCCGCGTTGAAGACGAATCCATTCGCATCGATTTGAGCAAACACACGGCTATTCAAAGGTTACGATTGCGCGTCAATCTCACCGGCGTGCGGTGCAGTTCGGGGAATCTGGTTATTGAAGCGGGGCCGGAGACAGCTTGACGGGCAAGGCCGTCTCGATCGTCGCCGGGATGGTCCAGTTCTTCCACCCTCGGCGGACGAACGGGATTTCATCCGCAAGAGGACGATCATGCTCCGCGAAGCAAGCCGGTTTCATCCTGCGCCCGTATCCCTGGACGAACGGCCTCGCGTCCTCCTGGTCGATGACGATCCCGATGTGGCCCACACCGTCTCTAACATTCTCCATCAAGAACAATGCGAGGTCGCCATCACCCGAGCGCCGACGAAACGCTACAGGCGTTGACCGAGCAATCCTACGATGTGCTTCTCCTTGAGTTGGCTCTGGCGGAATCCGATGCCTTGAACTTGCTGGCTGAGGTTCGGCAACGCGCCCCGGCGACGTGCTTCGCCTGGCGACCGGCACGCTGGCGGACGGATGGATCTCTCTACCTGTTAATTACCCGATACGGGCAGGACATGACGAAAATTGTTAACCGAATTGCGCGCAGTTCGTTGTTTCATTCGGGGTGCGGTCGAGACGGTAGCGTTAACCCGTTTGGTGTCTCTCGGAGAGAACGCGAGAATTTTTCCGCGAGAGGTTCGGGGTGCGAGCGTAACCCTATGGGGCACGTTCGCACCCCGAATGATCCTGCCAAACCCGAGGGTTTGTGGAGCATGGACAAGCGTGCGAAATCCCACGAAATATAGGCGAAAACGCCCAACCCCGGGAGGTGTTGCCTTCCGGCGTTGGGCGTTAACGAGTGTGTAGTGTTTTTTCGCTGTATCATGCCACCCTGATGGACGGCAAGCCCCTACAGAAGAGGATTGAGTAGCGCCCCTAGGGTTGGTGGCTGTTGCAGTGCCGCGAGCGCTGCCTGCTGCGTGGCCGAGTTGCCGGTCAGATTGTGCAGACCCAGCGCCAGAACCTGCGTACTTTCTACAAAGCCCTCGGGAGTCAGGAAGAACGGGTCGCTGGCAATTTCGTTGCATGTGGACAGCACATCATTCGCCAACCACCAGGCCAAGGGACTTGATGGCGAGAATCTCGATGGCGAGTTTACGAACAGCGACAGGTCGTAAGCCAGGCGAAACTCCTCTGCCGCCAGGGGAGAACCCAGAATGGGCGAGGTCGCGATGGTTTGCAGCAAGTTCAGATCGGCCGCCGGAAGGGTAAGCAACGAGTGCAAGCGGAGTGCGAGATCGAGCTGGTAATTCAGTTCCTGGTTCCCAAGGAACATGGCCAGGGGCAGCGGGAAGGGCATGTTCACGGGGGTGGGAGCCGGTGGTGGCGGAGTGGGAGCCGGCGTTGTCGTGAAGGTGAACTGGTCTGCCGGCACAGTCGCCGAGGTGGCACCGGATGAGATAACGGTAACGTCCACCGTTCCCGAACCTGCCGGACTAATGGCCGTGATCGAGGTTGCCGAGTTGACCGTGAAACCGGCAGCCGGAATTCTGCCGAAGTTGACCGCGGTCACGCCGGTAAAGTCGGTACCGATGATGGTAACCGCCGTGCCGCCGGAGATCGGGCCAGAGTTCGGGCTGATGCCGGTGACGGTTGGGACGGCCTGGGTCTGGAAGGCGCCGATGTCCGTGGCACCGTTCACGGTGCGCGGAAAGCCAGTGCCACGCTGGTCATTGGCAAAGCCGTTCGCCGCACCGCTGGCAAGGGCGGCACTGCCCACCGGCAGAGCCAGCGTGGGCGTCGGACCGCCGTTGTTGCTGGGCGTGAAGGTTGTGAAGCCGGGTGACACGTCGGTCTTGTTGTTAGCCCCCGTAATGGCGGTGATGCCTGTGGTGCTTCCAATCAGGCTGAAGTCCGCCGCCAGGGTAGAGCCATTATCCTGGTTGATGTCGGGCGCGGCATTGTTCATGTCGGTGTTTTGGGCGACGATCGTGCTGTTCAAGGTGAGCGTGTTGCCGGAGAAGTTCACCTCGGAGATGCCGCCGCCACGCGTGCTGTTGGGTGCGCTGTTGCCCGCGATAGTGCTGTTCTTGATGGTCGCCGTGTTGGTACCCCAGAGATAAATCCCGCCGCCGCCCAGGCTGCCCGTCGCGGTGTTGCCGACGATGGTACTCTCGTAAATGTTCTCCGTGCCGCCGTTGTTCACGCCGATCCCGCCGCCGTAGCCGGTGGTCGTGTTGCCGGAGATGGTGCTGTACCCGATCGTCAGTGTTGCGGGGGTTTGGAGGAAGATAGCCCCCGCGTGATAGCCGTTACTATTGGTGTTGTTGAAGCCCATGATCACCGACCGGAGGAGGGTCAAGTCGGAGTTGTTATCGAAAATGGCCTCTTCGGTACTGCCGGTGGTGTTGGACAGGGTGACACCGGAAATCGTCGTCGGGTTCGTACCGCTGGCGATACTGAAGACCCGATTGTTCCCAGTCGCGGGGGTGATGGTCAGCAAGTTGGCCCCAGGGCCGTCAATCTCAAGGGGCGCAGTCACGTTCATCTGACTGGTGAGGTTGATGGTCTGAGGGGTGCTGAACAGGTTGCTGAACTGGATCGTGTAGCCGCCGTTGGCATTCGACTGGGCGACTTCAAACGGCAACGACCCGGGCGAGGCGACGTCGCCGCTGGTGTTCGTGACCGTGACTGTTGTCGGCACAATGCGCGATTCCAGTGCCTCAAGTTCCAGACGAACGAGTTTCTTGGTGTTGGTCTTGGGGGAACGGGACGCACGGCGAAACAATCCAGGAAGCATGAGGCACCTTCGGAATCAGAGGTCAATGACGCGGTGAGCGCGATCCATACAGTCGTTGAAAGGGGTGCAAGGGTGGGAGGGATAGCGCCCCACAAATCACACCCGTAGCGGGGTCGTCCAAGGTTACCCTGTTTTGCTCGCCGGGCTGGAAAAAAGGAGCAGCCGTGGTCTAACTCCGGGCCGGATTGGATAATCTAAACGCACGGACCTGCACAATCGGAAGGAAAGGACTCAGATGAAGTTGGACACGGAGCTTTATCGCTTGCCGCTGTGTTTTGACTCCGGCCGGCTGGCGGAAGAAGTGGCGAGCATGGACGAGACCGCCTGGCAAAGCGTTGCACCGGACGAGTTGGGCGACGTGTCGCTGCCCCTTGTTGCCGGCCGCGCTCACCCGGCTGGCCCGCTGGCCGTGACGCCCCATCTGGAGCGCTGTCTCTATCTCCGTCAGGTACTGGCTTCCTTGACGTGCGTGCTGGGGTGGACTCGCCTGCTGCGTCTGCCGGGGCCGCAGGATGAGGGGCATGCCGGGGACATTGGCTATTACCTGTCGCAGCGGCTGGCCATCCATGTCCCCATTCACACGGTGCCCGAGGCACGCTGGATTTGCGCCGACAGGGAACACCACCTGGCGGCAGGCGAGGCCTGGGTTGTTGACACCTGGCGTCCGCATTGGCTTCACGTGCCCGACGGCCAACAATGCGTCCACCTGGTCCTGGCGACGGTGGGTTCCGATCGTTTGTGGGATCTGATGGCCGAGGGCGAACGTCCCTGTGCCCCACCGCCGCATGAAATCATGACGCCGCGTCGTCTACTGTTCCAGCCCGAAGCCATGCCGGAGTTGGAGGTGGAGCAGGTCAACTATCCGGTGGTGATGTCGCCGTGGGAACAGGCGAGTCTGATCACTCTGCTCGTGGAAGAACTGACACCCTCGCCGCAGGCCGCGGCATCCGCGATGAAGCTGGAGGCCCTTCTGGAACGATTCCATCGCCGGTGGCGCTCGTTGTGGGCGCGCTTCGGCACGGACGCTGCCGGCCATCCGGCCTATACCCAGGCCCTGGCGCAGCTGCGCGGACAACTCACGTCGTTCGCCGGTCTGCTGGAGTTGTCCAACGGCGCGGACGCCATCGCTTTCCTGGAGAACTGTATCCTGGCTCCCGCCCTGATCGAACCGCGAGAAGCCGCTCCCGCGGTGGTATCGGTTCCTCCCCTGGCGTGCCGGGAGCATCAACCCGTTGACGATGCGGTCCGAGGTGTTCGCGTGACCACGGCAAGGGATTCGCAACCCTCCATCGCTGCTGGAGCAAGCAGCGTCGCGAAGCAATCAACGGTGCCCGCCGTCGCGGTGGTCGCGCCGCGCAGCGCGTTCACCAGCAGCTTTCCCGAACTTCTGAATTCGCTCGGTATCTCGCTGCTGGTTTCGACGTACCAGGCGGGGAAATTGATTGTGGTGCGTGCGGATGGTGCCAGTCTCAACACGCACTTCCGATCCTTCCCCATGCCGATGGGCATTGCCGTGGATGGACCGCGCCTGGCGTTGGGAACCGGCGTGCAGGTCTGGCAATTTATCAACCAGCCGGAAATGGCTCGCAAGCTGGAGCCGGCTGGTAAACACGATGCCTGCTTCGTGCCCCGCGGCAGCCATGTCACGGGCGACATTCGTATTCACGAAATTGCCTGGGCGGAACACGAACTGTGGATGGTCAACACACGCTTTTCCTGCCTGTGTACTCTGGACCCCCAATGCAGTTTTGTGCCGCGCTGGCGGCCGCCGTTCATCTCGATGTTAGCCCCGGAGGATCGCTGCCATCTCAATGGCATGACGCTGGTCGAAGGGCGGCCGCGCTACGTCACCGCCCTGGGACAAACCGACACCCCAGGCGGCTGGCGGCCCAACCGCGCGCACGGCGGCTGTTTGCTTGAGGTGCCGTCCGGAACGGTCGTTCTGGACAGGCTGTCGATGCCCCATTCACCCCGCTGGCACAATGACCGACTTTGGGTTCTTGAGTCCGGGGTGGGCGGCCTGGCGTGGCTCAACACCGCCACGGGTCGGCTTGAGACAGTGGCCTTGCTACCCGGCTTCACACGCGGCCTCGACTTCGCGGGACCTTACGCTTTTGTGGGCTTATCGCTGGTGCGCGAGTCCAGTGTTTTCGGGGGGCTGCCGCTCACCGATCGCTGCCGTGAGCGCAAGTGCGGCGTCTGGGTGGTGGATGTGCGCGATGGCCGGACGGTAGCGTTCCTTGATTTCGAGCAGGGCGTGCAGGAAATCTTTGCGGTGCAAGTCTTGCCGGGCCTGCGCTATCCTGATGTCTTGCTCCCCGACGATCCGGCCGTTGCGCACTCTTTCGTCCTCCCCGACGAGACGCTCGTGGAAGTGACATTTCCCCATGCCTGACGAATTCCCGCCCCTTGCCAGATGGTGTAGCGCGTGTAGAATTGCTATCGGAAATGGCAACCCGCTTGGAAGCGAGTTGCCATATTCTTGGCCAGTTCACTACCACCGGACCAACCATTGTTGTTCTGATTCGAGCGAGTGTAAAGACTGGCAAAACAGGTGAAGCGAAATAGTTGTAATTCCCTTCGAGTCAATTATTTGGAGAGGTGGCTGAGTGGCCGATAGCGCCGGTTTGCTAAACCGGTGTCGGGGTAACACCCGACCACGGGTTCGAATCCCGTCCTCTCCGTTTTTCTTCTAATCCTCAACGACGCAAACACTTGAAAGAGCCAGACTTGCGAAAGGCAGTTCTGGCTCCCTTCGTAGGCGTTCTGCCCATTTATCCGAAAAACAGGGTCATTCTTATCCGATAGGTGGTTGTATTTTATCCGACTGACCCGTAGAATAGCTTTTTCGGATAAAATCTCCCACCTGTGGATAAGGCGCTCCGATGGCTACACTCGACCTGTCAGGGCAATACCGGCGTGACTTGGGTTGGAAGCTCACGAGGAGCGGCAAACGGGCGCAGCAGCGTTTCTACCTGGGACGAGACAAGAATACTGCGCAGGTCAGCGAAACCCGCTTGCAAGCGTTCTGGACTGCCCTGGAAGGGTATTTCGCCAACGAGCGAAAGGGCGAATCACCCCTCTGGGAAGAGTGGAGCCTTGAGATAGCACAGGCCATCACCGATGGCAAAATGGTCATAGCTCCGCCCCCTCCTCATGCGGCGCTGGTCGCCCTCTTCCCCGACGACCCTGACATTGTTTCGGCAGCTTGGAAGGATATGCTCCTCCAGCACTTCTCCAGCGTCATCGGCTTTTCGGGCATGGTTGCTGCTGACGGCTACAAGGGACGAGGCGAGTTCGACAAGCCGAAGCCGATCCACACCGGCCACACCTTGCATTCGGCCATCGACACCTATGTTGAGTATTTGCACCGTGTCCACAGGACAGCCGAAAACATTGTGTCGCAGACCGGCAAGAAGCAGGGCGAGCGTGCGGAGAGAATGAAGCGCCACCATCCTGACTTTCCGCTCTATGACCTGACGGCGAAGAAGATTGAAGAGATTTTGTTGTATTGGGGGAAACGACCCGTTGATGCGAAAAAAAGGCGGTATTCAAGGGATACCTGCAAGAATCAACTGATCCTCATTCGTGCCTTCCTGCGCTGGCTGCACCGGCAGTCATCCGACATGAAGTGGAAGCTGCCGCCCGACTACCTCTTCCCACGCATCAAGATTGAGTGGCTGGCATCCGAGGTTTCTGGCGAAGTCAAGAAACGCACCTTCACCATGAGTGAGGTCGGCATCCTCTGGAAGCACGCCACGCCGCTTGAACGTATCTTCATCGCTCTGGGCCTCAACTGTGGTTTCGGGGCGGCTGAAATCGGCACGCTGGCCGAAACGGAAATCAAAGGCAGCGTCATCAAACGGCTGCGTCACAAAACCAAAGTTTTTGGAGCATGGTGGCTCTACCCGATTACTCGTGATGCCGTAGCATGGGCCAGGAAACGGAAGGAGGTCTTGGGAGTCACATCCGACTACTTGCTCGTTTCCGATTCCGGCAAGCCGTATTGTGCGGTTACAGTCGGCAACAACAACAACCAGAAAATCAGAAACTCGTGGAACCGGCTGATTAAGCGTGTACGGCAGAAGCATCCTGAGTTTCCTAGGCTATCTTTCGGCAAACTTCGGAAAACGTCGGCAAGCTGGATGAGACATGTTGGCGGCGGCGAAATGGCGAGCATCTTCATTGCTCACGGCAAGGCGACTGGCGATACCCTGCTCGATCTCTATGCCGACCGACAATTTCGCAAGTTGTTCAAGTGCCAAAAGCGAATCTGGAATAAGTTGAAGCATGTTCTGACGGGCGAGTTTCCAGAGCCGAAGTCGCACAAACCGAGGAGCAATCGACTCGAAGATGCCTTGAAGCAGCGGATTCAGAAGTTGAAGAATCAAGGGTACAAGCTTACGAAGATAGCGGAGATGACGAACAGCCCGTTGACCACAGTGCGCAGGATCGCTTCTTCTCAACCTCTGAATTCCGACGTGGATGCTGGCCAACAATAACATGGCAGGTGTGAAATCCTGGGAGCAAACGGATGTTCCCGCCGCCGATTTTTTCGACTTGACCTTTCGAGAACTTTTCAGCCCCTCCAAGGCGCTGATCTGCGACTTTGCCGAGAAAAATGCAACAAGGTCTGACAAGAAAGAGGAGGTCGGCGCAGCCCCCTATACGCCCCCTCTACCTCCTCCCCTCTGAGGAAATCAAAAAAAAGATAATTAGATTAGATAAATGCAACATTCCTGCACTGGCCTCGTCAATAGGCAGTCGCTCGGTCGTCTCGGCCAACCGCTGACCGGAATCCATGCACACCGACCGCTGCACAAAAGGATGTCCCATCAACATCATCCTCGACACGGACTGGACTCTCTGAGCTTGCTTTCGCTTGCGGGGCCGCAGGTCGGCCAATCTGCACTGACCGGGGCTTCTATCTCGTCGGCGACTGCCCGCAGCTTTGCGGCGAGCAGCTTTTGCCCCTTCTGTTCCGCCTCTAAAGCAAGGTTGCGTACTTGTGTGATAAGGTCCAGCATGGTCACTCCTCTGTTATGCTCCCGTCGCCCAACAGCCACACTCGCTCACCCATTCTGGTCATCAGAACCCTCAGTAGGACAATCGCTCAGTCGCCTCGGCCAGTTGCTCGGCGCTCCGCTTCGTGTAGCGGGCCGTTGTGTTCAGCGATTCGTGGCCGAGAAGCTGCGCCAGCGAAACGAGGTCGTTGTTGTTGTCTTCGAGGAACTGGTGGGCCATCGTGTGCCTCAGCAGATGCGGGTGCAGCTTGATGCCGGTGATGGCGCTGTACTTATCGCATAAAGCCCGCACGCCCCGATCCGTCAACGGCCCCCGCTCACCGACGAACACCCGGCTGGTCTGCGTTGGCGGGCGGGTGTCGAGGTACGCCTGGAGCGCACGTCGGGCAGGGAGTGGAAGCGGCACGGAGCGCTGCTTGTTGCCCTTGCCGAATCGGAAGACTACCGTGCCGCTGCGTTCGGCCAGCAGCAGGTCGTGCAGTTCGAGGTTGACCAGATCAGAGCAGCGGCAGCCCGTATACAAGAACAAACTGAAGACCGCCGCCGCCCGGATGTCCTCCCGCAGTTCA